>OJAI01000244.1_pt1 | contig 40837 bp, 33 predicted proteins | sample 1588891 | NCBI WGS metagenome assembly OJAI01 (sample SAMN03283255) | human gut metagenome | biome: human-associated habitat; material: feces | host: Homo sapiens | place: USA | collected 2013 | reverse complement strand
TCACCTGTTGTTTCGTCCTCCGAAAGAACCTTATCGCCGACTTCGATTTCTTCAATCGGTTCTTGTCCGTCCTCAGTAGTTACAAGTGTACCAGCAACAAAGCAATACGAAGTGCCAAAGTCCTTTGCAGAACCCCACATTGACGTTCCTGTCATTGCAACTTTAAATAAGTCGCCCTTTATCTCTTCCCAGGTGAAACTTGCATCTCCACTTATGTATTTATCAGCCGTTTTTCCCAATTCATATGAGCCGATCATAAGATTTCCTGCTGATCCTGTTTTATGGAATGCAGTTACAAGTTTACATGACTTTCCTGTTTTCGCAAACACGCCTAATGCATCGCCCGCTCCTGGCAATGCTGACACAAGGCTGCAAGCTGCGTTGTAATAATCTCCCTCTTGGGCATACCAAGCAGCGTTGATTCCATCAAATACAAATCCAATACCCGGAAGCATTCCAAGCAGATCAAGAATATCATGTCCCGTAATTCCGTCAAGCCAGTTAAGAAACGGACTTAGTCCGAACGGGTCGTTCAGGCTTATCGGATTGCCGTTGACATATGCGTACCTGTTCAAAGTCGGGGTATTGACGATTGAACCCGTCATAACGTCCTGATTGATAAAACGCTTGATCTCAGGGTTGTAATACCTCGCCCTCATGTAGTACAGACCGTTGCTGTCCGTAGCTACGCCGAGTTCGCCGTTATACTATTAAAACTACTTATATAGGAGCATCTGTTTTCCACATAGGAATTAAACTATCAACATCAAATTGTGGAATGTGCTTTTTGATTTCACACTCTAAATTCTCATAACCATTAATATCTCCCACATAAATATATTCAATGCAATCATTTTCATGAACGTCCAAATCATCATCTATAAAATAATTTGGAATAGAATATATATGAAAATAGAATTTTATATCTTCTTTATTAATTGGATATTTCTTTCTGTAATTTGATATTGAAAAGGTTCTACCACCTATATCAATATACCCACCAACCGTAATAAATCGTCTTTCAGTTTTAGCATTTGCTTCAAGTTCTGCTGACATTGTAACACCAGAAAATAAATACATTTTTGCATCCATACCTGTCACGCTCCAAAGAAGATTCTTATAACTTTTCCACGTTCAGGGTGTATTTGCAAATGAGGAGTTTTACTATCTGGATTCTTATCACTATGGAACTGCAATACTCCATTGCTGTCAAAAGTATCATCCCAATGATATGTACCTCCTCTACTGCCGTAAAAATTAGATACCTCTTTAGATGACCAACCAGATGTATTGACATATCCATCACCTTGATACATTCCCAAGAATAACTCTTCTGCCTGAGAGCGATTTGTAACTGTTACTGATAAAGCACCTTTTTCTAAATCTTCAGCACCAGATTTTACTTCTTTTGAAGACCATGGAATTTCATCTCCACACCCATTGTGAACAAAAATCTCATTTTCACCCACAAAGTAAGTATGAAAATCCTCAACCTCAAAATTATAAACCTTAATCGGGTTTTCAAGAATTTCGTGCTGAACCCATTCAACTGTTACAAGTTCACCATTTGAAAGTACAAGTACATCGCCTGCACGAAGTGAACGTGCTAAAGTCCAACCAAGTTATTGATAGCAATTATTTTTACAACCCTAATTATACTATAAAATCTGTAAAAAATCAATAACCGAATACAGAAAAAGCAGACGTGGCAAAACGTCTGCTCAGCTATTTGGAGCAAGCAACGGGAATCGAACCCGCATCCCAAGCTTGGGAAGCTTGTATACTGACCATTGTACTATGCTTGCAAAAAGGCAATACTAAAATATATTGCCTTAGAGCAAAGCCTGTTACCACGGACTTTGCTCATTCTTGTATTTTTTATTGTATCTCATCTTTAAACGCCAAGATGTGAACCCCACGCAAGCCCCAAGAGTGTTGTTGAAAACATCATCAAATTCACAAAGCCCTCTGCCTGTGATATACTGCGTTATCTCAATACCTGCTGACAAGGCAAGGGACATAAGGAAAACGCTTTTGAACTTTGTGATACCGCAAAGATACGGGAGCAAAACGCCCAAAGGTATAAACATTGCGATGTTTCCGAAAATCTGTACCAGCCAAAAATCCCGCAGATACTTGATGCTTATGTTCTCCAAAAGGTTTCGCACCTCCCAGAATGGCACAAGCTCCGCCCGACGTTCTCCCCACTGTCGGTCTAAAAGTGTGAGCCAGAGGACAGTGAAGATGTACACTGCAAACAGCGCTGTTAGTATCTTTCTCTTCTTACTCCACCGTAACGCTCTTTGCAAGATTTCTCGGCTTATCAACGTCATAGCCCTTTCCTACTGATACATAATATGACAAAAGCTGAAGCGGTACTACTGAAAGGCTTGCCGCAAAAAGGTTATCTATTCTTGGAGTGTAAACTGTGAAGTCTGCAACGTCCTCCATAGCATAGTTTCCATAGGTAGTAAGTCCGAAAAGCTTTGCTCCACGGCTTTTTACCTCGACCATATTGCTTATGGTCTTTTCATAAAGTGCAGACTGAGTTACCACGCTGAACACGACAGTTCCGTCCTCGATAAGGCTGATAGGACCATGTTTAAGCTCGCCTGCCGCATAGGCTTCTGAATGGATATAGCTTATTTCTTTGAGTTTAAGGCTTCCCTCCATGCCTACTGCATAGTCGATACCTCTGCCGATAAAGAATGCGTCCTTTATATTCACTACCTTTGAAGCAAACCACTGCAAGCGCTCCTTATCCTCGAGAATTTTCTCTATCTTTTCAGGGATAGTATTGATCTCCTCAACGAGCTGAGCAAATCTTTCGTCGGATATCTCCCCTCTTGCTTTTGCAAACTGCATTGCAAGGAGATATGCGGCGACGAGCTGACAACTATAGGCTTTAGTTGTTGCGACGGATATTTCAGGGCCTGCGAGGGTATAGAAGACATTATCGGCTTCTCTTGCGATCGATGAGCCAACCACATTTACGATACCAAGAGTTTTTACTCCTTTTTCTTTGCAAAGGCGGAGAGCTGCGAGGCTGTCGGCAGTTTCGCCCGACTGGCTGATGATGATAGCGAGGCTATTTTTTGCAAGCTTCATTTGTCTGTATCTGAACTCAGAAGCAAGTTCCACACGGACAGAGAGCGAAGTTAGCTCTTCGATAACATACTGAGCCACCATACCCACATGGTAGGCAGAACCGCAGGCAACTATATACACCTGCTGGATATTTTTCATATCCTCGTCAGAGAGTCCGACGCTTTCAAAGCTTATATTTCCGTCGGTAAGGACAGAATTAATAGTATCCTTTATCACCTTTGGCTGTTCGTGTATCTCTTTGAGCATAAAATGCTCATATCCGCTTTTTTCTGCAGCTTCTGCGTCCCACTCGATAGTTTTCATTTCTTTCTGTATTTCTTCGCCATCGAGATTGTAGAAAGCAACTGCGCCCTTTGTAAGTTTTGCAAGCTCCATATTGCCTATATAGTAGACATTTCTTGTATACTTAAGTATTGCAGGGACATCAGAGGCGAGGTAGCTTTCGCCGCCTGTAACTCCTATTATCATAGGGCTGTCTTTTCTTGCGGCATATATCTCACGGGGATAGTCCTTGAACATAACAGCGAGGGCATAAGAGCCACGGATACGGACAAGGGCGTGATTAAGAGCGTCAACAGGAGTACCCAGGTACTTTTTGTAATAATAGTCGATAAGCTTTACAGCAACCTCGGTATCAGTTTCAGACTTAAAGGTATATCCTTTTTTGATAAGCTTTTCACGAAGCTCCTGATAGTTTTCGATAATACCGTTATGTACGGCGATAACATTTTCATCGTCGCTGCAATGAGGGTGGGCGTTTACAGTTGACGGCTCACCATGGGTAGCCCAACGGGTATGGCCTATACCGCATGCGCCTTTTACAGCTTTTCCGTCGTTAGTCATTTCCTTTAGGACTTTCAGCTTACCTTTAGCTTTTACGATCTCAGGCTCTGCGTCACCGTTTCTTACAGCGATACCGGCAGAGTCATAGCCTCTATACTCCAGCTTAGACAGGCCGTCCAAGAGGATCGGGGCTGCCTCGTTATTTCCAGTAAATCCAACAATTCCACACATAACAGTGTCTCCTTTAAGTTTTATTTTTGTTGATGTAATCTTCTATAGCAGGTCTATTTGGAGGGAAAATATCCTCGGGCAGGTCGCAGATATCAATAAATTTAAGCTGCGACACCTCAGAAGCCTGCATTTTAAGCTCGCCTGTATACTCGTGGCAGGTGTAGACGATATCAACGTTTGACACCTTATCGCCGTTGGGGTAAGTATACTAATCATCTCTTAACACTTGTCAACAACCTACGAAACACTTTCTTTATACTCGTATATTGTAAAATAACCAATACCATTAGACAAGATATTTGAAATACTATCGTTATAATATTAGTTTTCAAAGCAAGGAAAACTTGAACAACCAAAACAATAATACATACTGCTTGCTTCATCCAGTTTACACGCATATGTACTATTTTCTGAAGAGAAATAGTTCTAACAATCCATACTGTCAAATACCCAATCATTGTAGCAAAAGCTGCACCAGAAGACGCAAATAAAGGAATAAGAATGAAGTTGGCTATTGTGTTTACTATTGCACCCACAATCGTTGTTCGTGAAACCTCCTTTGTCTTTTTTACTGCTGTAAAAAGACACCCTTCAAATAAAGCAATGCCATTAAATGCAACACCTAATAGCAAGAAAGGAACACTCCGCCAAGCATCATAAAAATCCTTTGCGTATAGCATGCTCGCAAGGAACTTATTAAATATCAGAATTAAAGAGCAACCAATAGTTGAAACACACATATACAAGGAATAGATATTTCCAATGAATCCATCCTTGTCGTCTTTATCAAATTCTGTAATCGCCGATACAGACCATGCATTATAAAATATCGTCTGAAACGTAGAAAGAATGGTCGGAATTTTATATGCGACGGAATAAATACCATTGATTGCTGCACCACAAAAAAATGTAATGATATACTTGTCACTCGCTGTATTGATCCACCACGCAACAGAATTGATTGCAAGTGGTGCACTGTAAACAAACATCTCTTTAATTAGCTTAGTGTCAGTTGTAAAACGCACATCCCGATATATTTTACCTAAGAAAAACATTATAAAAATTGCAACAAAATGCCCAACAAGATTAGAAATCAAATATCCAAGAATACCGAATTTAAAAACTAGCAAAAACAAAAGGTTTGAAACACATGAAAATAATGTGCTAGCCAATCCGCTATATACCAGAACCTTGACATTATCTACTGCTTTCATATACATCTGTAATGAGTTCTGTATACCTCCAAAGGCAAATGAGAAGAACAGAAAAATAATATATTCCTTTCCAAAGGAGAGAATCCCGAAATATGAAAGCAGAAAAAGAGTGATACCCAACAAGCACATTGAAATAGAGTTAATAGTGCAGCCTACTGATATAATCTTCTTAGGATCTTTTGTTTTATCAAGACTAAATCGTAAAACTGCATCCTGAATATTAAGTGTGAGCAGGGGAATCAACAACTGTGCTGTCGATGTCATCAAATCTGCTGTTCCATAGTCATTAGTTGACAAGACATTCGTGTACAGTGGAACAAGCAGAAAAGTAATTAGCTTAGAGCCAAAGCTGTTAATAGTGAATAGCAGAGTGTTTTTAGACAAATCACCATATTTACTGTTCTTTTTCATATGGCTTTAACCAACACCTCCAATGCTTAATTTATATTTTTTAGATTTAAATTCTTTTTACTTATGCCTGATATTTGTGACTTTCTTTACAACTTTTATTGTCATTGATATAATTGCATTATAAAGAAATATTCTCTTGTATCTCTTTTCTATTCCTTTGATTCCATTTGCCTTGTATCGTTCTTTTGCATCAAGCCGTAAGCGTCCATATGTAGAAGGTTTACACAAGTTTGAGTGACTAAGCTGTACACGTTTACGTGAAATAGGGTACATTCTAAGCTCGTTGCCATAATCCTTTAGCAATTCATGTCCCTTCACAGAGTTCACCAACAAACAATTCAAATAATCCGAGTCAGACAATGCTCCTCCCAGTTGAAATAATTCAGGATAATCTTGTCTTGCCTCAAAATAATCACCAATAGTAATATCACCCGGCTTGTGATCATTCGCATATTCACAGTGATAGCATTGATCTCTATACGAATCACTGTGTAAAAACAAATCATAATAACTTGAATGTGATGCTGGTATGTTCATATCACCAAAGTTATCAGTTTTTCCTGAAAACTGAAAACTGATAATCCCATTATTTTTTGTTCTAAACTTCAAGTCAGAGATATTTTCAGATTTAAAACCCGTTTCACCAAGATAGTCTATCAATAGTTTAATACCCGGAACTCCATGGCATATTAAATCTATCGTATACAAAGAATTCGTATTGATATGTCGAATCTCTAGATAACAATAGAGTGATTTTACCTGACAAGACGTTCCACAGAATAATACAGCTGTGCCTTTTTTCAGATAATCTTCAACCGGGAAGTATACAGAACTGCAATCACTTTCCACATATTTCGAGCCAATCAGCAAATCCAAATTTTCTTTCTGTTTTACAATTATATGTTTCATGGTAGCTATGCCATTTTCAAATGACAAACTTGCCCCAACAACTACACCGCCCTGTTCAAGAATTGCATTTGCCAAACAAGAGAAAACACCGCCTGAAGCGGATTTCAAACGCATATCATCATTTGTATTATAAGCAATATAGGCATCACTTGCAGAAGAATTTTGCGGTGTTATAATCGCCCTACATACTTTTACACATAATCCACATTGAACGCACTTGCTAGCATCAACCACAGGAATTCTATACCCAAAATCCGAATAAGTGGTGGAAATCGCAGTTTTCGGACAGATTGCTACACATGCCATACAGCCGGTGCAATCTTTTTCGCATTTCAATTCTGTTTCAGCTTTAGCAAGAGTTTTTTTTGGTAATGAATCTAACAAATAATTTCGTATCTCTTTAGTTTTGATTTTTCTAATCTTGTCAAAACAAGACTTATCATTAAATTTACTTTTTGGAATTTCATCATCTTTAAAAAAACGTTCTATACACCCATATGTTGATAACAAATTGTGAATGCGCGTACTTTGCTTGTTTTTATGACCATAATTACGCTCAAAAATATAAAAGTTCCTATTGAAGATTATTGAAAAATGTGATGTGTGAAAGGAGTCAGTGAATACAAATGAAGCATTTTCAATTAAAGAAACATAGTCATAAGGCGTACCATCAACAAAATTATGTTCTTTTAATGTGTCATATGTGCTATAATTGTTAGCAAAGCAAATGATGTTCAAATCAAATTCTGAGGCAATTTGATTGATAAACTGAATAGTGCATCTATTTGGAGATCCAAGAAAATGTACAAAAATATAGTTCTTCTGTTTAACTGAACTATTTTTTGCAAAGTCATGCCATTCATCGGCTTCAAGAAGCATTACTGGATCTGACAATATAGGTACTTCACGCCCAGTCAAGTCAGAAATTATCTTCTGACCTGATTTTTCCCTAACAGATAATTTAGAAAATTTTGATATCGATTTTTTAAAGTTCTTTCTGTTAAACTTCTTAATAGTATCCGTTCCAAAGCTCGGACACAGTGCGATTTTCTTTTTATCAGGTGCAAATTCCAAAAACATAAAAGGCTGAACTAGATAACCACCGCCCCAAATCTGATCACTGCCAGCTATGAAATAATCGTACTCATTTGCAAATCGCTTATCTTTTAGTAATCTGTATTCCAAGCCTCGTGGGCGTAATACAGTCTCGCAAAACCAATCCAAATAAAATTTGGATTCCCTTGTAAGACTATTTTCTGATAATTTTATACTCTTATTAATATATTTTCTGTTTTTAGCAAAACCTCTATATAGAATCGAATACAAAGCAATCTTTGAAATTGATTTAAAACGTTTTTTAATTTTATCAAATCCATAACAATATTCGTATATAACATCACATTCATATCCATTTTTCTTCAAGAATGTTTTTGTAGCATAACATTGTAATTCAGACCCGTAATTATCACGAAAAAACGTCACTAAACCAATTTTACCATTCACTCGGCTTTACTCCTTTCAGAAGTCATTCAACCATTTCATCTTTTTCTGCCAAATATTTTTCTGATTTTATTTGCTGTTTCTACGCCAAACACTCTATAAAACAATTTTGCGATTTTTCCCCGTATACGATCATTCTTGCTAACCCAACTTGCTGCATAGTGATGAATAGAAACTGTTTTATTTGTAGGCTGGATTTTTCCAGTTTCCATATCCATGGGATTAAAAAATTCCGACGGATAAACAGTTGTGCCTTCAATAACCTGCAATGTGTCATCTTTCTTCATTCCATGTGCGACTAAGATATTGGTTTCTCTGTCACATACAGTTAATAAATTATAGCTACCATCCTGTTTAAGAAAATGATCATTTGCATAAGAATCAAGCATAAGCTTGCATATCAAATCTTTAGACACAGCCCCTCTAATCAAACCACTATTAACTCTATTTTGATTTTCAAAACCAACAAAATCCTCGCTCAGTATATCAAGTGGTTTTAACAACTCCACATCAGTATCAAGATATATACCTCCATAATTGTAAAGCACATAAAAGCGGCAATAATCAGACACGAAGGCCCATTTTTTTGCTTCATAAGCTTCTCGAACGTAGTCACAACAATTAACATCAAAGTTTTCCTCGTTCCATTCTTTTATTTCGTAATCAGGACAATGCTTCCTCCAACTATCGATGCATTTCAAAATCAATTTTGATTTAGGATTTTTCCCGAACCAACAATAATGAATAGTTTTATTTGTCATATGCAATCTTCTCCATGATTATAATTGGGACTAAAATACATAGCGTATTTATCATTGTAATTTCAATATTATACATTATTATGCCCATGCTAAATATAAAAACAGTGTAAATGAGCCTCGCAAATTGAAACGGATTGTCAAAATCCTTGCATCTAATTTTTTCTCCAGCTTTAAATGAAATCAATGCAAATATAATTGAATAGGCTGGTGCAAATATGGGTCCAAAATAATAATAACCAATGCCAATGGTAGGAGGTATCTGACCAAATGAATCATTATACATATTAAAAAATGGCTGAATAGTCATTTCACCGTTAGTATGAAAAATAGTATTTCCAAATGGTACTGTTGCAGTAAAATCAAATAAAAAATATTTTATTTTATAGTTAATCTCTTTTGGCAGATTGAATACCCCTGATACAACATTAACACCTGAAAAATAAGAACTAAACTTTAATGATAAATCCTGTAGTTTGTCACTTCCGCCAATATCTCTAGCCGTCCAAAATAAAAGAATTGCAACAAAACCCAAACCTGCAACAATAACAATTTTTTTGTTAATCTTTGTAGGATTATATAACATTTCTCGAAGCAACAATAAACAAATAACATATATTAAGCTCCGTGCAATTGCTCCACCAATAAAAAATAATGGTACAAAGCAAATTAGAAAAGAATATAATTTACATGCATTTCCAGCAAAACCATCTTTCTCATGCATTATAACTATAATCGATGCAGGAACAATTAAAAGAGCTATTCTCATAATATAATTACCAACAACTAAAGATAACTTTGACAAAAATGAGGTTCCATATTTTTGAACAACATATGAGTCTTCTGCATTAGTAAAAAAAGGGTCATTAATTTCTGCTACAGTTCTATAAGACATCATTAGCTGAGGAGTATAAAAAATACAAAGAAATAAAATAACAAGCATAATAATAACCAATTTTATGTATGTATTCTTTCTGCTTTTACTCAATGATTTATATATAGGCTTTTCATTAATTGGTTGGTTCTGTTTTTTTATAACACACAAATGAAGAACAAAAAAAACAACCAAATTTTCGTAAATAACAAGTAATATCGCATCATTTGTGTTTTGGGCAATATCCTTACTTATTGTTGAAGTGTAATTTCCAACATACATCATTAATGGGCTTATTACATTTCTAATAAAGAATAAAAACACAACCAAAGAAACACCAATATTGTTTGGAATAAAAGAAAAAATCTTATAAAAGGCTAACGAAAAGACTATAAAGGATAGTGGCAGTGTACATAATAAATTATAATAACTAGGCTGATTAGAATCTGTAAGTAGAAGAACAAAACAAATCAAAGATACTGTTGTCATGACTAAAATCGTTATCCAATTTCCAATTTGATACTCTCTCTTTATAGTTGTCATTCTGCTTCTCCCTTGAGTAATTGGCTATACTTATTCATATTATTCCAACAATATTTCACTATATTTTTTAATAGTCTTTTCAGCAATATTATCCCATGCAAAATTTTCTTCAATAGTTTTTATTCCATTTTTAGATTTTGTCATCAGCATTTTCTTGTCACTAAGACTTTTTATTAACGTTTGGGAAACTTCATCAACTGAAGTTTCAGAAACCCATCCCGAATTATATTGCATAATAAACCTGCCAAGTGTCGTACCATTAGTAACCAAACAAGGTAACCCATAACTCATAGCTTCAAGAATTCCCATAGGCATCCCTTCAAAACGAGAAGTCTGAATAAAAATATCTGCATCAAGTAATATATCTTCTTTTTGTTTTCCGCTGACTTCATGATTCAAAAAAACTATATCCTGCACATTTGCTTCATTTATCAGATCTGTAACATGTTGAAAGCGACCATTAAGATCCGGTCCATACAAATTAAATGTACACTTGTTTTCACGTAAGAAATCTGAGATATTCTTAATAGCGCTAATCATTAGATCCAAGCCCTTATGATATGCATCTAATCGTCCTATATAAACAAATTTAATTTCACCTGTATGAAATGACGTCTTCTTTTTTTCTGGAATATTTATCCCATTTGTACCAATAAACTTTTGTTTTCCAAAGTGGGTAGAATCCATTTCTCTTTGCGAAAGACATTGGATTGCAACCGCACCATTTATAAACGCATTAAACAACAAAAAGTTTGCTACTACTTTTTTTAGATGTTTTTTTTGTTGAGCTTCTTCATTTAATTCTCCATGAGGTAAAATTATATATGGTATCTTTCGTTTTCTTAATTCTTTAGATATAATAAGATATTCTTTTACATATGCCTCATGAAAAACAACAATATCTGGTTTATCAAATGGAGCTTCTAATTTATCTATTCTCTTTATTTCATTATAGTGAAATTGTGGTGTTATACCTTCAATAATATCATTTCTAGTATTCAAAAAACCAACAGTTTCATACTTTTGCTGCGATTTAATATGTTCAGGCACAACTACACAAACTCCATTATAAGGATTGTTTGTTATTGATGCAATGTGTAATATAATCATAAGCCACCTACTAACACTATGGCTCTTAAAATGCCATAATCGTTTTAAATTTATTCAGTAATACTGCTTGGAGTGAAACCATGCCTTTTAACTGAATCTTCTTTAATCGTATAATACTCGTAATCTTTTTCTTTTACAACTACTCTAGGTTTCGGAAGAACAACTGTAGAATTATCCGGCACATCAAAAAAAACCGGACAATTAGCACCAATCCTAACATTATTCCCAATTACAGGAGTCTTTTCCATACTATTTCCTATGGTAACCTGATGAGAGATAAAACAATTTTTACCTATTATAGCGTTTTGCGAAATTACTATTCCATTTATTCCATGTGGATTGAATATTGGTGTTCCCAGAAATTGATTTTTCTCAAATTGATGTCTATCGCAATATCTGCACTCATTCTTTCATGCTGCTTCTTTAACCACAACAATAAAAAAGCCTTCATTATCTTAGAATTTGTACGAAAATACAATCCTCTTCTTTTGAAATATTTATTGAAATCGAACAAAAAAATTTTTTTCACAAATTCTTTCATTATATTTCTCCTTTAAACCTTTTTGTATTTTTTTACCTTACATCTGTTTGAAGATGAAAAAAACACCTCAATATAGGTTACAGAAATACAATTTACTAGAAAAATGGTTTATAAATTTTTTAAAATTTCAACCGTATGTGTCAAGCCTTCCCGAACAGAAAAAGTATCAGTATATCCAATGTCTTTTATCTTCTCATTGTTCAATGATGAATTATTCATTGGGTTGAACTGCTTTAAATCGGCTTCCGTTGGTTCTTTTATTTTCAAGTTGACATTTCCAGCTCCAGCTAAAATTTGTGCCATTTTCCTGATGCTTGTGACCTCATCATGACCAATATTATAGGATTCACCTTTTTCACCATTTATTAAAACAACAAGAATAGCAGCAGCACAATCCAAAGAATAGCAATAGGAACGCTTTTGAAGTCCCGAACTTTTCATCTCTAGATCTCTACCTTGTGCTGCACGATATGAAAAGTCAGAAGAAATTCTCTTATCTTTAAGAGATGCAGTTGGCCCATAGATATGACCGGGTCTGACAATAACTGTGTCTACATCATATTCAGATGAGTATGACTTACACAGTACTTCTGATGCCCTTTTGGCTTCAGAATATGACGATCGTATGGAATTTATATCCACTGTTCCAAATTGGCTTTCCTCAAATGCCTCCTCAGTACTTTTGGAGCCATACACCTCACTTGATGAAATATATAGCATACGCTTTACATTATTATCCTTGGCATACTCCAATAAATTTAATGCTCCATTAAAATTCGAGAGCATAGTTTCTACTGGCTTTGCTACAAAAAGTTCTGGTGATGCAACGCCTGCGCCATGGATAATATAATCCACCTTAAACTTGAAATCAATGAGCTTTGTTGCATCATATTCAACATACTTTACGCAACTCACACTGCCATATCTTTCTGAAAAACCAGTTTGATTTATGTCTGCAATATATATTATCAAATTTGCATTTGAACTTATATTATATTCAATCAAGATATCCACAACAGATGAACAAATCAAACCTAATCCACCTGTTACGAGTATACTACTGTTATCGAAACAATGTAAATCTATTTTTTCTATTACACGTTTAATGTCATAAATATAAATTTTATTCTCTAATATGTTTTTCATTTCTTTATCCATGAATCGTTTTTAGCATTAAGCAATGCCTTAAATATTTCAATATCCTCTGTCGTTGTCAATTTCAAGTTCTTTTCTGATCCCTTTGACATATATACTTTTTTCCCTAATTCAATGTACATTGTACATGAAGCAACTGAATTAGTTATACCTTTTTTGAGGGCTTCTTGATGTGCAAGTACAATGTCTTTTAAAAAAAATGATTGGGGAGTTTGAGTAATTTTCAAATTATCTCTAGCAACTTGCTCTTCTGTTGAAATAGAATCATATGTTTTAAGCATTGCTGATGTACAAGGTACAACAGTAATTGCATTACCATATTCTCGGCAAATCTTAATATTATCTGTAATAATTTCAGGTAACAACATCGGTCTAATTGCATCATGAATTAATACCACATCATCATCAGAATTGTATCTTTTAGAAATATCCAACAATCCATTTCTGATTGAATCCTGCCCATTTAAACCACCAGATACAATATTTTCGAGTTTAGTAATTCCAAATTGTTTTGCATATGCCCTCAAAACATCATGCCAACCATCTAAGCACACAACTTCAATCGCATCTATTTCTGGATGTTTTTGAAATGCTTCCAATGTATAAACGATGACTGGTTTATCATTGACATTGATAAACTGTTTTGGAATATCTTGTCCCATTCTTGCCCCAACTCCACCAGCAATAATTAATGCAATGTTCATCTGCTTCGCCTTTCTTAATTATTTATATGACTATCAATAAATAAAACTTGTACAACTGACTCTTACCATTATTTCCAATACGCTTTAAACGTATGGTGTGAAATCTGTTTTTCCTTTGGTGGTAACTTCATATAATCACCATATATACTTTTTAAATAATAATCATAATTGGTCAAACCATAAAATTCTTTATTTTCAAATGTCATAAGTTCAATATTTATAAAAATATTCTTTGGCATAATTTCTTTCTCTCTATATGAACCACAAACACAGGCACAGTATTCCGATGTTTCAAATGGGACAGACTTTATCCGTCTATTTAAGTTTCTTACTAATTTTGACTTATTAACAAGTCTACTGAGAACATAGAAAGTAAATCGTATAATTTCGTAATACCACGGACGCGTTTCACTTCTAAAATAATGAGGCCAAAGTGAAGCAACCAAAAGTTCACGACGAAACGAAGTTGAGCGAAATTCCTTGACTGCAGCTTTTTTATTATCACCCAAGCCATCAACAGGAAATAAATCAATGAAAACACCCATATCTTCACTACTATTACTTGAATTTTCCTCAATTAGAATTGTATTTGGATCAACTATTTTACTATATAAATCAAAATAACCATCTGTTGTTTGATCTGAAATCAACTTAAATGAGGTTACATTATTTTTGCAATACTTTATAAATTGCTCATAATCTGGTCTTGGCATAAAAACATCAATATCGTCATCCCACGGAATAAATCCTTTATGCCTCACTGCACCCAATAATGATCCGCCACATAAAGCATATCTCCAATTATTCTTCATACATAGCTCATGAAAATCTGATAACAACCCAATCTGAAGATTTTTCAACTCAACATCCGTTATTAATTTCATACTAATTCCTCGCAAACGTTCTAAAAATCCATCCTCTTAATTTGTTTGGCATTAACACCTGTAAAACTAACCGCTCAGAAATATTTATCAAATATCTTGGCTTGTTAATGATGTTATTGTCAAGCATAAACTTCTGCAATTTAGCCTCACTCTGAAAATATTTTATGCCTCCACGACGTTGATACATGTCCTCACCTGTACGAACCAATACAAGTACATCAGGCAAATTGGCGAATTTTTTCCCTGCTAAAGCCAATCTAATCCACAGATAATAATCTTCATTCCAAAACCAATCTTGATAGCTTCCAGCTTCTATTATATCTTTCTTCTTAAACATAACTGTCACATGATTAAAAGGACATCTTTTCTTATTAAACTCTTTTAATTCAATATCCTTCAGTGGAACAATCCTTTTAGCAACAATATGATCCGGTAACTCAATAAATTCTTCAATTTGTCCTCCGACAACTGAAATATCTGGATTGCTGTTTAGAAATTCAAGTTGTTTCTCACAACGTTCTGGTTTAGAGCAGTCGTCCGTATCCATACGAGCGACCAATTCATTTTTGCACTTTTTTAAACCTGCATTTAGCGCTAATCCCAGTCCCAGATTTGTTTCATTCTTAACTCTATGTAACATTGGATATTCATCTAATACAGCATAAAGCTCATCTGTAAGAGGACCATCCTCCACAATAACAATTTCATCTGGTGGAACTGTTTGATTAATCATAGAATCAATAGCCAATCTCAGATACTCTGGTTTTTCCTTCTTATAAAGTGACATCAAGACTGAATATTTTTGGGATTTTGCCGATTGTTCTACTTTTTCAATTCTTGAACTATCTTTCTTATCTATTGACTTACCACCTAAAATTTCTCCTGCTTTTGCCTGGTTTTCTCTGTATGTATCCACATCTACCTTCCCCATCCTCAGCAAATAATCTCCAAAATCCTCAGCAGTAGCCATATCGTCCTGAGTGATACCCTCTTGCTTTATAAAAGCTTTCTTCACAGTATCGACTATGATCTTGACATCACCTGCAAAGCTTACATTCTGAATGTATTTTCTATCCCATTCAAGCTTCTCTTCCCATGAAATGCCGTTACGCCCATTTACCTGAGCCAATCCAGACAACCCTGGCTTAGCAGTATGTCTTACTCGTTGCTCTTTCGTCATAAAGGTCATATCTCTGACTAATTGTGGACGTGGACCAATTACAGACATTGTACCATTTAGAATATTAAATGCCTCCGGAAGTTCGTCAAGACTTGTATTTCTCAGCCACTTGCCAAACTTCGTGAGTCTCACATCATCTGGAAGAAGCTCACCATTCTCATCACGTTCATCAGTCATAGTACGAAACTTGTACATTTTAAATACGGTTTCCTTGCCGTCTTTGCCAATCAGACCAGGACGATCCTGAGTAAATAGAACCGGACTTCCCAATTTCAGTTTAACAAGAGCTGCAACGCCCAAATATAGCGGAGAAAAAACAACTATAGCAGCCGTAGCGCAGGCTATATCGAGTATTCTCTTGCCATACTTCTCATAGAAGCCCATTTTTCTTTTTTCAATAGGCTCTATCAAATCTGCTTCATATGTAGTTTTCTCAGCTTTTTTCTTCATAACATGAGCCGCAATTGCAGTAGCACCTACAACAGCGCCCGTAAGCAAAGCAAATTTCTTACTCTTTTTCAAACTGCCTCTCCTTACTCAAAACAACTCCTGATAACCCGAATAATTCTCTCCTGCTGTTCCTCAGTCATCTTATTATCGCTAGGCAGGCAAGCGCCTCTGTCAAAGATATCAGCGCCTACATCTTCTGCACCGCCTGCAATATAAGCATTTGTGCGGCATCTGATACTGCCGTTGCGACCAATGCACTCGTGCATTCTGTACATAGGCTGCATGTGCATTGGCTTCCATATTGGTCTGCCCTCTGCATTTATGCTTGCTATCGCTTCCAAAATTTCAGTAGGACAAGTCTTGCCTGCTTCTTTAATGTACAAAGCCTCGCTGTCATTTCTGACCTGCTTGCACATTGCGTCTTTATCTATGATAAGTGCAGACAGCCAATAATTCGGCTCTGTACCCTCAACGATAGGATTCATCTTAACAGGAAGACCTTTAAGACCCTCTTTGTATCTCTCGTATATTGCTTTTTTCTGCGCAATATGCTCCTCAAGATGCGGATACTGACCACGAACGACTCCTGCAATAACATTCGACATACGATAGTTGTACCCGACCTCTTCATGCTGATACCATGCCGCATTCTCACGAGCCTGCGTTGACCACTTACGAGCCTTGTTTGCATCTTCAAGGCTGTTCGTCAGCAAACATCCGCCGCTAGACCCTGTTATTATCTTATTGCCATTGTAGCTTACTGCACTGTAATCGCCAAAGCTTCCGCACTGTCTGCCGTCAATGGTAGCGCCCATAGCCTCAGCAGCGTCCTCGATCAAAAGCGCACCATGCTTCTCGCATATTCTCTTGATTTCGTCCATTCTTCCAGGAAAGCCGTATAACTCAGCACTCACTACCAGCTTGACTTCAGGATACATCTCAAAAGCCTTTTCAAGCGCCACAGGATCCATGTTCCAAGTATCTCTGTCAGTGTCGATAAAAACAGGGATACCGCCCTCGTAAACAACTGGATTGAGAGTAGCGTCAAAGGTCATGTCGCTGCAAAAAACTCTCCTGCCCTCAAGAGCGCCATGAGATATAGCAGGCTTGCCATAAAGCCTCTCGCCAGCAAGCTTACAGCACAAGTGAAGCGCAGCCGTGCAGCATGAAAGGCCAACAGCATACTTGACTTCAGACTTCTCCGCCGCTATCTTCTCGACCTCATTTATATTCTTACCGACTGTAGACATCCAGTTGGTATTATAAGCCTCAGTAACATATTCCAGCTCCTCACCATGCATTGTAGGTGACGCAAGCCATACTTTTTGTTTAAAGGGTTCTATTTTTCCCATTATTTTTCCCTCTTCCATATTTATTTCATATAAGTAACCATAATTACACTTATTCACGTTAATAATTTTATCACAAAATTTTAATCTAGTCAAGTATTTACCCCATACTTATGTATATTTTTTCAAGAATCGTACATTTTCAGTGTAATATACAATGCTAACCATTTACAAAAAGCTCAGTTTGTGCAATTTTATACTAAGCTGAAAGCTATAATTTTCTTCATTTAAAATTGTTAAATCATGAAACGTTTTGAAAAATATTTTTACCACAAGATTTTTTATACAGACAAAAACTGACTTGATTTTTATCTGCATTTTACACGGCTTTTATTGATTATCAGGCAAAACCAGCATATAATCATAATAGTAATTATGGCGAAGTATGAGAAATATGATTGGAGCGGTGTTTATGATAGTAAAAATTTTCTGTGCGGTTTTGGTAGTCCTTGGAGTGAGCGTTGCAATTGTTCTAGGCGGTCTGATAATTTTGGCTTCTTGCGTTAGTGGCAGAAAAAAGCCTGCTGGTGACAATACCGCTGATGACGAGGACACATTTATGTACACAAATTATATGCAAGGATTTTACCTATAACTTTTTCTACCCTGCCAAGCTTTTTAAATAGTATACTCATCAAGTGGAGAGTGCTTTGCCCATAAGCATTCTCCACTTTTTGTATACCATTTTTTATTCTATCACTCGACCCCAAAAAACTATTGACACAGCCCGAAACTTGTGCTATACTCTCAACAAAATCAAATGAAACTACACGCAGAAAGGGCGTTTTATAATGACTGAAAAAGAAAAAATGCTTGCGGGCAAGATATATGACTCCTCCGACAAGGAGCTTGCAGAATTGAGGGCAAAGGCTCACAAGCTTTCACAGCAGTACAGCAGTTTGTATGAAGATGATGAGATAAGAAAAGCTATCCTTGACGAGCTTCTGCCCGACCATGGCGAGGGATTTTTTCTCCAAGGTCCTGTGTATTTTGACTATGGCGTTTTCACAAAGTTCGGCTCAGGCTGCTATGCAAACTTCAATCTGACAGTGCTTGACACCTGCCCTGTGACGATTGGCGACAACGTGTTTTTCGGTCCCAACTGCACCATTGCCACACCTGTTCACCCATTCAGATGGCAGGAGCGTAACATGAAGAAAAAGTCTGACGGCACTGTTTATGATGATGAATACGGCAAGCCTATCACAATACACTCCAACTGCTGGATAGCGAGCAATGTTGTCATCACAGGCGGAGTTACCATAGGCGAGGGCTGTGTTATCGGTGCAGGAAGCGTTGTCACCCGTGACATACCGCCAAATTCTCTTGCGGCAGGAAATCCATGCAGAGTTATCCGTGAGATAACGGAGGAGGATTCTATCAAGTACAAAGCAGAACTTTTCTAGGCACACAAAAATACCCCTGACCAGAAAATGATCAGGGGCATTTTTATCGTCTGTCGGATCATTGAGTATAGACCCATTTTTTATCGGACCACGCTCCGTTATAAGTCTTTCCGCCTTTGACAGTGTAGCTTCTTACACGGATGTAATATTTTTGATATCTTGCAAGCCCGGAAACTGTCTTTTTATCGGTGCGGTTGTTTGTTACCTTTACGCTTTTTGCTCCCTTAAAGTCGGAACGCTGTGAGTATGATATTTCATATCCCGTGGCAGAGCCTTTCTGTGCATAGTCTATAAAGAAGCCTGCATATGTGCCGTAAAGCTTCTGTATCACCTGCTTTGCAGGATAGATAGCAAAGCTTTTGGTGATAACTCCGCCGTAAATGCCCTTGCCAGTGATAGTCACCTTTGCGGTGCCGACCTTTGTGTTTGCAGAATATTTCACAGTATAGTCTGTGCCGTTTTTAAGGGTCTTTGAGCCGTATTTTACTGTGATCTTCTGCGTTATCGCCTTGCCGGTAAAGCTTTTTGAAGAAATACCGCTGACCTTTGCGTTTGCAAAATTAGTCTTTGCCGTCACAATGCTTTTAGCGTCTGACCAATTGCCGTAATAAGTCTTTCCGCCCTTGACAGTATAAGAGCGAACTCTTACATAATATGTCTTTGAAGTCCCTAATCCAAGTACCGTCATCTTATCCGTCTTGTTGTTGGTGGATCTGTATGTGGAAGCATCTGAAAAATCAGATCTTGTGCCATACTGGATCTCATAGCCTGTTGCAGATCCTTTCTGCACAAAATCCACAAAAAAGCCCTTGTATCTTGTTTCAAGCACCTGTATCTGCTGTTTTGCAGGATTTATAACAAAGGAAACGGTCTGCTTGCCCTTATAGTTTCCATAAAATTCAACTGTTATCTTGCCCGTGCCAACATTCACGTTTGAGAAATACATCACCATATAATCAATATAACGCTCTAGGGTCTTATTGCCGTCCTTAATAAGCACATCAGGTGTTATCTCCTTGCCGGTGAACGACAGCGGTGTAGCATAATAAAGCTTGAACTTGGAAGCGTCCTTTGGCTGGATAGTAAAGCTTTTCGCAACAGAACCGCTGTATTCGCCTTTTCCAACAAAGGTCATTTTTGCAGGTCCTGCGTCACGATTGGTCTTATAATAAACAGTGTAATCCACGCCCTCTTTAAGCTCTTTGCCCTCATAGGTGAGCGTTACGTCAGGCTGTTCAATATTCTTTCCTGTGTATGTGAAGCTGTTCTTGAAGCCTGATATCTCGCAGTCTGCAATAAGCTTGCTGTCAGAATACTCCGCTGTGACAGTCATATCCTCTGTGACGTTTTTATAGTCCTTATCCCAGCCTGTAAAACGCAGACCCTTTATAGCAGGGGCTTTCGGAGCTTTTGCAGACTTACCATATTCCACTGTCTGCTGACTTATAACCTTGCCGTCCTTATCCACAAACGTAACGTTATATGTATAAGGCTTCCATGCGGCATAAAGGGTCTTTGCACCGCCTGAATATGAGATGCTTTCTATTCTTTCACCTGAAAGTGCAGCGTTATCATACCAGCCTGCAAAGTCTGCACCCTCTTTTGTCGGCTCGGAAAGCGTCACACTTTCGCCTTTGCTGAGGTATTCTGGATTGCCTGTGCTGTTCGTTCCGCCATTTAAAACATAGTCGACAGTGATAAATTTTGCTTCAACAAGCTTTGCCTTTACTGTGCTGTCAGCAGTATAAACTGTGTTCGCATCGACAGCAATGCCGTTCTTGTACCATTTAAGAGCATAACCGCTTTGCACTTTGACAGCAGGATATTTCACCTTGCCGTCCTTATCAGTGCAGGCATAATGCTTGCCGTCGGAAGCTTCAAATGTTATCTTGTGGGAAGACTGCTCCCCAGGACGAGTTAACCTTGCTTTGCCGCCTGCCATTGTCCACCTGCCACTGTCTGTCTGCTTTCCGCCAATGGTATTCAGCGAATAAGCTGCAGAGCTTGTAACGTTAGACAAAGCCGTTTTCTTGACCTTGCTGTCAGAAAAGTTGCCGTTATACCAGCAACCGGCAGATTGCTGTCCATAATAAAAAGCGTCATTATCGATACTGCCCACCATAGCTTTAGCATTTGAACTGCTTGACTTTGCAAGGTCTGAAGCGCACTCTGTCAGGGTCAGACCACCTGCTTTGCCCACGATTCCGCCTGCCGAACTTGTACCCTTGACAGTTCCGCTGAACGTACAGCGTTGGATAGATACCGCATCAAATTCACCAACGACCCCGCCTGCGTACTTACCGCTGACAGTTATTTTCTCAGCACTGAGATCTCTTATCTGCGCTCTGTCCTCAGCATAGCCGAACAGACCTGCATAAGAATTGTTTTGGATAACAGCGTTTGTCAGAACGTGTCCGTTTCCGTCAAAATATCCGCAAAAAGGCTTTGAAGCCGTTCCTACTGCCGATATCTTTGCACCACCGAAGTCGATGTCTTTTTCAAGCACAACACGCTTTCCTGCAAAGCTTTCACCGCCTGATACACGCTTTGCGAAGTTTTTCCAATCCGTCGCTGTCTTTATAACAAGGCTTTGTTCCTTTATCTCTTTCGCCTTTGCCTTTATAAGAAGCTTGGCATTGGTGATATCGTTCTTTGAAGCGTTTTCATCTGCAATAACTTTCTTGCCGTTGTTGACCTCACGCTCATAACCGCTCTGCTTTTCATACTTTGCCACAAGTGTTTCAAGCTCGCTTTTATCAGACTTATCTATATCATCGGTATAGGCAAATATTATAGGCTGACCAGTATAAGCGTCCTTGTCGGTAACGTCGGTCCAACTGTCGCCGTCATTGGAAATATACGCCTGACCAGGCTTCATGACCCCGTCTGAATAGCCATAAACGGTCACATAACCTGAGCCGTCATCACCGCTGAATGTCATCACGACAGAATATCTTTCACCCTCGTCAAGCTCAACATCAGGGATATCCACGGTATAGAATCCGTCGCTCTGCACCTTTCCGCTGACCTCACATTCAAGTATCCCCACAGGAGTGCTGTCTGAAACAGAAGTGTAGACCTGCACGGTGTAGTCAGACTTTCCAGTGTAGCCAAGATACATAAAGCCCACTTTGTCAAGAAGCTCGTCTTTTTTTGCTGTAAAAACATCAGCACCGCTCATTTTGTTTTCATTGCTAACATAAAATATAGAATTATCCTTATTAGCAGGATAATGGTAATTATTATCACAGCTTTCAGTGAGGTCGAACGCCACCCAATCGGTCATTTCTGCCTCTTCATAGGATATCCAGTAATAACCGTCCGTGCCACTGGATACTCCCCAAGAGCCTTTCACAAGCCATGCCCCGTTTTTCTTTGGCTGATAGCCTGCAAGGAAATTTGACTTGCTGTAATTATCGTCCCAGCCCACTACGCTTACGGCATGATTTATTCCACTATATTTTGTAGTTTCCGAATCGTAATAGCTTTTGTTATCAAAGGTCATATACAGGTCGTCTGCATAATAGCTCACCATTACTCCGCCAAGCTCTTTTATCTTGTTTTTAATGGCGTTTCGTCCGCCTGTGATAGTGGAAGCGTAATTAAGCTGATATTCGCAAACGCCCTTTTTCTCCTCAGATACGATAGTGGCTTCCGTTCCGTCGGACACGAAAGGCTCATATTCATCATAGCAAAGTCCTCTATGAGCCGCCATTGCAAGGGACGAATCCATCCACGTTCCGCCGCAATCCCATATTGACTCGTCAAATCCGCCGTTAGCATATGTAGAGAGGGCAAGGCTCGGCACAGAAAACTGCACGTTTTGATTTTCAAGCCCCTTTTGGATAAGATTGCTCTCAGTGCAGGAAAGTGCCGCAAACGCCCAGCAAGTGCCTGTCTGGAACTGATTTTTGATAGTCGTCAGCGTATTCTTAGATCTGGGGTCATATTTCGCAGGCAGCGAAGCCGTTGCCTTTTGTGCATAAGCTGAACCCCCGTCGTCCGTGTCGACCAAATCTTCATCAGCGATCTCCGATTTTTCCAGACCTTCCTTTTCATAGCCATAACCATTATCAGTAAAAATTATCCTGCCCATCTTGAATTTCGGGCTGTCATTATCTCCGCCATGCTCCATATCCGCAAAAGCTGCGCAAGGAAACTGCACTGACAATATCGCTGCCGTCAAAATGGCGGCACATTTATAGATCACCTTCATAAAGATCTCCTTTCTGCTTTTCTGTTATTTAGTTGCACAAAGTTTCTTTTGGTTACTATTTTAATGATTACTTTTTTATCTCTTTCTCCCCACTGAGATAATATTTTTCTTAGTAAGCACAAGTAGCACAATGCCAAGCAAAAGTATCAGCGGCCAAGTAAGATACGGTCTTTTATCATTATCAATATCGGTCACGACCTTATCAGGCTCACCATTTTTATCAGTGTTGTAATACACGTTCACTTTTTCGTTCTGACTCACATAATATGTGCCTGTGAAGATCTCTCTTGTGTACTCCTTGCCGCCAACATCAAAAGCGACAGTTATGTAATATGTTTCAGCTTTGTTGCTTGCCTTTTTGTTATGTCCCCAAGTTTTCAACTCATGGTCTATCCACTTCACATAGCCTGTGGTTTTCTCAGCACTTGACATGAAAACCCTGTTTGAAACATACTTGCTGAGATTATAGATAGTAGAGAAACCACCCATAAGAATAAAAACGATACTCAGAGCGATAAGCCCTGCATTTTGCTTTTTCATTTGATATACCCCCTGAACAGAAATGTTGTGTTAATATGAATTTATTATATCATATGAGAACATGGAAAGTCAATAAGCCTATCCCATCTTTCCATAAGTCTTATGGACATATTTATTAGTACGGTTTTGATCGTTGAGGTAAGCCGCTATTTTCTTTCTGCTGTAAGGACTTTTTTATAAGGTCATGTTGAAACTTTATTTTCTTCATTTTTTGAACAATTCTTGACTTTGTTACAAATCTGTGTTATACTAATCATAAACGAACGGTCGGTACGCATAAAAGGAGCGAAGCAACATGAAAACAACTGAGCAACAGCACAATGAGCGGAAACGTGAACTAATGGAAAAGTGCTTCGAGTGCTATGCGGAAAACGGGCTCACAGGCACAGGAATTAAAGCACTGGCCGATGCGTGCGGATGCACGAAAGCAAATTTGTATTCGTATTTTAAAAACCTTGATGAACTGATCATTGAGTCAACGGCATACTGTATGGAAAAGGTTGAGGACGACTTTATGGAGATGGCACCCACCGACCCCGAGGATGTTGTCCGTTTTGTGAAGGAGGTCCCGTATTGGACAGCAAAAAAGCATGGAAAAAAATATCGCCTGATGTATCAGATATATACGCACCCGAAGTATATCGAGCACGGCAAGAAATTCTTTGAAGGCGTGAACGAACGCTATACCGAGTACGCCAAGCAGCTGGAGCCTAAGATCGGCATTCCATATACGGTCATCACGCCGCTGATCTTTATATTCGTCCGTGCCTGCGTTCATTATGCGATGTTTGAGGATGAATATTATCTGAAAACCCAGATGGAGGTCTTAAAACAGGGGGTCGCCCTGTTTGTGGATAAGTACAAAGCAAACCAAGCATAAGCCTATCGACCGCCGCTCATTTACGGCGTGGGCAGCGGTGCAAAGCTCCGCCGTGATAAACAATTCCGAACGGAGGAAAAAAGATGAAAACAGGAAAAAAACTACTCACAGGTACAGTTTTGGCGCTTTGCACCGCTCTTTTGGTGCTTTGCAGCGTGCTTGCCATAGGATGGAGCAAGGCGGCAAAAACAGGCGACGCACTGCCGGAGGTGCGAAACAACGGCACGGCGATTCAGTGGAAATACAGCGACGAAGCCGACTGGCACGACCTTGTGGCGCTTACCGAGCTGCGGGGCGCTGCCGGAGAAAACGGAAAGAACGGCACAGACGGTAAAGACGGCTCTAATGGTGCCGACGGTAAGAACGGAATAAACGGTACAAACGGAAAAGACGGCATTAACGGCTCCGGCGGCAAGGACGGCATTAACGGAGTTGACGGTAAAGACGGAGCCGATGGAAAAAACGGCAAGGATGGAATTGACGGTGCCAACGGTAAAGACGGAGCCAACGGCAAAGACGGTATCAACGGCACTGACGGCATTAACGCCAAAAGCATAGAGGTGCAGCGAGCTGAAACCCACATACAGTGGCGTTACGAGGGCGATGAGTGGCAGGACCTTGTGGCGATAGCCGACATCACAGGCCCCACCGGGCAGAAAGGTGCAGACGGAGCAAACGGAAAGACACCGGAGTTCCGTGTAAGCGAAAACACCCTGCAGTGGCGCTATGTCGGCGATGAAATATGGCTGAACCTGTACGATCTTTCGGTTTTGAAAGGTCTTGACGGCAAGGATGGAACAAACGGACAAAACGGCTCCGATGGTGCGGACGGCAACACCCCCTTCATTGGTGAAAACGGCAACTGGTGGATCGGAGAAACCGACACCGGCGTAAAAGCGGCAGGCATTGACGGCACAGACGGAGAAAAGGGTGACAAGGGAGATAAAGGTGACAAGGGTGATGCCGGAGAAAAGGGCGACAAAGGAGATAAAGGCGACAAGGGCGATGCCGGTCAGAACGGCAGCTGTTCTGGGTATTTTCACGCCTCAAACGGCGGCACCGGCGCTTCATTCAATCAGCCGCTTCAGTTGTTTGAAGATTGCAATTCCGGAGGACTTTTTGTATGGGATCGAGCCAATAGAACCGTAACGCTGAAAGCCGGACATACATACAGTATTTCATTCAGCGGTTCGGTCTGCATTTCTCACGACATGGGTGGATGGTACTCGGTAGTATTGAAAGGCAGACAAGGCATTCTTAATGATACATTGATCGAAAGGTATATGAACGATGCAGATAATTCACGAGTGTGGATGCCGTTTGCATTCAACCGCATCTACAATGCCGGCAGTGATATTGTGCTGCAATATGAATTTATCCAGTTGACCCCCGGCACACAGCTGAACGGTGCTGTCTATAATATTACAATCATTGCTCTTGACTGAGCCGATATACACGAAAACAGAGGTAACGGAAAATAAAAAAACGAATACTCAGTATCATGCTCACCCTTTGTATGGTTCTTTGCCTTGTGTCGACAAGTGTATTTGCCGAGGATAATATGGCAGCGAGTGGGATGGCGGAAGTTTCCACAGCGGCGGAACTGGTTTCAGCAATCAGAGAAGCTTCATACGGAACAGTCAAACTGACGTCAGACATTACCATTTACACCACATTAGTGGTCAACCGCACCGTCACCCTTGATCTCAACGGTTATGTGCTGAAATACGGCAGCAGCAGTGCAGGGTATGTAATCACTGTGTCCAGTGGTATTTTGACAATTGAAAACAGTGACTATACAAAATCACACAATTTCCAAAAGAAGTATAATTTATATGTAAATGATTTTTTTTGAATTTTGCTCCGTTTAAAATCATACTAATTTTAGCTTTTAATTTTTTTCATTCCAAAAACCGCCCCATTTCGTTCTATAAATTACCTCTTATAATCAAATCATGCAGACATATAATATTATTGCAAGCCCGAAAAACAAATGAAAAGGAGATACGAAAATGAAAGGTATCACAACTCAGGAAGGCAGAGAAACACTCAACAAGTTCAAGATGGAAGCAGCTAACGAAGTTGGCGTAAACCTCAAGCAGGGCTACAACGGCGATCTTACAGCTCGTGAGGTCGGCTCTGTAGGCGGTCAGATGGTCAAAATAATTAGTCCTGAACAACAATGGATATTTACCCGAAACAGCGTAAGAAACACAGGTCATTGCATTGAGATTACATATGCCGTTAGACTGTCAGTATAGGAGCAGCACAACGATATATTTTCTTATCAAAACATCGCATTTGTAAAAACAAATGCGATGTTTTAATGTTTATTCGTTCAATATGTTAACCCAATCATCTGGAAATCCCATAAGTTTTTTATCAACGTGAGGGTACTTGTGAAAAAGTTTATCTAGTTTGTCCACAAACGCTGTCCAATGTTGATCATTAGTTATTAGATGTTTTATGCAAAGAAGAGTTGCAAATACACGGATACTGCTTATCCCCTTTTCTGTATATTGCTTATATAGCTTTGGCGTTTTAGCAAGATTAACATTATACAAACGTCCATAGTGTGCACAAATATTCCGCACAAAAGCAATGTGTTCGACCCAGCTTTCAAGATAAGTATATCCCACGCCATACAACGTTGCAACGGCTTTTTTGTCCTGAGGTTTCATATTTTTATAAAACTTTGAGAGCGTACCAAAACTGAACAGCTCCACCAAAGCGTAAAACGGAATTTTGCCGTCAATATAATTATTTTTGAAATTCTTAACAAAAGGGGCTTTGCTATTTCTGGATATTTCCTTTTTTATCTCACAAAGAAAATCATAGTGATAGCCAGGATCATTAAAATTATCCGGATCTTCATATCCTAGTACACCATAAATATGTGAGAAATGATTAGCTACCCTACACCTGAGATTAACTTCGATTTGCTCTATCCAAGTAAATAAGAGTTGCCTGAAGTTGGCGTTAAACAGGTATAACTCAACGATTTGTTCAAAGGATATAGAACCATCAAAATTTTTATTTTTACCTTTTAGTCCAAGGCCATATGCTTTTATCAAGCGGAAATATGAAATATCATTAAGAATTCGACGTGCATATTCTTCATTGACAATTCTCAACCCAAGCATTTTCAAGTTCTCGATTTGTTGATCAACATTCATTGATGGTTGCTGTTCTTTAAGCTGCATAAAAAAGTCCCCTAATAATTAAACGACCCGACGTGGTACGCATTGCTAAGAGGCGTGTCGGGTTCTGTTAATACTATTATATGCGATTTTTTCTAAAAAGTCAATGGGAAATATAGCTAAATAGATTTGGTAAAATGGCCTAATGATAAAATAAGCACATTAGTAGCTTAAATTCTAATCTATTTTCCTTTATCAACAGTCACACCAAAGACATTAATAACATTCATTTCCACATTCTCCGTATCAATACAAACTTGCTTTGAAGAATATATCTCCAAATGATTGCTTTTTTCATCATATTTACAATTTGCACATAGATATGTTCCATCTTTTTCAGCTAATATTACTTTTGTGTTGTTGTCTATGAGTCTATAGTCGCGTTTTAAAGCAGCGAATGATTCACCCAATTTAAAAAAGCAGAATGTCTCAACTATTACAAAAGCTGCAATTAAGGCTATTATTACTTTCTTGCCAATTTTCTTTGTATTTGTCTTTTTATCTACCATATCTACGGCTTTATCGATAGGCTTAGTAAAAAATTTTTGATTTTTGAAAGCAATTCCTATTGATAAACCAAAATAATAAATGGCCGTACATAATAAAAATAACGAGCGTAAACACTTTAATACTTCTAACGCTGTTACATCCTTCCATATTTTGATTATATTATAATCCAGTATTACGCAGGCAAATATAAATAATGCAACCATAGTTACAAGATAAATACAAACCACATTTCGAACTGTTTTCCAAAAGCCATGTGTCCTTATTATTATGTATCCCATAAAATAATTAAATAGCAATAAAATCAAACCTTTAAAAAGCAAATCAAATAAATTTGAAAAAATATTGGCCTCGCTTATTTTGGAATATGATCCATTAATCGAGAAATAACTATTGTATCCTTCAATAACTATTGCTGATATACCTTTTACTATAATTCCTGATATGGTCAGCAAAACACCTATCAACGCTGCATATGAGCTATAGTTATTGTTTTTATCCGACTTTATTGTATCAAAGATACTTTTCTTTTTACAAATATCCTTTTCTTCCACTTGTATTGTTGATTCGTTACTCATTATAACATCCTTCCCAATTTATTAACTCCATTAAATTACTGATCATTTTTTAATGCACCATCATAAGCAATCTATATAACCTTGCTCAACCATATGCGTAACTAAGACAGGTCGATTATCCTATCTCCAATTTCTTTTAAATTTTCATCATGTGTAACTATTAAAACTGTTTTCCCATAGTCACGATTAATTCTTTTTAGAATATTGATAACTATGGCTGCATTTTCTTTGTCTAACGATCCAGTCGGTTCATCCGCTAAAATTATTTCTGAAGGTTTCAAAAACACTCGCGCCAGTGAAACTCTTTGCTGTTCTCCACCACTCAACTGGTATATCTTTTTATTTTCATACCCACAAAGACCAACTTTCGCCAGTGCATCGGCGATCTTATTTTCCTTTTCTTTATGACTTAACTTAACATATCTTAATGCAAGCATAAGATTATATTTAACAGTCTCCTCGTCAACAAGTGCAAAATTCTGAAAAACATAACTAATTTTATTTCTAATTACCTTGACAGCATTCTTGCTTTGGGAAGACAAAATTTTTTCACCATCTATAACTACCTTCCCTTTGTCCGGATCTTCCAACAAACCTATAATGTTTAATAATGTACTTTTTCCGCAGCCGCTTTTACCAGTAATTACAACAAATTCACCATCATTGATTTTTAGCGAAAAGTTTTTAAAGATCACTCTGTCATCATATTTTTTAGTAATGTTTTTTATCTCTATCATTATAATCAACCACCTTTTGCAACATTTATAATATCAATTCTATCTTTTTTCTTGATATATAATGTGGAGAAAATTACATCAATGCTTATTAGTATTGCTGATATTAATACTGTTTCAATAAAATTACGATCGATCAAAAGAGCCACAATAAATGAACTTGCATCAAGGAATACCATGCCAACATAATAATTAATATATCTTTCTTTAAATCTAAAGCCCATTATTTTCTTTACCGCCAGTTCCTTTTGGTGCTGCTCCATGTATGCAATAACATTTTGAATAACTGCTGAAAAACATATTATTATCAACGCTACAAACATTAAAAACTGAACTATAAGTTTTGTATTCAACTCTTTTACTTGTTCCTCAATAGCTTGATACACGCCAGTAGCAGGGAATCTTACCTCACTCTCATCGTAAAACTTACTGCAAACTTTTGCAATTTCAGCAGTCGCATTCTCAAAATCATTTACCTTTATTTTAAATGGGCCTCCTGTTTCTCCAAGTATCATTGAATAGTCTATAGGATCACCGTTATTTTCTGTAAGCACATTAATGACAGGATCTTTCACAGTGTTTTTACTATCGCCACAATCTAAAGCAAATGTAAATAACGATTGGGAATCCTTATACCAAATTACTTTTGCTTTTCCTGTAAAACCATACTCACTATAATACTCCTGGATCTTATCCTCTTTATTCTTATATTTTTCTGGAGCAAGCACAACACAGCTTTTTTCATTTTCAGAAATGACTATCTTTTGGTTATTTTTGTCATACACAGGGAAAAGTTTAAGATAGTTAGGATTGACATTAACACTAATATTAACAGGGAACTCACCATTTTCTCTGTCTTCCTCATAAAGAGGAGAATAAATTGAAAAATCAGCATAAACAGATCCATTTGCATTCATGATCTTATAAATTTCTTTAAAATTTTCAATATCCTCGTCCGTTTCTCCTGTCCAATCACTTTCATTCGGGATCTCCATAACCGATACATACGCAAACTGTTTGGTTTTATTCCAATTTGAATATTTATCTAAACTCAAAGTATATAAGCTATTTAAATCCGTTATCGACAGACACATCACGCAAATGGCGGAAGTAAAAGATATGAATTTCAAAAAGCTATTAAAAACTATTAACGATCTGTATGGTCGTTGATTTTTTATTACACCGCTCAAAGAAACATACTTAACAAAAATAAATGGCAGACTGATGATAATTAGAGTGACTATCGTAACAGCCAAATAGCAAAAAAATAATTTTTTCAAAAAGCCAACACAAGCAAAATTAAATCCAGGAACTAAAATTGAGGTAAAAATCAGTGCCGTTATTGCAAAAACTACAGACTGACATATCACAAGTTTAGGAACACTTTCACTCCAAATAGTATTAAAATCATAGCCCAACATTTTTTTTATTCCTATCTTTTTGTATGATCTTATAAAATCATACATTATTAGAAAGACTAAAATTAAAGTTGATGCCATTGTGACGGCTACATAATATGATGGCTGTTTTGCATTTTTAAAATCATTGGACTGATAACTTAATACGATACCTTCTTGCTTTAATTCTTTTTTTATATCATTCAGGTCGCTATGATCATTTAATTCGATGACATATGTTTTATCAAGGGGGGCATTATTATCACTAAAATATTGTCTAAGTGTTTTGACCATAAATCCCTTATTTTTATTCAACGCTGACACAACACCGATTTGATTACTATTATTTGTGCGATCAGTTGAAAGAAAATAATCCGAATCGATCTCATTGGCATTATAGAACCTTCCACTATCCAAATTGATTTTTTGAAATGTACTGAACTTTGTGACATAGATATTTTTCACATAGTAGTCTTTACCTTTTATATTATCGATATTAGAACAATAAATGTTAGCCGAATATTTTTTCATAACGACTGTTAGAATTTCATATATTTCTTCTTTAGATTTAATATCAGTCGAAAAAACAGCTTTCACCGATGATTCGGATTCACCTATATGAATCATTGAAGTATAAAATAGATTGTCATAGTTTAGAAAACAATTCGCAAATATAAATATTGCAGTAAATGCAAAGATTACTATAAAACTATATTTGATCTTCATGCTATCCCTCTGAATATCATTAATTTAGGGAGAATGTTAACGCATTCTCCCTATCACGTGGTTAAACGTGGTTGTAGTAAGAATTCCACTCGGTAAAATTCTTATGATATCCAGTTTCTGCTTTAGCAGTTTTACCCTTATCGGCAGTTTTTTTGCTCATATACTTTTTACTGCTCGATTTCTGTATTGCTGTGGCAGTATGTTTTTTATCCTTACAATAAAAATAAGAATACTGTTCTTCCTTATCAAACCTTAAAAAACTATAGTGTATACCATACTCCCATTTATCATTTTTATGTCCCAAACTACTTCCAGTTAATGTCGTTGCAAACACTGTAATTGACATTGCTGTTACCATTAAAAAAGCCCCACAGCATGCAAAGATTTTCTTACCTACATTTTTCATAAAATAACCGCCTCACTTAACTTTAAAACGCACAAATTATACTAATGATTCTGGCATTTGAAACTATCTTCTCCAAATCCATCTCCACCAATTTATTATGTAGAACATATTTTATCACCACCGAAAACAAGATTTAGGAGTTACTCCCAAAATCTTATATATCATTATGTGACAAAATAATCAATATTTTCTCGGCGAACGGTTACATTTATAGGGTGAACGGTGTTATTTGTTATGATTATATGGCATTCGGAATCACTATATCAGTAATAAAGATACCATTACAATAATCATTGTCCATATGTCCGTTGTATTTTATTAGGCATTCCTTTATATTTTGCATCCCATACCCATGTCCTTCTCCTGATTTTATACTGATAAATTCATTGTCTTTAATAATTGGCTCTTTAAAATAAGTGTTTTCAACATTTATAAACAAAGTTGATTCCAAAAATTTCACACATATATTCACACGCTTATCATTACAAAACTCAGCAGCCTCAAAAGCATTACTTATCAGATTAGAAAAAAGTGTACACAGATCCATTTGAGATAATCTCAGATCATTTTCAATGTGACCCTCCCATTTAAACTCTACGCTTGGATATCTTCCACGAATATCATCTATTATTACATCAATCAAATTACTTCCTGTATGTATGTTTGAAGTTAATTTATTCAGTTCTATATTCATTTTGTCAAAATAGTCGCCAAGTTGTTCTAATTCCATATTTTCACATAACATTTTCATACAATACAGATGATTTTTTATGTCATGACGGAACTGTTTGGTTTCTTCATCTTTTTTTAAGAGAGAAATATAATATTTTTTCTGAGCTTTTAATAAATTTTGCGTTACTTCAGTTTCCTTTTTCAAATATTTGTTTTTATTATGGCTTGAGATCAATAAAAAACAAATTACAATAAAAATTATACTACTCATGCTTAAAGCCAAAGCAGCTATGCTCTTATATAAAGAATAATTTTGATCCATCATAAACAGCATTATAGACGAAAGATACACGCCAATAGAACAACCGCCAATTATAATCAAAATTATTTGCTTGGTAGAAAAATCTATATGTACGGCTTTTTTTAGTATTTTCATTCTTATAAACGATAATATTGCAATTAAAAATCCTGATACACAATTCAAACCCAACTCAGATATAGAAAATTTGTTGGGAATTTTAGACATAGCACCAATGGTTGCAGCAAAAATACCAACAACCATATCAAGTAAACATATAAAAATATATATTAAAATAACCATTCCTGTCTGCCGTTTATTTTTTAAACAAAGAATGACACAAAGAATAACCATAGCATCAAAAAATGGTCCTAAATTATACGGATCACAAAAAGACGAAATAAGAGATATAGTCAGTATAAATAGCGTAATACATACCATAGTATGCATTCTTGATTTCAACTTAATGCAGAAAAGCAGCGATACAGCAACACATAATTTTACCAGCTCACTAATGTACATCGCTGCATTATACAAAATTCTTTCCATAAAAACCTCATAAACATCTTGAATTACGCTTTACATAATCATAAAAAAGCAGCTTAAATTGTGACAGCCTTCTTCTTGAAACTGGTACCCTCTCTTTCATATAATGCAATTCTATTGTTGTCGCATATATATTTTTCACATAGCGAAAGGCAACTAAATACGATTTGTGAACTTGATAGAAATGTTCACTGCCCAATCTATCGGACCAATATTTCAATGATTTAAGACTAACGACAATCCCATACTTTGTATATACAAAAGTACCATCTCCGTATGCTTCGATGCACACTATATCATTATAGCTTACAAGAGTAGTACGCCCCTTTTCCTTAATAGCAATTTTTTCATTACTCAAGATCTCCTTTTCGGCACAACTTAATGCCTCAAAAAATTTCATTCCATCAATAGGTTTTTCTAGAAAACGAAACGCTTTAACTTTAAAAGCCTCAGGCATATATTCAGAATGACTGGTAAGGAATATTATATATTCTCCATGATCTTTTTCTCGCAACTGCTCCGCAGTAACCATTCCATTCATATTGGGCATTTCTATGTCTAAAAAAATCAGGTCATAATATTTGCCAGATTCCAACAAAGACGTGCCAGAATCATAAATGTCAACTAAATAATCAGGAAACATTCCATACAAACGATTTTTTATCTCATTACATATTATTCTTTCATCATCACACACAGCAACATTTAAACGCATAATGTTCCACCTCATTGAAAATTATATCATATTTATATAAATATTACAATAACAATAATTAATATTTATAAAGTCATTATAATAAAGTGAAAAAGATACTTATGTTTTTATAGAAAAAAACTATTATACGTTTATTTTTCATTAAAATAAATTATAAAAAACAAATAAAACATATGTTAATTCACTAATTCTGTACAACAATACAAAAGTCAAAAGACTTTTTATAAAAGTAGTTGTTAAAGCATTAATTACTTCCCCTATACTAGTGTAAGACGTAAAATGTTTCTAATTGTGCAAATATACAAATGTCATAACATATTATATTAAAGCCGCTCTTGTTCAGTTACAAAATGATAAATATGTTACAGGAGAGAAGGCCGCCAAACTTTATAATAAGAATCCGTCCTGTTGCGAATCAAATGCTATAGGGTCTGTGTCAATATGCTATACCTTTAAGGATTACAACTAAGTTATACTTTATAACAGAAAGAGAAGTATATATTTTACGGTTCTTGAAACGCAGAATATATTAAGACTTAACCAGTAAAAAGCAGCATACGTTTGAAAGTTCTATTCATTATATTATCATAATAACAGATAAGAAGTCCAAAAATTACTCAGCTTTGGGCTAAAGTAAGTTAAGGTATCATTACCCCACCCATAATGCTAAAACCACACACAAGCGATTTTTGAGCCGCTGTGGGCGACAGCAAAAGCAAATCAAATTGTCCATTGAAATATTTGATTTAAGCAATTATGTACTTTGCACAAATCAGCAGTTTGAGGTGTAGCCAACAAAGTGCTATAATTCATTGCAGGTTAAAGGGCAGGCGTCATAAGCCGCCGACCCGCTCACAGCGGACAGCAAAGCTGACCGCCAAAGTTCCGTAAACACGCAGTTTGAAGAGAAATTTGTGTATAATTTCAGCGGTCAGCTTATGGAGTCAAAGTGTGACTTGCAAAGAAAAATAGGAGTCACAAGTTGCAGAAGTCACGCAAAAATGGCGTGAATACGAGCTTTACGATAGGAGTCACTAGATCAACTAAGCGAAAACGACAAGAAAGAGGATACTTCTAAACGTTTAAACGTTAAAAATTAAGCTATATAAAAAATATATTAATAATGCAACAAATATACAGCCCATATTTATTGCACTTGATGATTACGTTTTCTTGATTTTTGTGATATCATTAGCTTGAATAATAATGCAGTAAAAATGGATAATTCTATCTTTTGCGTGAAAAATAATACTTAAAAGGAGAGATGTTTATTGACTAAAAAAACAGGAAACCCTAATTACAAATTGGAAATGAAGAAAAAAACTTTAGCCGCCTGGACAAAATTACTACTTAATAGTGGTGAGATTGACATCAAAAAGTACAACCGAATGCTAATGATGATCGAAAGGTTGGCTGCGTGAAAAGGAATGCAATGCCCATAGGCATTGCTACATATTACCACAGGTAAATTGTTCCCTGCCGTTGACCCAGCATCTTCGGCATGTTATAATCATAATGATCTGCTACGCATTACAAATGTGTAAATCTAAATAAAGTCACAAGTCTTACGGCTTGCCACAGAGAGGAGTAAATTAAATGGATATCTATTCAGCCGCTGACCTTATGAAACGTGAGCGGAAAACAATTTTTGATCTTGAAATCAATGTTACATTTTATGCACGAGTATCAACGACCCGTGATGAACAGGAAAACTCTATTGAAAATCAGATAAACTTCTTTACAGAGATGATAAAGTCAAACCCAAATTGGAATTACATTGAGGGGTATGTTGACAGGGTCAGAGGAGAACACGCTGAAAACCGTGCTGAATTTATGAGAATGATCGAAGATGGAAAAGCAGGAAGGTTTGACCTTGTACTTACAAAAGAAGTCAGCCGTTTCGCAAGAAATACTATCGACAGCCTTACCTATACCCGTGATCTTCTCCGAGCAGGTGTAGGGGTCTTCTTCCAAAATGATAACATTTGTACCATTGATTCTGACAGCGAAATGCGTCTTACTATAATGTCAAGCATCGCCGCTGATGAAGTCAGGAAACTTTCTGAACGTGTTCGCTGGGGTCACAAGCGTTCAATAGAAAGCGGAAATGTTATGGGCAACAATCGTATATTCGGCTATGATAAAGATGACTGTAAACTTGTCATAAACGAACCTGAAGCAGAAATGGTAAGAATGATATTTGACCTTTACTCTACTGGTGATATGAGCGTCAGAAAGATAGAACGAATACTATATGATAAGGGCTACCGTGGACGCAATGGTACAAGGATACATCACAACACCGTTTCAGGCATTATACAAAACCCAAAATATAAAGGATTTTACTGTGGTAACAAAGTAAGAATAGTTGACTACCGCACAAAAGAACAGCGTTTTTTACCCAAAGAAGAATGGGTGATGTACAAAGACGAAACAGGCGAAGTCGTACCTGCCATAGTATCTGAGGAAATATGGAACAAGTGCAACAGAATATTTGAAACAAGAAGTGCTGCCATAAAAAGCCGTGAACACTCATTTAAAGACACAAGTGTCTTCACCGGTAAGATATGGTGTGCAGCTCACGACAAGCCATATTGGAGGACAAGTTACTCAAACAGCGTATCAAAAGGTCAGCCAATATATCAATGGATATGTTCCGAAAAGAAAAAGTCAGGTGCAAAAAGCTGTGCGTCATTTGCAATAATGGAATCGGAACTTTACAGCATACTGTCGGGATTTTTCAAGGACGTGGCTGAAAACCTTGAGGATTATGTTGAAACATTTCTTCGGATATATAAAGAATCAGACCGCTCTGCCGAGGCAATGCGGCAGGTAAGCGGCCTGAAAGCAACACTGGAAAAGGAAAATAAAAAGCGTGATAAACTGCTGGAGCTCTATATGGAGGAGCTTATCACAAAATCAGAATTTACAAAACGTAATACCGAGAGCAGTGAACTAATAAAAGGAATAGAACATCAGATAAGATTTATCGAAAAGAAAAGCGAAAACGACAATAGTTATGCAAAAGCTATAAAGCGGATTGAAAAATACTTCCGTGAAATGTATGATCCTAGCCTACCAATGAACAAGGAACAAGTCGACGAAATGGCAAAGGCAGTCATAGACCGTATAAGTGTAGTTCCAATAAATAAGAGCACAATGAAACTGGAAATTAAACTTCTGACAGGTGAATCAGAGCCGATGACATACATTAGGAACGGAGAAAGATATGCTCGGCGTTCTGGACTCACCAGCAAGAAGATGATCGACGCTTACAAGACAACAGGCAACAAGTAATTTCTCCTAAAAGTCCCAAAAACTCCGCCGCGGCATTTCGCTGTGGCGGAGCTTTTTACTTGAAATCAGGCAAAAAAAGTAGTATAATATACACATAGGGTCGGGGTAAAGATCATAGTAAAGAGGGATAAATATGTTGACTAAAAAGATCGCCGCAGGACTTACAGCTTTTGTTATAACAGCTTCTGCAGCACTGCTTCCGCTTCCAGAAAGCATTAACGGCATATTGGGAAACACCGCTATATCAGTGCAGGCTTATTCTGCAAACGGCGCCGTAAAAATGCCGTCAGATTTTCTGACTTTTAACAGCTCCGATCAGGTTTTCGTAAACGTGGTTTCTGCCACTAAAAACGGACTATACTATTATACTGTGGAAAACTACAAGAAGCTAATTAAATTCTATAGCTTTTCCAACAACTCCGTGAGAACTGTAGCAACGCTTGGTGACATTATAAATGTATATGCCAACAACTCCAAGATCTATTATATCGAAAGAGATACCAGCACATACAATTCCAGCGTGAAGGGCTCGTCATATTCTTATTACATAAAGACCTTTGACACCGATACGGAAAGGGTGACCAAAAGCGTTAATTTGAGCAAGTATACGCCCAATGGTATTTTAAATTACCCAAACTGTTTTGGCGTTGACGATAACGGCAGGATATATTACTATGTAACAGACAGCAGTGGTGCTGAAAATGGCGATAATCTGTTTCTGCTGGACTCAAACGGAAACAATCTGTCCTCCTGCAGCACCGATGTTGCCATAACAAAGTTCTCAGGCTTTGACAGCACAAACGGAAACTTCTATTTTGAAAGAAGCGCTGATTACGTTTATTGGGGCTATACTCACAAAATGAACGCCCTTGGATTTGGAAACATTTCAAATAACAAAATAACCGTGTCTGATAAATCTATCGACTATTTCTATCAGAAATATTACGATTATCATTATGACAACGCACAAATGCTTGACAACGGCAAGCTTGCGTGGACTTCTTCTGCAAGCGGCACTGTAAACATCGTGGAATCTGCCAAATTTCATACATCAACAGATGATACATTATCTCTCTTTGGAAGCGTTTCAAGAGCGGAACATGAAAACAAAAATGATCTCTACAACAGCGTTGGAACAAGAACTGTATACAACAGCGAAAATGACAGCACTATCATGTATGTAAACAACAACACTCTTATGGAGTTCAACAATGATTTCAAGCAGGTGGCTTCATATAAAACAGCTTATCCTGTTTTCGCTTTGTATTATACGAACGGCACTGTGACAGCCATAGAGCGTGATACTGACGGCAATTTCTACTCAGAGAATATTGCTTGGAAAATGCCTAGCAGTGTTACGATTTCAAATTCTTCTGCCACGCTCAAAACGGGCGACAGCCTTAAACTTTCTGCAAGAAGCAATTCCGATATAGACTACGGCTTCACATGGTCAAGCAGTGATAATTCTGTGGCTTCGGTTACAAAAGACGGCAAGGTGTACGGAAACAAGGCAGGCGTATGCACAATAAACGCTGCCACCGACAACGGTCTGAAAGCAAGCTGTACAGTGACAGTTACTCCATTAGGAAGCGACACAAAAGGCTCTGCCACTATGCTCAGCGGACGTGCAACAGACAATGCTTCAGATAACCATTACAACACATGGTCATCTGTCACAAACTCTTATCTTGTACTAAACAGCGACGGAACGCTCACAAGGCTTGAAAACACATCAAACGGCATCGTGGTAGAAAACTACTCCGCAGACGGCAAAAAGCTTATCTCACGACGCACTATTTCAAAAGAGCTTAACCTATTTGGTGGCTTTTATTCAGGAAAAGACTATAACTATCTCGTGTTCGGTCAGAACAACACTGCCGAAAGCGACAACAAGGAAGTTGTAAGAGTAGTCAAATACACCAAGAGCTGGAGCAAGGTAAATTCATGCAGTATCTCAGGTGTCAATACAACAAAACCGTTCTCGGCAGGCTCACTGAGAATGGAAGAAGCGGGTGGAAAGCTTTATGTTTACACCTGCCATGAGATGTATGCTGACAGCGACGGCATAAATCATCAGGCAAATATGCTTTTCACCATTGACGAATCCTCCATGTCCCTGACCGACTCAATGTATGACGTTTCAAATCTTACAGACGGCTATGTTAGCCACTCATTCAACCAATTCATCAAAGCTGACGAAAGTGGAAAATACATCTACAGAGTTGACCACTCAGAATCAAGCAACTACACAATGAACGGCTCTTACCTTTCTGTAAACGGCATTACTCTCACAAAATATAAGGCTGACGGAAAATCAACAGCCGTGAGCGTTTCTATCCCTGTTAAGTTCGATATGAACAAAAGCAACTATACCGGTGCTTCAATAGGCGGTTTTGAGCTTGGCAGCGGAAATTGTCTAATAGCCTATGCAAAAGACGTTTCAAGCAATTGTAAGACAAGAAATGTTTACATAAGCGTCACAGACGAGCTTTTCAACGGCACACAGAACATTGCCCTCACAAACTACGGCACATCAAGTAAAGTGACCTGCCGCACCCCTCTGCTTATAAAGATAAATGACAATCTGTTCCTTGTTATGTGGGAAGAATACAACAGTTCCACAGGCAAGACCGCCACAAAGGCAATGACAGTTGACTCAAACGGCAAAACTGTTACTAAAGCCATTTCTCACTCCTTCGGACTTTCAGATTGTCAACCTATTGTATGCAGTGACGGCATGGTAAAATGGTATGTCACAAATAATTCAGCGCCGATCCTTTACAAGCTCTCACCATATGCGCTTGACGATTATCATGAACACAGCTATACAAAAACAGTTCTCAGCAACGCCACCTGCACCACCGTAGGCACAGTAAAATACACCTGCTCATGCGGTGACTTCTACACCGAAACTATCCCAGCCACAGGTCACAAGTCAAGCGGTTGGATAGTCGACAAAACGGCTTCTATCGGAGTTAAAGGCTCAAAGCACAAGGAATGTACAGTCTGCAAGAA
>OJAI01000204.1_pt1 | contig 43552 bp, 30 predicted proteins | sample 1588891 | NCBI WGS metagenome assembly OJAI01 (sample SAMN03283255) | human gut metagenome | biome: human-associated habitat; material: feces | host: Homo sapiens | place: USA | collected 2013 | reverse complement strand
TCAGCACGGTCATCAGAATCATCACGGCCTGCGTCTTTTGCAGCACATTGCCCTGCAACGCGGCCACCTGACGCACCTGCTTGGCCACCGCGCCCGGAATCACCTCTTCGATCTGATAGGCGATCGAGCTCGGGTAGGCGGTGCAGTACCAGGTCTCCCATTCCTCCTGGCTCAGCGCGGCCGGGTTCGCGGCGGCCTTACGGGCCAGGTCGTTCTCCGGCGTGGTCAGGGCCTTGACCTCGATTTTGTCGACCGAATCGGGCAGGTCGGCGAGTACCTGGGCCGTGGAGGAGGCGATGTAGAGCGAGCCGTTGTCCTCGTCGCCGGAATCGTAGACACCGGTGAGCTTGATTTTCTGCTCGTTCTTCTTGCCTGAGGCGGTGGTTTTGTTGAGGGTGATGGTGTCGCCGGTGGTCACGCCGAGTTCGGAGGCCAGCGTCTTGCCGATCACGCCCTGGTCGGAATCGTCTTTGGGCCACTTGCCGTCCAGCTGCCACCACGAGCGCATGCCTTCCACGCCCACGACGGTAGTCTCGCCGGTGGAGATCTTGAGGTTCTTGTTGAACCACGTGCCGACTACCGCCGCCGCCGTGCCGTTCACCTGCGCGTGGACGTTGAGTTGCGGCGCGAAATTCGTGATGTTGAACGCCCAAAAAATCGTCTTGATCTTCGCCGCGTCGGACTCCTTCAGGAACGAGGTCGGGTCCGCGTCGGACTGCGGGCCGCCCTCCATGTTGTACAGGTCAGACACCACCGCATCGGACTTCGGCTGCACGGTGATGTTCGAGCCATATGTGCTCAGCTCGGCGTTGAGCTTGTCGCCCACGTCGAACACGACGCCCAGCATCGACACCGACACCGTGGCCGACAGGCACACGGTCAGCGCGATCAGCAGGCGCCTGCGTAACTGGCGGGTGAACGAGCGCCTGATCATTCTCAGAAAGAACATGGTCTAAACCCCTTCCTGCCTTACTGGAAGTGGGCGCTCAGCGCGTCCAGGTCGGTGGTCTGAATGGTGATCTTGCCGCTACCGGTCTTGTACGGGAACGGGATCGGGTTGCACCCGCCCTTGAAGCCGATGGTCGCCAGGTTGATGGCCACCTCACACTTCTTGCAGATGATCTTGCCGTCCTTCTCGTAGTATCCGGCGTCGCCGCAGTTCTCGCAGGCGTCGAGGCCGATGCCGTACGCGCCGCCGTTCTTCTTGATGATGATGAAGCGCATCACGGTGCCGTCCTTGGCCTTGTATTCGAAGCGGTGCAAATGGCCGTCCTCGACCTGGCTGAACGGGATCGTGGCCACGCCGTCCTTGAGCGAATACGCTTCCGGCGGCGAGAGAGTCGGCTGCTGGTTGATTGCGGCCACGCCCAAGGTCAGCGTCGCGGTAACGCCGATCATCGCCACCACGCTCCATGCGGCGGCGGCGATCGCACGGCGCCGGAACGCCTTGTGCTTGCGCACCGTGGCCGCATTGACGTCGGCCGCGAGTCGCTTCGCAGAAACCGGCATACGCAAGCCGGCCACCACCGAGGCGACGGCGGGAATCAGGAATATGAACGCTTGGGCCATAATCAAACCGGACTTGTTGTTGATCAGCCAGGCGAGCATCACGAACGCGATGTGCGGGAACCGCAGCGTGCGGGCCTGCATGATCTGCAGCAGGCCGGTCAGATGCTGCATCAGCTGGATCACCAGCACCACCAGCACCGCGGACAGGAACGCCGGACGGACCGCCGTCGAACGCATCGTGCGGAAGATCGCGGCGATGACCGCGGACGCGATGATGCCCAGCACAAAGCCGAGCGCACGCAGCAGCATATCGGACGTGAAGATCGGGTCTCCCGGCTCGACCCAGATGGTCAGCTGCAGGATCACGTCCGGCAGCGCATAGAACACGGTGAGCGCGACGCCCAACGCCGCCACCAGATTGGCGAGATGCATCACCGCGGCGTGCCGACGCCAATTGCGGGTGATCAGTCGGTTCACGAACACCAACACGATCAGCAGGAGGTCGATTACCACGCAGCACCACAGCACCGGGTAGTTGATGAATGTACGCTGGTTAATCACCGCGGATGCACGCAGTCCGGCGAACACGATCGCCGCCACCAATCCGATGAGGATTCCCCACAGACGCCATCGGGAGCTGATCGGCTTGTCACGCCCCTCGCCGACGGTCAGCATCACACTCATGCACATGACCAGCAACGCGGGCCCCAGCGTGCCCGGCATCACCGCTACGAACTGTTCGAGCATTCGCACTCTTTCCTTGTTCCGTCTATTATGTTCCGTTCATTCCGTCATAAAAACAGCGAAAGCTCCTCTCGGGCAGAGAGGAGCATTTCACTCAGGCAATGTCAATCACCACTGACGCGGAGTGTATTCCCAGTTGTCGAAGGTGACCTCGATCGGCTCGGTCCAGAAGCGACCCTTGACGCCGGTCTCGGGATCGACGTGCAGCATCCAGCCCTTCTTGGCCGGGGATTCGATCGACAGCTTCAACTGGTAGGTGCCGGCCTTGTCGAGCTTGACGTTGGCGCCGTAGTGCGGGCCGTCGGAGGCGTTCATCTGCATGAAGGTTCCGGAGGCGACGGACGCGTTGGAGGTCTTGTCGATGATGTCGTAGTTGACGGTCAGGTCCGGCACGAAATCGCCCTTGCCGTAGCCGAGTTCGGTGCCCTTCTGGTTGGCATGGATGTCGGCTTCGAGGTGGAAGCTCGCATCGGCGGCCTTGAGGCCCATGCCGGACGGTTCCATGTCGATCGGCTGGAAGTAGACGGCGTTGACGGTCAGCGGGCCGCATTCCTGGTCGGAGTGCTTCTCATCGACCTGGATCTCTTCGAAACCGGCGGAATCGCTGGAATCGTCCTTGCTGGAGTCGTCGGCCTTCGAAGCCGACGCGGAGGCGCTGGACTTGTCCGAAGCGGCGGAATCGTTGGAATTGCCGCATGCGGACAGGGAGAAGGCCATGGAGCCGGCCAGCAGGATGCCGAGCAGAGCGGCGATCTTCTTGTTCTTCATTTCTCTTTCCTTTGTTGTTGGATGTGGAAAAAATATCGGTAAATCTCGGAAAATTTGCGTATTACTTGCGATTGTCAGGCGTGCGCAACTTGCGTTTGCGTGCGAAGCCGACGGCGAACAGCGCGAGTACGGCAATCGCCGCGATCGCTTGTGCCGCAAGGCATTCGACGTACGGATACAGGCCGATCCAGTCGTTTGTGGGCACGCTGGACAGATAGTGGCCGTCGATCAGGTCACCTTCGATGAGCGCGTGGATGCCACCGCCGGCGAAGATGACGACCAGCACGGCCATCAGGATCGACGTAACGAGGAAGAACGGGCCAATCGGAATCTTTACGGAGGTGAAGCGCAGCACGAGGAAGATGACGAGCAGCACCACACCCGCGGCGATGCCGCCGATCCACATGCCTTGCGCGTCGCGACTCATCGAGTAGATCGATTCGTAGAAGATGACGGTTTCGGCGCCTTCACGGAACACGGCTAGGAAGCTCAGCATGGCGAGCGAAACGACCATACCCAGGCCCACGCCTTCGCCGGCGGCGACTTTGTTTTGCGCGTCGGCCACGGCGGACTCGGTTTTGGTGCGGATGTAACGGTTCCACGCTTCCACGGAACTTTTGTTGAGCATCCAGTTGCTGGTCCACAGCAGCATGAGCATGGCGATCAGCGCGCACACGCCTTCGCTGATTTCCTGGACCGGACCGGAGCCTCCGAACAGGAACGTGAAGAGCACGGCGATCAGGCCGGAGCCGGCAAGGCCCGCGAGCACGCCGAGGTAAATCCACTTGGTGAAACGCTGGTTGCCGGATTTGACGAGGTAGGCCACCACGGCGGCCACCACCAGCAGCGCTTCGAGACCCTCGCGGATCAGGATGAGGAACGCCTGTCCGGCGGAGCTGGTGATGGCTTTGGTGAAGGCGTTGACGTTGCCGGCCGCGCCACCGTCGAGGGTGGCCGCGTCTTCGACGAGCCAGCTTTTCAGGTCGTCGACGAGCTTTTTGGTCTCCTTGTCGGAGCCGCCGTCGCGCATGGTTTTGCGGGTCATTTTGAACTGGTATTCGACCTGCGAGACGCGGTCGCCGGAGATGGCGTTCATGACGTTCTTTTCGAAGCCGAGCTTCTCGTAGTACTGGTAGTACGCGTTGTTGACGAGGCTGGAGCCTTCCGCGCCCTTGCCGGAGACGGCGGCTTTGTATGCCTTGTCGAGGATGACGTTCATTTCGCTGGCGACTTCGCCCCACGTGCGGTCGCCTTTGCCTTTGGAGGAGTTCTTTTTGGCCGCGTCGAGCTTCTTACGTTCGGCTGCGGTCTGTTCGGCGCGCTGCTTCGCGTAGGTTTTGGGGTCGGCGAGGTTCGCGTTGCCATCGAGCGTCTGCGCGGTGGCGGTGAGGTCCGCGTTCAGCGCATCGATTTTGCCGGCGATCGCGCTCCCCTGGCCCTGCTGGTAGGCGAGGCATTCCAAGTCGGTGAACTGTGTGAGCAACGCCTGCTGCTTGTCGGCGGAAATGGTGTCGTTGACGGCCTTCGAGAAGTTGGAGGCGTCGTAGCCAATCCAATGCGCGGTCTGGAAGCCGGTGCCGGCCTGGCCGTAATCGCCGTCATTGTAGTCTTTTTCGGCGGTGGCGAGCTGCTTGGCGATATTCTGCGCGACGGCAGTCCAGGAATCGAAATTCGTCTGGTTGCCGTCAGCGGCGGACGCCTGCTGCGGCATCGCGGTGCCGGCGAACAGCGTGGCGAGCGCGATCATCAGCGCGGCGACGAGCGCGGCAAGACGGCCGGAAGCCGAGACGCGCGAATCGCACGAATCGTAGGAACCGGCTGCGTGGCGCTGCGCGACGCGAGATGACATGGGTCGAACCTTCCTTCCGCAAATCTTTTCGGCGCGATTTCCCCGACGTACCCGACGTACGAAGCGCGCATCGGAAGCCAAGATAGAACGAAAGTTTTTTGAATAACAGTCTTGATTTTTAATTGGTCTTGTTGTATCGCGCATGAAAAAACGTTGGAATTCCGCCGTTTTTATTTTTCCCGTTTTCCGCGTGTCGTCTCACATTGTGACGCTCACCGCCGTTCCGCAACACCCCCGTCCGCCCGAAAACGTGAAGCGAACTCCATGCCAAAGCGTCAGTTTGTATAATCGCGACTTGCATAATCACGATTAGCATAATCGTAACCATACAAAGCTACGGGGGTATCAAAATAAGGCGATGCCTCATGCCACACCCACGAAAAAACATCTCGCTTATGAGTGGCGGATTTGGCAGGGTGACAGTTGGTATCTCACTTATAGATGGCGGCCCCTTTGCAAAATACAAGGGTTAGAGGGGTGAAAAGATGCCCCCTAGGTTCGTTTCTCCGCCGAGACCCGCCATCTATAAGCGAGATAGCACCGGGCGAACCCCGGAATCCGCCATCTATAAGCGAGATACGCGTCTCAATTGGCTCAATCACCCAACAGCCAATCAATGGCATTGACAATGCGGATACCATCCTCGGTGACGCCCGCGCCTCGACCGCACGCAAAACCCCGCGCGCCCGCCAGCCCCAAGCACGAACTACGCCAAGCCGGGCACGCGCTAGCATCGTGGTATGGACTCCATTGCACCGCTCGCACAGCGCATGCCGTATACCATCGCGTTTCCCAAGGCGCTCGGCACGGGGTTGCTGATTTCGACGCCTCACCCGATCACTGCGGAATTGCGCGGCGAGATGGAACGGTTCATCGATGAATACGAGCATGCGCTTTCGCGATTCCGCGCTGATTCGCTGGTTGCGCACATCGGCAATGCGGAGCATGGCGGGCATTTCGATTTTCCCGATTGGGCCGGCCCGCTATTCGATTTGTACGACGCGCTGCACGCCGCCACGCGCGGTGCGATCGACCCGTGCGTGGGCGAGGACCTGATTCGTCTCGGTTACGATCCCTCGCTGAGTTTCACCGTTGAAGCCGACGCCGGCGAGCGCCTGGGCGCGCTGCACGGACGGGCCGTATGGGGTCGTGATGTGGTTCGTTCGAGTGGTACGACATTGGTTACACGCAGTCCGGTTCATGTGGATTTCGGCGCGTGCGGCAAGGGTTATCTGGTGGATTCGCTGGGCGGATTGCTCACCGATTCAGAACTTTCGCGCACATCGCATGTCAAGTCAGCCGAAACGACCAACCCGACATGCCAATCTTCCACCTCAGACAGCAAACGCGAAAGCGCTGCCCCGGAATTTGTGATTGATGCGGGCGGCGATCTGCTGGCGCGCACGAACAAGCCGATCCGTGTGGCGCTTGAGGATCCGGATGATCCGTCCTGCGCGGTCGGCGTCGCACTGATCGGCGATGGCGCGTTCTGTGCGAGCGCGCCCAGCCGTCGCCATTGGGAGGTGGCGGTGAACGAACAGACGCATCTGGCGATTCACCACCTGCTCAACGCCATCGACGGCCTGCCCGTGCAACAAACGGAAGCCGCCTGGGTTGCGGTGCGATCCGCGTCATTTGGCGACTATCCGACTGCGGTGGCGGACGGGTTGGCTACGGCGCTGTTCGTTGCGGATCCGAATGAACTGCGCAGCGTTTTTGTTTTCGATTGCGCCACGTTGGACGCCGACCGTCACGCCACCATCAGCGCCGGTTTCCCCGGCCGTTTCTTCTGATTGCCGACCGGTCACTGATTGCCAGGTTGGCCGGTTGGCGGCCCGCCAATCGCAGACCGCAAACCGGCCAATCGCAAGCAAAACTCACGGAATGAGGTTGCCGGCGGCCACGTACAGGTCCCACCAATCCTGCTTGTCGAGGTCGATGTCCGCGCCGTCGAGCATTTCGCCCAGCCGGGTGGGGTTCATCGAGCCGAGCACGATCTGGATCTTCGCCGGATGCCTGAGCACCCATGCGGTGGCGATGGCGTTGGCGCTCACGCCGTACTTGGCGCCCTTTTCGTCCAGTGCCTTGTTCAGTTCCGGGAAGTGCTCGTTGCCTACGAACGGGCCGTATTCCGTGCCGGACTGGAACGGGCTCCACGCCTGGATGGTCATGTGGCGCAGTCGCGAGTAGGACAGCAGTCCGTCCGAATGGTTGGCCACGACCATGCCTTCGGCGCCGGAATTGGTCATCAGCTCGTCGCTGACCATCTGCGCGTGCATCAGACCGAACTGCAGCTGGTTCGCTTCAAGCCTCATGGCCGGGTCGTCTCCGAGCCAGGATTGCAGCAGTTCCGCCTGCCACGGGTTCACGTTGCTCACGCCGAAGTGACGCACTTTGCCCGCCTTGTGCAGGGTGGTGAACGCTTCGACGATCTCCTCGGCCTCCATCAGAGTGTCGGGCCTGTGCAGGAGCGCGAAGTCCACGTAATCGGTGCCGAGCGCTTCCAGTTCCTCGTCGAGTCGCGTGATGAGGTGCTTCGCGGAGAAGTCGTAGCGGGTGGCGTGCACGTTGTTCGGGTCGCTGAAGTCGATGTTGATGCCGAACTTCGTCTGCAGGAAGATGTCCTCGCGCTTGAGCCCGGCGTCCTTCCACGCGCGGCCGAGCACACGCGAGCTGGCATGGTCGTGGTTGACGTTGAATCCGTAGATGTCCGCCGTGTCGAAGAAGTTGACTCCATGCTCGGCGGCCGTACGCACGACTTCTGCCGCAGCGTCCGCATCCAGCGCGTCCATGCGCATCACGCCTAACGCCGCTTGCGATGCGACCACTGCCGATTTGCCGATTTCGATGCTTTTCATGACTGCCCACTTTCTTTGTGATTTTCAAATACGTCAATCGATTGACGTCAGTCACCTCAATGGTAAATCCGCCGTCCCGTCAGCGCAACACAATAAAAATGCCGAAGCCAAAACGCAAAAATCCGGAGGGGTGGTCCCTCCGGATTTTTTAGCGAGTCAGCACACCAACCTCACTCGGCCAGCGTGAACTGGCTGTTGTAGATGTCGGCGTAGAAGCCGCCCTTGGCGAGCAGTTCCTCGTGCGTGCCGCGTTCCACGATGTCGCCGCCGTTCATCACCAGGATCATGTCGGCGTCGCGGATGGTGGACAGGCGGTGCGCGATCACGAAGCTCGTGCGGCCCACGGTCAGCGCGTCCATCGCCTTCTGGATCAGCTCCTCGGTGCGTGTATCGACCGAGGAGGTGGCCTCGTCGAGGATCAGGATCGGCGCGTCCTCCACCATCGCGCGGGCGATCGTCAGCAGCTGGCGCTGGCCCTGGGAAAGCGACGCCTTGTCGTCGAGCACGGTGTCGTAGCCGTTCGGCAACGACATGATGTAGTGGTGCAGGCCGACGGCCTTGCATGCGGCCACGATCTGCTCGTCGGTGACGTCCTTCTTCGAATACGCGATGTTTTCACGCACTGTTCCACGGAACACCCACGTGTCCTGCAGCACCATGGAGAACTGGTCGTGCACGTTCCAACGCGGTACGGACTTGGTGTCGATGCCGTCGATCGAAATCGTGCCACCGGAAATCTCGTAGAAGCGCATCAGCAGGTTGACCATGGTGGTCTTGCCGGCGCCGGTCGGGCCGACGATGGCCACCTTCTGGCCGGCCTTCACGGACGCGGAGAAGTCGTTGATGATGGTCTTGTCCGCGTCGTAGCCGAAGCGCACATGGCTGAATTCCACGTCGCCGCGCACCGGCTGCGGCTTGCCGTCCGCGCCGACGCCCAGCAGCGCCTGCTTGCCGGTTTCGTCGGACAGTTCCGGCTCCTCAAGGAAGCCGAAGACGCGTTCGGATGCGGCCGCGCAGCGCTGCAGGTTCTGGAACGCCTGCGCGAACTGGGACAGCGGCTGCGTGAACAGGCGGATGTACATCATGAACGCCACGATCACGCCGAATTCGATCTTGCCGTCCATGGCGAGCACCGCGCCGACCACGCACACCACCACGTATCCGAAGTTGCCGACGAAGTTCATGATCGGCATCATCAGGCCGGAAAGGAACTGGCTCTTCCAGCCGGACACGTACAGGTCCTTGTTATACTTTTCGAACTGCTCGATGGAGCCCTTTTCGCCGCAGTACGCCTTGACCACGGTGTGTCCGGTGTACATCTCCTCGACATGGCCGTTCACATCGCCCAGCGCAATCTGCTGGCGAGTGAAGTACTTCTGCGATACCTTCATGATCACGCCCATGATGATCAGACCGAGCAGCGCGGAGCCGATGGCACACAGCGTCATGGTCACGTTGTTGTAGAACATCATGATGAGCGCGCCGAAGAACAGCGTGACCGATGTGATGAGCGAGCCGACCGACTGGCCGAGCGTCTGTCCGATCGCGTCGACGTCGTTGGTGATGCGGCTCAGCACGTCGCCGTAGCTGACTTTGTCGAAATATTTCAGCGGCAGGCGATTGATTTTCTGGCTGATCGCCTCACGCAGCTGCTGTGCGGTGCGTTGCGTGACGTTGGCCATCAGCCAGCTTTGCAGGTAGCTCAGCAGCGCGTACCCGACGTACAGCGCGACGAGCAGCCATGCGATGCGCGACACCGCGTCCATATCGATCGAATTCATGACGGGCTTGCCGTGCACCATGGCCGGCAGACCCTTCGTGATCTCGTTGGTCATGTCCTTGAGCTTGTCCGGGCCGATGATCTGGCACACCGTGCCGGCAGCGCCCAGAACCAGCGCGAAAATCATCACCGGAATGTACCGGCTGCAGAATTTCACGAGCTTCTTCATCACTCCGCCGAAGTCCTTCGGCTTTTCCACGGCCCCACGGCCGCGTCCCATTCCTCTTGGCATGTCTCCCCCTTTCAACGCTTCAGTTCGTCTTCGCTCAACTGCGATTCGGCGATCTGCCGATACACTTCGCACGTGTCGAGCAGTTCCTCGTGCGTGCCCTGGCCGACGACTTTGCCGTCGTCGAGCACGATGATGCGGTCGGCATTCATGATGGTGCCGATGCGCTGCGCGACGATGAGTTTCGTGGAATCCTTCGCTTCCTTTTCGAGCGCGTCACGTACGGCACGGTCGGTTTTGAAGTCGAGCGCGGAGAAGGAATCGTCGAAGATCAGGATTTCCGGATGACGGTAGACGGCGCGTGCGATCGACAGACGCTGCTTCTGCCCGCCCGAAACGTTGGAACCGCCCTGCGAAATGCCGGAATCGTACTTCTTCTGCTTTTTGTCGATGAATTCCGTCGCCTGCGCGACGTCGCATGCGCGGCGCACGGTGTCGTCGTCGCGGTCCGTATCTCCGTACGCGACGTTGCTGGCGATCGTTCCCTTGAACAGGAACGATTGCTGCGGCACGTAGCCGATCTTGTCGCGCAACGCCTTCAGCTTGTAGTCGCGCACGTTGACGCCGTCGACGAGCACCTCGCCTTGCGTGGCGTCGTAGAAACGCGGCACGAGGTTGATGAGGGACGATTTGCCGGAGCCGGTCGAGCCGATGAACGCCACCGTCTGACCCTTCTTCGCCTTGAAATTGACGCCTTCGAGCATGGCGTGACGCGAGTCGGGGTAGGCGAAGCTCACATTGCGGAATTCGATTTCGCCTTCCTCGCCCGGCTTGCCCGCGTCCTGCGTGCCGTCGGTGACCATCGGCTCGGTGTCGATGACTTCGAGCACGCGCTGCGCGGACACGTCGGCTCGCGGCCAGAGCACGAACACCATGCTCAGCAGCAGGAAGCTCATGATGACCTGGATGGAGTAGCTGGAGAACACCACCATGTTGGAGAAGGTGGTGAGCTTGTCGACGGCGTCGGCAGCGTCGATAAGGTACGCGCCGATCCAGTAGACGGCGAGCATCAGGCCGTTCATGACGGTGTTCATCAACGGCATCATGATGGCCATGGCACGGTTGGTGAACAGCTGGGTCTCGGTGAGTTCCTTGTTGGCTTCGGTGAACTTGGCTTCCTGGTAGTCCTCGGCGTTGTACGCGCGCACCACGCGCAGGCCGGTGAGGTTCTCGCGCGCCACGAGGTTGATGTTGTCGGTCAGGCGCTGCATGGCCTTGAACTTCGGCATGACGAAGTGCATGAGCACGGCGATGACCACCAGCAGGATGGCCACGGCGATGCCGGTTGCGAGCGTCCAATCGAAGCCCTTTCCTGCGATCTTGCACACGGCCCACACGGCCATGATCGGCGCTTTGACGATCATCATGAGGCCCATGGTGATGAACATCTGGATCTGCGTGATGTCGTTCGTGGAGCGGGTGATGAGCGACGCGGTGGAGAAACGGTTCATTTCCGCCGGTCCGAAGCTTTCCACCTTGTTGAATTCGAGCGAACGCAGGCGCTGGCTGAACGAGGCGCCCACGCGCGCGGCGATGAAGCCGGTGACGATGGCGCAGGCCGCCGAGCCGAGCGAGACGAGCAGCATTTTGCCGCCGGCCACCCAGATGTCGCGCATTTCGCTGCCGGGGGTTTCGACGAGCTGCGTGATGTCGGACATGTAGTCCGGCAGGGTCAGGTCAAGCCAGATCTGACCGACGATGCTGACCAGCGCGACGAGCATCTGACCGATCTCCGCTTTGGAGAGGTATCGTACGATGCGAAGCATGCTTGGTTCCTTCTCTTGTTTTGTGTTTTGCTTGTTTTCTTACGATTAGTTTTTGCGATTTTTCGCGGTTTTTGCGATTACTGGATTGCGATTACTTACACTGTAAATTATTTACAGCGTAAGATACTACGCGTCTTCCTGTGCGTTTCCTGAGAACGCGGCTTTGACCTCGTCCGCCGTGGGGCGCGGTTTGCCGGGCATGCACAGCGACATGTACGTGGTGAATTCCTCGGTGAGCTCAACGAATTCGCGCGCGCGGCGCTCCCCCATCTGCGAGAAGATCCAGCAGATCGCCTCGCGCATGCTTTCGCGCTGCCGTTCGGCGCGTTCCCTGCCGGCTTCGGTGAGGTTCACGTGCACCACACGGCGATCGTCGGGGTCGGATTCGCGTGTGATCTGGCCTTTTTTCTCCAACGCGGACAGCAGTGTGGACACGCGTCCGGTGGTGGTTTTCATTGAAGAGGCGAGCTGCGATGGCGTCAGCGGGCCTTTCCTATAGAGTTCCTGCACGGCGAAGGGTTCGCCCTTCGCGCCTTTCACCATCTCCTGCTGCATGCGCGAGCGTTTGTCCCATGTGCTGGTCGCCAATTCGTGGAACAGTTCCTCTTCAAAGCCCACGAGGCACCTCCTTCCGTCGCAATCGCCGTCATAATATCTTACAGTGTAAACATTTTACAGTGTAAGTTATTCCCAGGGCGATTTTGCAGCGAGCAAGCTACAGAAGGCACGAAAAAGGCCGCGGCCCGAATCGCGATTATTGTGCGGAATCGGGCGCGGCCAATCGTACGTATTGCGCGGAATTCAGCCGCGACGGGCGTCGACGGAGGCGTTCAGCATCGCCAGCTCATCCTGCGTGAGCGTCAGTTCGGTGGCGGCGAAGGAATCGTTGATTTCCTGCGGATTGCGGGCGCTGGGGATGGTGAACAACCGCTCGTAGCGGCTCAGTTCCCAGGCGAGGACCACGCGCTGGTAGGAGCAGCCATGATTGCCTGCGACTTCACGGAACGGGTCGTACGCGCGCTGGTCGAACGCGTCGAGGAAGCCGCCGAGGGGGCTCCAGCACACGAACGCGAGTCCAAGTTCCGCGCAGTGCTCCATCGTATGCTCAGGGTCGGGGTGCGAGGGCGAGAACTGGTTCTGCACGGCGATCAGCTTGTCGCCGAGAATCTCGCGGGCGATGTCGATCTGCGCGTTGTCCACGCGGGAAATGCCCGCGTACCGGATCACACCCTCGTCAAGCAGCTGCTTCAGCGCGCCGACCTGGTCCTCATAAGCCACTTCCGGGTCCGGTCCGTGCGAGTACAGCAGGTCCAGCGCCTCCACGCCGAGGTGCGCGGCCGACTCCTTCGCGTCGCAGATCATCGTTTCCGGACGCGAATCCGCCATCCACCCGTACTGGCTGCCCACAGCCTGCAAATGCTGGCGTTCCGGCTCGTTTTCGGCAACGTTCGGCGCCTCCATGGTGCGGCGATAGCCGGTTTTGGTTGCAATCAGCACTTCGTCGCGCGGACCGTCCCAGCTGGCGAGCGCGTCGCGCACCATTTTTTCGCCGTAGCCCAGGTCTTCGGCGGTGCCGGTGCCGGGTTGGCTTGGCAGGTAATACGACCAGGCGGTGTCCAGATATCGCACGCCCGCGTCCAAGCCGGCGTGAATCGTACGGATCGCAGTATCGCGGTCCGGACGCCCCTCAATCGCCAAAGCCATCGTGCCCATGCCGAGCCGTGGAATCGCAAATCCCGCCAATTCGCCCATGTTTCGTGCGGTCGTCATAACCGTCTCCCTTCCGTCGCCACATCCGTCGCTACAAAATCCGCCACCCATTCTTGCACAAAACAGCGCGGAGCGGGTTGTCGGGCGGGTGCGGGAAGATGAGGGCACAACCGAACGGGAGCCGAAAGGCTGAGAGGGAGCTCGACGAGCTTCGACCGAGGACTTGATGCGGGTAATGCCGCCGTAAGGAGACGGGTTGTTCGCGCCGCGAGGCGCATCTCATTTCCGTTCGCGATAACCGAATATCGCGTGATTAGGGTCACGGAGGGGCGCACCACCTCATAGGGTACGGTTCCTTCGGCGACCCTTTTTTCGTACCAACCGTGAATGTCCGATTCACCGGAAGCAGACGCTCGGAAGCCCACAAAGCAGTTCTGAACGTCCGTTTCGGCGGGAACGGCACTCGTGGGGCCTGACATACAGAAGGGAACCGAAATGATCATCAACGGCAAGGAAGAGGACGTCGCCACGCCGATCACCGTGGCCGAACTAGTGGAGCAGCGCGGTCTGCGCGCCGACCGTGTGGCCGTGGAGCTCAATGGCGAGATCGTGCCGCGCGCCCAGCGTGCGCAGACGCAGCTCAAGGGCACCGACACGTTGGAAATCGTCACGTTCGTGCAGGGCGGCTGAGCACAGCAGCGAAACAAACCATACGAACGGAAACGAGAATACGAGAACAACCATGACTTTTGAACCATCCGCATCGCAGGCGCAGATCGACGCCCGCCAGCACGCTTTCGACAACCAGCCCGACCCGGCCACCCTGGTCAGCCGCGAGGAGATCCGCGCGGCCCTGCTCGACCGTCACACGGCCGCCACGCAGGACAAGCTCGACGCGGCGCACGTGGCCATTTGCGGCTGCGGCGGCCTCGGCTCCACCATCGCGGTGGCGCTGACCCGCATCGGCGTCGGCCATCTGCATCTGATCGACTTCGACCGCGTGGATATGACGAACCTGAATCGCCAGCAGTATTTCCTGAAGGACCTCGGCCAGTACAAGACGGAGGCGCTGCGCAGCAATCTGCGCCAAATCAACCCGTTCACGGACATCACCATCGACACCGTCAAGGTGACCGACGAGAACGTGCCGACGCTGTTCGAAAACGAGGACATCATCTGCGAGGCGTTCGACGTGCCGGAAAACAAGACGATGCTCGTCAACGCGGTGCTGGAGAATCTGCCGGGCAAGAAGCTCGTCAGCGCGTCCGGCATGGCCGGCTTCCGCAGCTCCAACCTGGTGAGCACGCGTCGCGTTTCGAAGAACTTCTACTTCTGTGGCGATGGCGAGACGGCTCCGGTACCGGGTGCCGGCCTGATGGCGCCGCGCGTGGGCGTGGTCGCCTGCCACGAAGCGAACATGATCACGCGACTGATCCTCGGCGAGGAAGACGCCTGACGCACTGCTACGTTACTCCACTGCCGTAATCGAATTTTTTATTGCGATTACAAACGCACGTTGCACACAACACAACAGCGACGCAACGGCAACACAACAGCAGCACAGCAATCGCAACAACAGCAACACCAAACACCCCAACGAAAGGAACCGACGATGAGCACCGAAAACACCATCACCACCGCAGCCGCCGACGTCGCGGCCGCACCGAACGCCACGCTCGACGAGCTGGTCGGCACCACCACGAACACCGCGATCCTGCCGGAGCCGGACGCTCATGCGTACGACGAGATCGCCACCGGCGACGCCGACCCGCTGATCCTCGGCGGGCACAAGTTCACGAGCCGTTTCATCCTAGGTTCCGGCCGTTACGACCTGAACCTCATCAAGGCGACCATCGAGAACGCGGGCACGCAGATCGTCACCATGGCGCTGCGCCGCTGCCGCACCACCGAAAACAACCTGCTCGACTACATTCCGAAGGGCATCACCATGCTGCCGAACACGTCGGGCGCGCGCAACGCGGAGGAGGCGGTGCGCATCGCACGTCTCGCGCGCGAAGTGTGCCAGACGGACTTCGTGAAGGTGGAGATCGAGCACGAGTCGAAGTACCTGCTGCCTGACAACGAGGAGACCATCAAGGCCACGGAAAAGCTGGCGAAGGAGGGCTTCGTGGTCATGCCGTACATGTTCCCGGACCCGATCGCGGCGAAACGTCTTGAGGACGCGGGCGCGGCATGCGTGATGCCGCTCGGCGCGATGATCGGCTCGAACAAGGGCCTGCGCGCACGTGACTTCATCGAGGTGATCATCAAGAATTCCAACGTTCCGGTGATCATCGACGCGGGCATCGGCCGCCCGAGCCAGGCCGCGGAGGCTATGGAGATGGGTGCGGACGCGGTGATGGCATACACGGCGATCGCTTCCGCCGGCAACATTCCGCTGATGGCGCGCGCTTTCAAGAACGCGATTGAGGCCGGCCGTGAAGCCTATCTGTCCGGCTTGGGCAAGGTGACGGAAGATCACGCTGTCCCGTCCAGCCCGACGAACGAGGCCGACTACATCGGCTGATTCGCGCCGATTTCGTACGATTCGTGCACTAACGTTTCGCACTGTTTTATTGCGATTACACGACGAGGGTCGGTGGAAACGCACATTTTCGCAAGGTTTCCACCGACCCTCTTTCGTCAGATGCGCGGCACGTAGCGCAACACGCGCATGCCACGCATACCGCAGCGACAGGCAATACGTCTACTTCCCTAGAGCCGCCTTCAGGTCGCGGTTCTGGAATCGCTCGTGCAGCAGGCAGTAGCCGCCGAACACGACAAACCAGACCAGGCCGGCGACTGCGGAACCGAGCGTGTCGGAAGACAGGAACAACGTGACATACACGACCACGTAGAACGCGACCGCAATCCAATCGCACACCTGCCAGGCCGGCATCACGAAGCCGTCCGGCAGGAAGTCGGCACTCTGGCGGTAGCGGCGGTGAGCAAGCATCGTCAGAATGTAAATGAAGATCACGACGGCGCTGGCGGCCGAGGCGAACAGCACGAACGCGCCGGAAACGCCCGGAATCGCGTTGATCAGCGGGGAGAACAGGATCATGCAGCCGGACACGATAATCGCCTTCGCCGGAACCTTGCGGTCCGACACTTCGCCGAGACGCTGCATGGCGGGCGATTCGGAATCCTGCGCGAGCTGGTACAGATGGCGTCCAGCCGAGTAGATCAGCGAGTTAAGCGCTGACGCGGCTGCGGTGATCACCACGAAGAACACGAGCGCGGCGGCCCAGTCGAGGCCAGCGTATTTGAACACCATGATGAACGGGGAGCCGAACGAGCCGTCCGCGTTCTGGTGGAAGTTGCGCCACGGCACGATCGCCATGATGGCCACGAGCGCGCCCACGTAGAAGATGAGGATGCGCACGATCAGCTCGTTGACGGCTTTCGGCAGCACTTTGCGCGGGTTCTGGGTTTCGGACACGGTCACACCCACGAATTCGATGAGCTGGTAGGCGAAGAACACCATCTGGAAGCTCATGAAGAAGTTCATCCAGCCATTCGGCGCAAGCTGGAAGCCGTCGGCAATGTTCGTAAGGCTCACAGTGGCACCGGAAACCGTGCCGTCCACGCCCTCGATATGCGTGGCGGGGTAGCTGAAGCCGATGATTAGCATCACGATGGCGGTGACGATCAGGCCGACGATCAGCGTGATCTTGATCATGGAGAACCAGAATTCCGCCTCGCCGAACACTTTCACCGCAATCAGATTGATGCCAGTGAGCGCCACGAGGAAGCACAGTTCGATCAGCCACTTCCACGAGTTCAGGTCTATGCCGAATGTGCCGAAGAACGTTACGAAATACGTGCTTACGGCAGTGATTTCGGTCATGCCGGTCAGAATGAGCACGATCCAGTACGTCCAGCCGGCGAATTTGCCCCACGCGCGGCCGAGGTAGCGGGTGATGAAGTTGATGAAGGTGTGCTGGCTTGGGTCGCTGTACATCATTTCGCCGATGGCGCGCATGAGCAGGAACATGATGAGGCCCACGCCGATGTACACGAAGATGATGCTTGGTCCGGTCAGCGCAATCGATTTGCCGGAGCCGAGGAACAGGCCGGTGCCGATAGTCCCGCCGATGGCGATGAATTGGACATGGCGATTTTTCAGGCCGCGTTCCATGTCGTTGTCTTTGTCGAGGCTTTCGACGGATTTGATATGCGATTGTGTGCTTTGCGCGTTCTGCGTTGCGTCAGACGCGTCGGCAGCTTGCGTGTTTGTGCCGGCCTTCCCGGTATTCGTATTCCCTAAAGTCATAATGGTCACACCCTACCGCGGGAACCGCCCAATGCGCCCGCTTTTGTCTGACAGATGACGCTTGCCGGCTCTGTTGGGAGGAACAGAAGCCGGCATGATGAAGAATGAGCGGGCTAGGCGGTCAGCTCGTCGAGTTTGGCGCGGAGGTCTTCGTTTTCGCGCTGCAGCTCGTCGATGCGGCGGGCCTGCTGTCTGATGATGCTGATGGCGGTTTCGGAGTCGAGCCCACCGGCAGGCTACTGCCGTACAGGTGACCCGCGCCGGACGCAAGCGTCAGCTCGGACGTGCCGTAGTAAACCGGCAGGTTCACGGAAATCTTCGGAATACGGATGGCCCCCATCACGCCATCGCCGGAGTCGAGCAGGCTTTGATATTCCGTGTCTTTGGCGCTGGCGGAGTCGCCGGAGTTGTCTGAGCCGTCGGCGCTGGCGTTGTTGGCTGCATTCTGCGGATCGTCATACAGTTCGGCGAGCGGATCCTTCGCCTCGCCAATCACCGGCTGCCCCGACTTGGCAAGTCGCTTGTTGTACTCCCTGGCCGCGGCGAACGCCTCATCGGCCTGCGGGTATGGCCAGCCCGCCACGCGCTTTTCGGAACGCGCCGACGTGCTCGCCAGCTCGCGCGCCGAACGGTATTGCAACACTCTCGGAAACATGCCAATGCCGAGCGCGGTAAGAATCAGCACCGCCGCAAGCACGCGCATGGCAATGGACTTGTTGCGATCCGCGCGACGCTCGCGCATCGCTTCGGACGCGTCGGTCGCCTCGGCGAACGTCGGGAAAGTGTAGGTGCGGGTGTTGCGCGTGGTGTCGTGCGAACCGCGCGAGCCGTCGTTGCCATCGTGCGAATCGCCATAAAAATCGTCGGCGCGTAAGTCCTTAATTTGCTGCGGACCGTCGCTTCTCGACCCGCCGCGCGCGCTCCCATGCGGAAAAACTGCCATCAGTCTTGCCCCCTTGAACTGCCAGCCATAGGGAACATTATATTGCACTCCGCCCGCGTGCCTTCTTCCCTGACGATTCCGATAATGTCGGTCGAACTTGGACGGTCTCCGGCCACAGCTCTGAGCGAACCACGTTTTACGCAAATCATGGGTTAGGACTTACGCAAATCGTGGGTTAGGTTTTATGCAAATCGCGGGTTAGCCCCAGCAAAACCCTTGCAGGAGGCCGAAATTGGCATTTTTGCCAAGAGCATCTCTAACCGAGTCTATCCATGGTCAAACTGATGGGTCTATCTGGCTTATAGATGGCGGATTTGGGGCTTTGCGGAAAGGTATTTCGCTTATAGATGGCGGGTGCTAGACGAGAATAGGCGGTTCGGGGGTATGATTTATACCCCCGAACTGGCAAATGGGGCGAACCATCCGCCATCTATAAGCTAGATAGCATTTGGCGGGCGGGTGGTGCGCGCGCGGCGGACGAGAACCGGGGGTTGGCCTCCTCGCAAACGCGACCGACCCCCTTAATGTCGTGAAACGTGCTATATGTGGCAGATTCGCCCTTCACAAGAAAACGATTTGCGTTATGTGTGGCAGGTTCCTTGAGCAAATCCAGACCTAGGGGGTAGGAATCATGCCCCCTAGGTCGGTTTCCCCGAAGAAACCTGCCACAGATAGCGGAAATCACATTCTTCAACCTCCGGTCACAATGGCTCACTAGGCTCGACGGTATGACGCAAGAGCTTGTTTCCCTGACCATCATCATGGCGGTGGCGGCCGTCAGCCCGATCGTGGCGCAGCTGATCCCGGGCAAGTTCATTCCGCAAACCGTGCTGCTGCTCGCCGCCGGAACCGCGCTCGGCCCGTACGGACTAGGCGTGATCGAAGTAAACGACGCCGTGAAACTCTTGAACGAGCTCGGCATGGCGTTCCTGTTCCTGCTCGCCGGCTACGAAATCGACCCCAAACGACTCGCCGGACATCAAGGCAAAGTCGGACTGCTTACATGGGGAATCACGCTAGGCCTCGCCTGGCTGGTTGTGACATTCCTTCCGTTCTTCACCAAGCAAGGCATCAACGGCGTAGCCACGGTAATCGCACTCACCACCACCGCGCTCGGCACGCTCATGCCGATTCTCAAGGAACGCAACCTCGAAGGCACCCCCATCGGCGACGCCATCATCTCGTACGGAACGTGGGGCGAACTCGGCCCAATCCTTGCCATGGCCATCCTGCTATCCACCCGAACCGGCTGGCAAACCATGCTCGTGCTCGGCGCGTTCCTTGCCATCTGCCTACTGTGCGCGATGCTACCTACGAAAGCACTGAGAACCGGCCATCGCCTGTACCGTTTCCTTACGGAAAATGCGAACACGTCATCGCAAACGCTCATGCGACTGACCACATTCCTGCTCATCTTCCTTGTCACCATTTCCGCACTGTTCGAACTTGACGCGGTGCTCGGCGCGTTCGCCGCGGGCTTCATCCTGCGTTACATCATCCCCGACGGCAGCAAGTCGCTGGAAATGAAGTTGGAGGGTGTCGGCTACGGCTTCCTCATTCCTGTATTTTTTGTGGTGTCAGGCGCCGCGATCAACGTGCGCGCCGTGGCAGGCCGGCCCGCACTGCTCGTCGCGTTCATCGTCATGCTCATGCTGATTCGCGCGGTGCCCGTATATGTTGCGCTATCGCTCGACAAACGCAAGAATCCGCTGTCATCGCATCACCGCGTCACCGTAGCCCTGTATTGCACGACCGCGCTGCCGATCATCGTCGCCGTCACGTCGCTGGCGGTGAAGGTCGGCACCATGCAAAGCGACACCGCGTCGACACTGGTCGCAGCCGGCGCGATTACGGTGTTCCTGATGCCGCTGCTCGGCTCGATCACGTATCAGGTGGCCGACATCCACCCCGTCACCGCGGTTCGGGAGATCGCGCATACGCCGTCCGAATGGCGTGCGATTGTGCGCGAGCATGTGCAGGTACGTGCGCTGCTGCACCATCAGGACCGGCTCAAGCGTATGGCGGAGACGTTGGACACACTAGAAGCGCATGGGCGCGGCGACGAACATCGGGCCGAGCTTGTGGAACGCGCCCGACGTGAGATTGACCGCCAGCTCAAGGAACTCGGCCTCGACCCGCAGCTCACCACCCAACTCCCCCACAACTACCGCTACCCGAAGAACTGAGAGGGCTTCGAAGGGGCGCTACTCCACGGACTTGAGGGAGCTGATGGGGTCGATGCGGTCGAGGACGGGGTTGACGAACAGCTGCACGAGCAGCGCGAACGTCATGGTCGCCGCGGCCGCGATCATGTAGCTCAACGGTTTGACCTCCACCTCGAAATACAACGATGGCATGTTGAGCGCCATCGTCAGCATGCCGCCGACGAGCCGGCCAAGCGGCAGACCCAGTATCACACCCATGACGGTGAGGATCATCATCTCACGGTTCACGTAATGGTGCACTTCGCGGTCGAAGAAGCCAAGCACCTTGAGCGTGGCCATCTCGCGCACGCGTTCCGACACGTTCGTATTGGCGAGCGTGAACAGCACCACAAGCGCCAGACCGCCGGCGAGCGCCACGATCAGCGCCACCACCGCGCCCATGAGGTCGAATTTGAAGCTGTCGGCCATATGCGCGCAGCTTACGGCCTTCATCACCGAACTGTCCTCTTCGAGCGATTCCGCATAGTCGGTTTGCGAAGTGTCGGAGCCGGAAAGCTTGGCGAGCATGGCGTTCCACGTCAGAGCCTCGGAATCCTCGGAACTCTTGGAATTCTTGGTGTTCTTCGCGTCTTTCGAGTCGAAAAGCTTGGCGTAGTAGGTTTCGCTTACATACACATCCGAGCCGATGAGGTTGCGATTCACCGCGCTCACCTTCGCCGTCGCCTGCACGCCGTCGCCGTTGGTCAGTCGCACCTTGGAACCGGCCTTGACGCCCAGCGCGCTTGCCGCCGACTGCGCGACGATCACGCCATCGTCATCGAGCTTCAGCGAACCGGTTTTGCCGACGCCGGACGTGCCCAGTATGCCGGACGAGACCGGCTGCAACGTGACCATTTCGCCCAAATCGGACAGATGCTTTTCCGGCACCGCGACCAGCTGGATGCTTTCGCTGCCGCTGCTGCCGGCCTTGCCGCTGTCACCGTCGCCACTGCCCGCAACCGTCAAATCGCCCGACTCTATGCGCACGTCAAGCGATGACGTGACGCGCCCGTCTGACGCGACTTTCGTGCGCATCGCCGACGCGTCCGAATCGTCGGAAACCACCATCAGGTCGTACTGGTAGATGTCGCGGTATTGCTTGATGCCGAGGTCTGCGACGGTGTCGTTGATGGCCAGGCCGCAGACGATCAGCGCGGTGCAGCCGGCCACACCGCCGACCGTCATGATGAGGCGCGATTTGAAGCGGAAGATGTTGCGCGCGGTCACTTTGCCGAGGAAGCCGATGCGATTCCAAACCGGCCGAATCCGTTCCAACAGAATGCGCGAGCCGGCGCGCGGCGCTTTCGGACGCATCAGCGCGGCGGGCGTCTGCCTCATTTCCTGCACACACGCGTAGATGGTGGCGGCGAGCACGCCGACCACGAACAGCGCGATGCCGAGCGAGCCGTACAGCCAGTCGTATTCCAGTCGCAGGCCGGGCATCACATACATGCCTTGCAATACGACCAGCAGGAACGCAGGAATGCCAAGGAAGCCGGCGATCAGGCCGAGGCCGCCGCCGATGAGGCAGGCGAGCAACGCGAACAGCAGGTAGCGCGACGCGACCGCCAGCCGCCCGTAGCCGAGCCCCACGTACGTGCCGATGAGCGAGCGGTCCTCTTCGACCATGCGCGCCATGGCGGTCAGGCTCATCATCACGGCCACCAGCAGGAACACAATCGGGAACGCGTTGCCGAGCGACTGGATGGAGTCGAGGTCGGATTTGAGCGCGCTGAACCCGCCGAGCGACTGCCGGTCCTGCACATACCAGCGTACTTGCGGAATGCTGGTTTTCAGCTCGTTTTCCTTGGTTTTCAGCGTTTGTTCGGTACTTGCCTTCTGCTCGTTCAATTGCGATTGCGCCTGGTCGAGCTGCTGCTTGGCTTGCGTCAGTTCGGGACTAGCGGCGATGATGGTTTCACGCATTGTTTCACGCGTGGTTTCGTCAAGTTGGGGGGTAGTTGCACCTGCGGCCGCCGCCGCACCTGCGTTCGCGCCGTTTGCCGCAGCTCCCGCAGCCGCCGCGCCCGCCTGCATGCTGACAATCTGGTCGACCTGCTGGTTGAATTGCTGCCGATTCGCGTCGATTTGCGACTGCGCGTCCGCGAACTTCTTGTCGGCTTCCGCACGCGCGTCGGCGATCTTCTTGTTGCCCGCGTCGAGCAGTTCCTGCCGACGGGCCTTCTGGCGGTCGGTTTTCACGGTGCCGTCGATGCGGTCGGTCACCTGCTTGACAGTGTTTTCGTACGATTCGTCGAACGTGCTTTCGGCGGCCGCACCCTTGACGAGCAGCGTGGCGGACGTGTAGAGGGTGCCGGTCACGCCATCGGACGGCGCGAAGAACGTGTAGTCGGTGGTGGCGGTGGAACGGAACGAGGTCATGGCGGAGTAGCCGTCCGGGTTGCTCAGGTTCTGCGGATCGAGCACCACGCCCACGATGGTGAGCTTGGTCGGGAAGCTCGGCGCCTCGTCCGTGCCGTTCGTTTCATTCGTGCCATCCGCACCGTTCGTATCGTTCGTATCGTTCGTATCGGAAGTATCGGAGGAAGCCGATTCGGGGATTACGGTGAGGCGGCTGCCGATACGCTTGCCCGAATCGCGAATAAATTTCCTGGTTACCGCGATTTCGCCGGCTTTCTTCGGCATGCGCCCTTCCTGCAAGTATGGCTGGTCAATGCCGTCCGTGCCGATTTCCTGCATGGTCGCCGACTTGCGGCCGTCCAAATCGAACGTCACTTCCTGCGACCGTTCCGCCTGCACTTTCGCAACACCGTTCACCTTGCGCAACGCGGCGATATCGCCATTCGACAGGCCCGCAGTGGACAGCACCTGGACGTCGTGCAGGCCCTGCGCGTCGAAAAAGCGATCGGTGCTGCGGAACGCGTCACGGCAGCCCGCGTAAATGCCGGTGAGCACGGCCACACCGAGCAACGTGATCATGGCGATGGAAATGAATCTTTTCCACGAATGCGCCCACATTCGCAGCATGTCCTTGACGAATGCCATGTCGACCTCCGTTCGTAGCCCCTCATTCCATTGAACACCATGAAGCTTGGAAAGACGCGCCAAACCGCACATCCGCAACACGTGTCCAAATCGCGCGTTCGAATCGCACAGCAATCGCGCGAATCGAACTTCTAAACCAAACAACCCGTTAAGCAAACCAGACATTCCGGAACGAACAAACCAACACTTTGCCCGCCGCTTCCCGCTACAATCGGAAACGTTCCCTCACAAAGGGCGAATCGCAAAAAAGCAAGCAAAACAAGCACATGCAAGCGTGCAACAGCACGCAACGCAAGCAGCGAGCGCAACGCACAACGCGCAATCGCAAGGAAACAGAGAAGAGGAAATCTCCATGAGCGACGTCACCGCCGCAAAGAAGCCGCGTGGAACCGACGACGTGCCGGTTCCGCCGACGCTCCGTAAATCGTTGAAAAACCGCCATATCCAGCTCATCGCGCTGGGTGGCGCCATCGGCACCGGCCTGTTCTACGGCTCCAGCGAATCCATTCAGCTGGCCGGCCCGTCCATTCTGCTCGCCTACCTCGTCGGCGGTCTCGCGATCTTCATGATCGTGCGCGCTCTGAGCGAGATGGCGGTCGAGGATCCGAAGGCTGGCGCGTTCAGCTACTACGCGACGCGCTACTGGTCACGGCGAGCGGGCTTCATTTCCGGCTGGAACTACTGGTTCAACTACGTGCTGGTGGCCATGGTGGAGCTTGCCGTGGTCGGCTCGTTCGTGAACTACTGGTTCCCGAACATTCCGAAGTGGGTGTCGGCGGCGGTGTTCCTCGTGGCCATCGCGGCGCTGAATCTCATGGGCGTGAACAAGTTCGGCGAATTCGAATTCTGGTTCGCCATCATCAAGATCGTGGCCGTGCTGGCCATGATTCTCGGCGGCCTGTATGTGATCATCGCCAATGTGCCGACCGCTTCGGGCATTCGCGCGAGCTTCGCCAACTGGTTCACCGTGGACGGCGGATTCCTGCCGCACGGCCTGATGACCCGCAACGCCGACGGCACGTGGACCGGCCTGCTGATGGCGCTCGTCGTGGTGATGTTCAGCTTCGGCGGCACCGAACTCATCGGCATCACCGCCGGCGAAACCGAGAATCCGCGCACCACCATTCCGAAGGCCACGAACGGCATCATCTGGCGTATCCTCGTCTTCTACATCTGCGCGCTCGGCGTGATTATGGCGGTGATTCCGTGGAGCAAGATCGACGGCGATTCCAGCCCGTTCGTGCAGATCTTCGATTCCGTCGGCGTGCACGCGGCCGCCGGCATCCTCAATTTCGTGTGCCTGACCGCCGTGATGAGCGTCTACAATTCCGGCCTGTACGCCAACTCCCGCATGCTGTATTCGCTGGCAAAGCAGGGCAACGCGCCGGCTTACCTGGGTAAGCTCAGCAAGAAAGGCGTGCCGGTCGGGGGTGTTATCACTTCCGCGATAATTATTGCGATTGCCGTTGTCGTCGTGTTCGTATGGCCGGAATTCGCGTTCAATTACCTGATGTCGATCGCCACGATCGCGGCTGCGATCAACTGGATCATGATCATGATTACGGAGATCAAGTTCCGTCGCATGGTTGCGGCTGGCGATGGCCCGGCCGAACTTAAGGGGCTGAAGGGCAAGGAAGCGCTCGACAAGATCGCGTTCAAGCTGCCGTTCGCCAATGTGACGCCGTACGTGGTGATCGCGTTCATGCTGCTGGTCGTGGTGCTCATGTGCTTCTCCGCAAGCTACCGCATCGCCGTGATCGCCGGCGTCATCTGGCTGGCGGTGCTGTTCGCCGCGTACCAGCTCACGCAGGTCGGCCGCAAGCAGGCGGACGCGTCCGCCGCGGACGCCGAATGACCGCGCTTCCTTACGCACTTCCTTACACGATTCCTTAAAGGAACGGCAAAAGGAACGACAAGCCCCACGCGGGAAGCGTCCATAAGCAACATAAAACGGCCTTCCCGTCCGTATGGAAATCACCGGATCAATCGATCCGCGGTGACAACATACGGACGGGAAGGCCGTTTTTTACGCCGGCTGATGGAGGCTCAGCCCTGCTTCTTGGCCGCCGGTGCGATGGACAGACTCGGGTCGCGCAGCGGAATCATCATGGACTGCGTCGCGTGGTACAGGTCGGACTTGCCCGGCCACACGGTGCCGATCGGCTGGTTGGTGCGGTCGAGCTGGTGGAACCAGGATCCGTTGACGTGATCCATCACCGTGCTGTCCGCGTACTCGAGGAACGTCGCATACCACTTGGCGTACGATTCCTTGCCGGTCACGCGGGCGAGCGTGGAGGACGTGTTGATGCCCTCGGCCAGCGTCCAATGCATACGGTCGTGCACGACGGGCTTGCCGTCCCAGTCGGTGGTGTATACGAGGCCGGGCGCACCGTCCGCGTTCCACGCATCCTCGACCGCACGGTTGAACAGATGCTCCGCGGCGTCGATGTACGGGGACGCGGCCGCCGGATCGGACGGATAGGTGCTGGTGGCCCACTGGGTGATCAGGCGGGCCCATTCGATGCCGTGGCCCGGAGTCGCGCCGTACGGCTTGAACTGGTCGTCCGGCTTCTCGCGGTTGCATTCGAGGTCGAGCGACCAGTCGGAATGAAAGTGTTCGGGGATGCGCCAGTTGTTGGCCTTCGCCCAGCCGAGCACGTGCTCGATGATGCGGCCCGCGCGCTTGCGCCAGGTCTCGTCGCCGGTCACGTCGGCCACGGCGAGGAACGCCTCGACGGAATGCATGTTGGCGTTGAGGCCGCGGTACGGGTCGAGTTCGGTGAATTCGGTGTTCCACGTGTCGACGGACAGGCCGGTCTCGTCGTCCCAGAACTTGTCGAGGAAGACCTTTTCGGCATGGTCGAGCAGTTCGGCGGCACCGGGGCGACCGAGCAGGGTCGCGGACGATGAGGCCAGCAGCACGAAAGCGTGCGCATAGCACTGCTTGGTGGGCGTGTAGCCGCCTTCGGGGGTGATTTCCGGATACCAGCCATCGTTGACGTCGTCATGCAGCGCGCCCTTGAGACCCTTCAGACCGGCGTCGACCAGCTCCTCGGCACCCGGGAAACCGACGAATGCGCCCAGGCAGTACACGTGGGTCATGCGGCAGGTGATCCAAGTGGCGCGATTGCGGTCCTTCCATGGGGTGCCGTCGTCGCCCAGCCAGTAGGAGCTGCCGTCGGGAGCCGGGAACTTCGTGCCGAAGTTCAGCAGATTGTCGCGGGCCGCGTCGAGGAACGCCTTGTTTTCCGCCGTTCCCAGCTGATATTTTTTGTCTTCGACAGCCATGTCAAATCCTTTCCTGATTTCCTGCGATCGCGCACTTGGTTTTCACGCAACGCACGTTCCGGCGCGCCGATGAGCGACGCGCCGCATGTGCATGCGCCCCTTGCGTTCGCACCTTGTTCGGTTATGCGCTCGGGAAACTTCGTCATATTCCCTCGCCGCTGTGCCCTACTGTAGTGATTAAGCGCTTAAGCTGCAAGTGGGACACGCCATCCGCGCCGTCAAGTCCTTCATCCGCGCCTCCGGCATCGACGACGATTGCCGTCTCAACCGGCGCGGATGGCCGCGGGAATCCGGGAATCAGTACAGCGGCGGAAGGGTATTGGCCATACGGATGAAAGGATGCTTGGTGAAACGGCGGAAATCAGCCGCATAACGCGACCCCTCCACCGGAGTGCCGTATGCGCCGGTTCCAGCGGCGCCCGGATCGTTGCGCCACGGCATGTACCACAGCACCCGACGCGTATCGCTGTTGGCGAGCGCGGCGGTGAGCAGGTAGCGCGTCCACGGCGAATCGGATTCGGACGGCGCAGCTGTCTGGGCTGTTCCGGAGCCGACAGCATTCGATTCGCCATGGGCAGCGCAACCATCATCCGCGGCACTGGCACAAGCGCCGGCGCCGGCCAGCGCGGCTTCGTCTTCCGCGCTCATCACGTACCGCGACGCGAATTCGCCAGGCGAGCCCACTTCGGTGGCGGCGGCGATCTTGCCGCGTTCACGGGCGAGCCGCCCGACCACCGTCAGCATGGTGATCAGATCGTCGTGCCGTTCACGCGGCCGCTCTGCCTCGACGTCGGCGGGCGCGATGTCCCAGTAGTCGTCGAATCCGAGTACGTCCACATATTCATCGCCCGGGTAGGCGTAGAGATACCCGGCCTCGCATGTGCTTTCCGAGCTCATGTCGATACGGCTACGGTCGGGCGAGTAGGCGTAGAGCACGTTGTGTAGGCCGCACGAGTCGCGCAGGTAGTCCACGGTCATGCGCCACAGGGCGACGAATTGTTCCGGCGTGGTGTCGGTGGGTTGCGCGGGTGACCCGGTGCACCACCAGAACCAGTCGCCGGTGTGCTCGTGGAACGGGCGGAATACGATCGGCACGGATTCGCCGCTGACGCCGTCCACCACCGAGTCCAGGAACGAGGCCACGCGGTCCAGCCATTCGAGGAACTGCCCGTGCCGTGCGCCGCCGGGCAGCACAGCCGCCACGGAACCGGGCGCCATATTGTGCCCGTACCCGCCGAAGGTGATCGGATTGGCGGAATGCCAGCTCATGGTCGTCACCGCGCCCATGGTGTAGGCGCGCAGCAGTTCGTCGCGGACGTCGCCCATGGAGAAGCCGTCGATATTGGTGGTTTCGTCGCGTTCCACGCCGCTCAGGTCGCTGCCCCACAGCGCGGGGTAGGTGCCGGTGACCGCGTGTACGTCGGAATCGGTGTTCGGACCGATCACGTTGCTGGTTTCGTTCTGGTGGCCGAACATGGCGAATTTGCCGCTTGCCTGGTGCAAGGATCGGAACAACGTACGGGTCAGCGTGTTCAGGTGCGGGTCGACCGGCTGCGGATCGACGGACCGCAAGTTTTCCCCGCCCATCGTTTCCCCGCTCATCACAGCGCCTCGAATTCAAGGATCACGGTCTGCATAGGACGCAGCGGCGTGACCTTCAGCGTCATCGCATCCAGCTGGGCCAGACTGGTCTCATCGCCGGAAATGCCGAAATCACGGCCCCAATATTCGACTTGCGGCATCTCGTTTTCCGGCGTCTTCAGCACGACGCAGACGCCATCGCGGCGCAGCACGACATGTGGTCCCTGATCAAACATCATTGTCTCCTTGGGCTGTTTCAAGCGGTTACCACGGCAAAGGACTCGACCTCGCCATGAGCGCAATTGACTTTTACGGAAAACCAGTATATATTAAGCGCTTAAGTGGAGCAAATGGCGGCAAGCCATCACAGGCACCGCAGCAACGAGGCATCGCAGCGACGCAGGGAGGCGGAAGCAGGCATGGAATCGTCCACACCATACAAAGGCGGCGAAATCGACAGCCGGCAGGCCGAAGCCATCGACACACTCTCCTCGGCCAACGAATACCAAGGCCAATCACGCATCCAAACACTGCGGAAACTGCCATGGAACCGCAAATGGAAGTACTTCCGCGACCAGTTGCTGGCACGCACCGTGGTTATCGCGGCCATCGTCTGCGTGGTCGTATACATCGCCGTGCAGATCCTCGCACCCGCACCAGGGCCGAAACTGTACGTGGCGGTGTTCGACGATGCCGTCGGCCAGCAGGGGGCAGCAAGCCTGCAGTCGCAGGTCGCGAAACGGCTGGACCTGCCGGAAGGCCGCAAGGGCGGAGTGCTCGTCGACACCTATTTTTCCAACGACGAGAACGGCATCAGCAAGCTGCAGACCATGATCGCCAATCATGAGATAGACGCGATCGTGGCCACGCCGAAGACCTTCAAGCAGCTGTCCGGCTACGGCTATCTGACCAATCTCGATTCGTCGCTGACCAAGCGGCAGCGCACGTTGCTTTCCGGCGATTTCGTCACGATGAAGGGCTTCAAGGATTCCGACGATCCCGATTTCGAAGGCGGCGGCAAAGGCAAGGCCGAGCCGTTCGGTCTTTCGATGACCGACTTCCGGCAGTGGAACCGGCTGAAATCAGCCAAGTCCAACGCACTCATCGGCATCGTGCGGGAATCGCCGAATCCCACAACCGCGCAACGGCTCATCGACTATCTCAGCGCATAGCGGTTCCGGCAACCGCCTGCACAGCACCACAAAAACCACCCACGGAGGAGACCATGGCCAGCATTTTCAGTCAGGACAATCCATTCAACGACTTCATGAGCACCGTCGGCGATATGGCGATGATCAGCATCGCCTGGACCATCTGCTCCATTCCCGTTGTGACGGTCGGCGCTTCGACCGCGGCGGCCTGCGAAGTGGCGCGCGAACTGCAAAGCGGCTCCTGCAAGGGCATCTTCCGCAGCTTCTGGGCGGCTTTCAAGCGCCGCTTCCCGACCACGCTTGCCCTGACGGCGGTAATCGCCGCGTTCTGCGGATTGGCGCTGTTCGACCTGTGGTACCTGTCGAGACAATCCACCGACACCGTAGCCGTCCTTTATGGCGTAACCATCGTGGTCATCGCGGTCGTCGGCTCGGCGCTGGCTTTCGTGCTGCCTTTGACCGGCCGCAGCAAGCTGAGCGTCGGCGAGCAGCTCACGCAATCCGCCCGGCTCGCCCTGGGCAAGCCACATATCGCCTTCGCCGCGCTTCTGCTGAACATCTGGCCGATCATCGTGGTGCTGATCGCGCCGGAGCAGACGCTGATGCTGGTGCCGCTGCTGTGGATATTCGTCGGCGCCGGAGCCAGCTTCTGGGTGCAGATGAATCTGATCCGCAAGACCTTCTCGCTCGACTAGATTCCGTCCGAATCCCGCGAATCCGCCCAAAATCCTTCACGCAACGCGAAAACACACGAAAACGCCGCACGGCCATATGGCCATGCGGCGTTTTCGCTTCATAGTTCCACGCCATCGCGCGATCAACGCGCAATCACCACGCGTTCATCGCCCAGCGGGAGCGGGACCAGTGGATTCGCGCGCACGCCGCTCGTACGGCTCCTCCATGATATGGCCGACCTTCTCACCGTCGATGAGCCTGAGCATCAGCCGTGCGGCCGTCTTGCCGGTGTCCACCACGTTGCGGCCCATGGCCGTCAGATTCGGATAGGCCGCGGTGCACATGAAGGAATCGTCCCAAGACATGAGCGACAATTCGTCAGGCACGGCGATGCCTTTCACGTTGGCCACGCCAAGACCGGCCAACGCCATCACGTCATTGTCGTAGATGATGGCGGTCGGACGCTCTCCGAAACCCAGCAGGCGATTGGTGGCCTCACGTCCGGATTCAGGCGTGTAGTCGGTATGCAGGCAGCGGTACCGTATGCCCAATTCGGCGGCCACGTCGGAGAACGCGGCGTCACGGATATACGAGTGGGCCAACGCCTCAGGACCGCCCACACGCGCGATATGCCGATGGCCGAGGTCATACAGATACTGCACCGCCTGACGCACAGCGTCGGCGTCGGCGCTGGACAGGCTCGGCAGGTTGCCGGCCACAGAAGCGTCGGAAATCGCAAGGACCGGCACATCCGGGTTCTTCTCAAGCAGGGAGACGCACGGGTCGCCAAGCTCCACGTTGACCAGCAGCAGTCCATCGACGTTGCCGGTGGCGATCCAATCCTTGATGATCGCCAGTTTGGCGTCCTCGCCGACGGCCATACGGACCAGAATGGAATAATCATGCTTTTCCAGCTCGGCACCCAAGCCGGAGATCAGCTCCATCATGAAAGATTCGACGGACAGCAGCTCGGGATCGTAATCCAGCACCAAGCCGATGCGCTGCGTCTTCGCCTTGGCCAGCGCCTGGGCCGCGCCGTTCGGCTTCCAGCCCAATTCATGGGCCACCTGCAGCACCTTGGCACGGGTTCCCTCGGAGACTCCGGGTTTGCCGTTGAGGGCATACGAGACGGCACTGCTGGAAACGCCTGACGCCTTGGCGACATCGAAAATCGTCACCTTGTTTTTTTGAACTGGCATACCCACATCTTCTCTTTGCTGAAATCGAACTTAAACGGTTCACCTACATCATACAGCAAAGGCGCCACCAACCCCCGCAGGAAGCCAGTGCTTACGGCACTTTGCTTCGTAGGGTCGGCGGCGCCTTCACTTAATTTTTCACTTAAGCGGAACTGTCATGCTGAAATGTTCAGCGGAATGCCCTCCTCATCCATCGTTCCGGAGGGCATTCCCCGGACAGCGGCCAAGACGTCACCACTCGCGTTTGAGATCGTTGGCACTGCGCAGCACGTTGGCCGCTGCGAACGCGGCCGGATCGGAGACCGCGTCGGTGGCGATGTGCAGCGTGACGCTCTCGCCGGCCAGCAGGGAGACCATGCCTTCGGTGACGGACGCCTTGGCATCGACCTTGTCGACCATGCAGAACAGGTCGCGCACGTAGCTTCTGGCGGTAACCGTAAGCTCCACGCCGCCTTCAACGGCCTTGGCGGAGGTTTCGAACGCGTCGGCGGGAGCGGCGAGCTTCTGGTCGATGATCTCGGCCGGGTTGAAGACCACGCGGGCGAAGGCGTTGTCGGACGGGGTGGCCACGACCAGCTCATTGCCGGCGTCCCCATAGGAGACGATGTCCTCGTTGAGCGGCAGTCCGATATGGGAAACCGCGCCTAGCTCGACGTCATCGAAGCTTTGGGAAGCGAGCACCTCGCCGGACAGGTTCACGCGCTCGACCTTCCAGGAGCCCTTCCACGCCTTGCGGGTGTCGTTGAGCACGATCAGCTCGAAGTGGTCGTTGGCGGTCTTCACGCCTTCCCAGCTGTGGGTCTCACGGTATTCCTCGGAGACGCGCGGCTGGATGGTGGCCAGGTGCGGCGCGAAGAAGTCGCGGGACGCATACCAGACCGGCTTGCGGTGTCCGTTGAAATCGACCGCGGCCCAGGAGACGACCGGCCAGTCGTCGTTCAGCTGCCAAATCAGCGCGCCGGCGTTCACCGGCTCGAGGGAGCGCATGTGCTCCACGCCGAAGCGCATGGCCTGCGCCTGCTGCAGCTGGCATGCCCAGTGCCAGTCCTCGATATCGGCCCAGTTGTCGGTGGGGATCAGCCAGCTGTGCTCGCCGTCGGACGGCTTGCCGTTGACCACGCCGCCGAAACTCACGTCGTCGAGGTGGCCGGGGGTGATGTGCGAGCGCATGCCGCGCGCCAGTTTGTAGTTGCCGCCAGAGGCCTTCTGATGCACCAGCATCTGCTTGCCGAACGGTTCCAGCTTGCCGTCGTGCACGGCACCGGTGAGGGTGCTCCATGCCGGCGGAGCCTGGTAGCCGAATTCGTCGGCGAAGCGCGGGGTGTACTGCGCGTACACGGTGTAGTCGGCGCGGTTCCAAGCATCCCAGATGTGCATGGTGCCGTCGGTGTCGAGGTTGGCGCCCGTGAACTTGGTGAAGCTCATCGGGGAGCTCGGCAGGTAGGCGGAGCGGCTCGGATCGAGTTCGGCCAACAGGGACGGGAACAGTTCGGAATAGTAGTAGTCGCCCCACGGCTTCTCGCCGTATCCGTATGCGTTCGGCTTGCGGTCGTCGTCGCGCAGGGCCTGCTTGTAACCGCCCCACTCGGAGTAGGCCACGTAGTTCTCGTTGGAGCCGTTCCACACGATGAGGCTGGCATGTTCGGACAGGCGGGTGATGTGCTCGCGGGCCTCGGCCTCGACTTCGGCCTTGGTTTCGGCGTCCTCCGGATAGGCGGCGCAGGCCAGCATGAAGTCCTGCCACACCATGATGCCGTACTCGTCGCACAGGTCGTAGAACTCGTCGGACTCGTAGATGCCGCCGCCCCAGGCGCGCACCATATTGGAGTTGGATTCCACAAGATCGCGGATGCCGCGCTCGTAGTCGCGCTGGGAGACACGGGAGATGAAGGCGTCGTCGGGAATCCAGTTGTAGCCGTGCGCGTGCACCGGCACGTCGTTGACGTAGATCTGGAACGGACGGCCGATGTTGTCGGCACGGGTGTCCACATGCACGGTACGGAAGCCGACATGGCCGTTCCAGAACGCTTCCTTGGCATCACCGGCGGTGACGTCGACATCGTACAACGGTTGGTCGCCGTAGCCGACGGGCCACCACAGCTTCGCTTCCGGCACGGCGATCGTCAGCACGGCCTCGTTGCGGCCTTCGGCCACGACGCCATCGACGGACAGATTCGTGCCGAAGCCGGAGATTTCGGCGTGCACCGGCACGGCCTGACGGACCGGATGGGAATCGTACGGGGACATGACGCGTCCTTTGCCGGCGCGTTCGATTTCGACGTGCACGTTGAGCAGTCCGGTGCCGTCGGCGGTGACGTCGACCAGCGGACGGACGGATGCGATGCGTACGCCGGACCAGGAGTCGATGCCGATCTCACGCCAGATGCCGGCGTTGGCCACGTCGATGCCCCAATCCCAGCCGAAGGAATAGCTCGGCTTGCGGATCTGGTTGAAGGCGTGGTGTTCGGTGTGCGGATAGTAGCCACGGGCCTGTTCCATGTGGTCGGATTCACGCACGGGGGATGTGAAGGTGACGGTCAGTTCGTTGGCGCCGTCTCTGAGCAGACCGCGCACATCCCAACGGTAGGAACGGTGGAAGTTGCGGGTGGAGGCGACCGGGCGGCCGTTCAATGCGATGTCGGCGATGGTGTCGAGGCCGTAGGCCACCAGGTCGTGACGGTCGGAGCCGTCATCCTGCCAATCGAAACGGCAGGTGAATCGCCAATCGACATCGCCGATCCACTGCTGCTTGTTCTCGTTGTCGCCGTCGAACGGGTCGTCGATCAGACCGGCGTTGAGCAGGTCAAGCGTGGCCTCTCCCGGCACAGTGGCCGGAATGCCCGCGGCGAGCGTCGCGCGCAGTGCCTCGGGAGCGGCTTCCGGGTTGACGGCGGTCAACGTCCAGCCCTCGTTCAGAGGAGCAAACGTGCTGGGGATGTGAGACATGGTGAATCCTTCTAACAAATATTCTGGAAAGAAAAGGGCCGCACCGCGATATGAATCTTGGCGCGGCCCTTGGTTGTGGAAAAAGGAAGTTGGAGGTTACGTTTTTTATTCCTTCACGGAGCCGGCTGCGATGCCGCTGTAGATCTGCTTCTGGAAGATCAGGAACAGGATCAGCATCGGCAGCAGCGTGATGATCACGCCGGCGCAGATCAGGTTGTACTTGCTGCCCATCGGGCCGGTGAAGGAGTACAGCGCGATGGCGATGGTCTTCAGATTCGCGTCCTGCAGGTAAAGGTTGGCGGCGTAGTACTCGTTGTACACACCGACGCCCTTCAGGATGGCGCAGGTCACGATCGCCGGCTTCAGCAGCGGCAGCAGGATCTTGTAGTAGACGGTGAAGTAGGAGGCGCCGTCCATGATGGCGGCCTCATCCAGGGAGGTCGAGATGTTCTCGAAGAACTGGATGAACACGTAGATGGAGATCACGTCGGTGCCGCACATCATCACAATGTAGCCCCACATCGTGTTGACGGCGTGGAAGTTGACCATCATCTTGTACAGCGCGACTTGCATGGCGATGCCCGGAAGCAGTGCCGCAAGGGCGAACATGCCACGGATCAGGCCGTTGCCGGGGAACTGGAAGCGGCTCAGCACGTAGGCCAGCATGGTGCCGATGATCGTGGTGACCACCAGGACCACCACCACCACGATGATGGAGTTGCGGAAGGCGACCGCCATGTTCGACGCGACGAACGCCTGCACGTAGTTGTCGAAGTTGAACCAGTTCTTCGGCATGTCCATGACGGACGTGCTCTGGTATTCCTTGTCCGTCTTGGCTGCGGTCACGAAGCAGCTGACCAGCGGCAGCAGCATCATGAAAGCGACGAAGATCAGAGAGAAATACTTGAGGAATACGGCCACCCCGATCTTGAACTTGTACCAGAAGCCCGCGGTCTTGGCTGCGGAACGTTCCTTAGCGAGTGCGACTGCGTCAGTCATCATGCCACCGCCTTTTCCTTGTTGCTCGGTCCGTTCTTGAAGACCGAAGCGTTCTTCCTGGCCATGCGGGCGCGCTGGCGCTCGATCTTGGCCGCCTGCTTCCTTGCCTTCTCCACGCCGTCATCGGCATCCTTGAACACGTACTTGAAGAACAGGTTCTGCAACAGCGCGCAGATGAGGATGATGATCAGCAGGACGATTGCCATGGCGGATGCCAAGCCGACCTTCTGGCTGGTGTGGGCGAGACGGTCCATGCGCACGAAGTAGGTGGCGGTGCCGTTGGCGCCGGAGGTGATGACGTACGGGCCTTCGAAGGCGGACAGCGAGCCGGTGATCGAAAGGATGACGTTCAGCACCAGGATGGTCTTGATGCCCGGCAGGATGATGTGCTTGAACTGCTGCCACTTGTTGGCGCCGTCGATTTCGGCCGCCTCGTACAGCGTCGAATCGATCGACATCATGGCGCCGATGAACAGGATCACGTTCTGGCCGAGATAACGCCAGACAGAGGCGCCCACCAGAGACCAGTTGTTAACGCTTTGGTCTTTCAGCCAGTATGGCAGGTTGTCGAGTTGGAATCCGCACCATTGGAGCACGGTGTCGAACACGTATCCGCGGGTGTAGAAGAACTTGAAGATGAAGCCGACCGCGATGCCGTTGATCAGATACGGGAAGAAGTAGATGGCCTTGAACGCGCTGCCGCCACGGACCTTGAACGCCAGCATGGTGGACAGATACAGCGCCAGCGCCACCTGGATCAGCGCGCCGACCATGTAGTAGAGGCTCAGCTTCAGGGAGGAAAGCGTGTCGGGACGGGTGAAGACGTCGATGTAGTTCTGGAGGCCGACGAATTGGCGCGGGCCGATGTACTTCATCTTGTAGAACGAGTAGCCGATCATGGATCCGAATGGCCAGTAAGTGAAGATTACGAGCAGTGCGACCGGAATCGCGGAAAAGGCGACGATGACGCCCGCCTTACGCCAATCTCGGGGCTGCTTGTTGAATGGAATCTCGGCCTTCTCGGTCGGTTCCACTGCTGCTGCAGTCATGATATCCCCCTCTTTGGGTTGCTTCTCTGCCTAACGAAAAATTGCGATGGAAGAGGACTTCGGCTTGGTTCCGCCGAGAACGAGCCGAAGTCCTCAGTGATGGATGCGCGACTTCACGCCGTCACGCCTGGCGTTCCGGAATCACTTGGTGTCGACGCCTTCGGAATCAAGGGCGTCGTTCCACTTCTGGTTCCACTCCTTGACGAGGTCGTTGTAGGACTCGTCTTTATTGGCCGCGTGCTCGACGATGCTCTGGACACGGGAGTCGCCGCCGGTGTTGATGTTGAGTTCGGAATCGGAGTTGAGGTCGTTGAACAGATCCTCCTCGCCGTCAGGAGCCGGTTCGTCGGCGATGAGCTTGACGTTCTTGAAGTCGGAGTAGAGGTCCGGCAGCTTGTCGTCGTCGGCCGCGATCGAGACGCCGCCTTCGTTGTAGGCGTAGTTGGACTTCTCGGTCAGCCACTTGACGAAGATCATGGCCGCTTCCTGGTTGGTGGTGGAGGAGTTCTTGTTGATGCCGTACGCGTAGTCAGAAGCGGAGGTGGCGTACTGCTTGCCCTTGACGGAGATCGGGAACGGCATGTAGCCGACGTCCTTGGCGTTGTCGCCTGCGGACTGGATCTGGGAGACCGCCCAGGAGCCGAGCACCATGGTGGCGATGTCGCCGCTGTTCAGCTTGTTCTTGGAAGTTTCCCAATCGGTGGTGGAGTAATCGTCCTCGGTCAGGCCATCGGCCACGGCGTCATACAGGATCTTGTAGACGTTGTAGGCGTGGGTGCCGTCACCCGGATCCTTGAACGGGTTCTTGGTGTGGGTGAAGACGTTGTTCATGTAGTTGGGATCGCCGGTGGCCGTGCCGCCGATGTACGCGTCCCAGGCGCCCATGGTCCAACCAGCCGCGTAGTTGGTGTACAGCGGAGTGGCCTTGGTCTTCTCCTTGATGGCCTTCAGGTCGGAGATGAATTCCTTCGGGGTGGTCGGCAGCTTGTCGATGCCGGCCTCCTTGAAGATCCTCTTGTTGTAGACGATGCCGGAGGCGTTGCCGACCGAAGCCACGCCGTAGACCTTCTTCTGGTAGGACTGGTTGACAGCGTACTTGATCTCCTTGTTCATGTCTCCGAGGGAGCCGTAGGAGATGAAGTAGTTCTGCAGTTCGGCCCTGTCGACCGCCGGAATCATCATGATGTCGCCCCAGTCACCGCCCTGCAGACGGGTCATGGCGCTGTTGGCATAGTCGCTGTTAGCTTCGACGGTGACCTTGATGTTCGGATAGGTCTTGTTGAATTCGGCGATGTACTGCTTCCAGGTCGTTCCCGGATAGTCGTTCTTGAGCATATCGGTACGATGGCTGAACAGCTTCAGATTGGCCTTGATGTCCTTGCCGGTCTGACCAAGCTTGATGTCCTTGTACTGTATGTCGGTGACCTTGGAGGAGCCACTGCCGCTGCCACCGCAGGCCGCCATGCTCACCGCGCAGACAGCCGCGATGCCGGCTGCGACGATCTTCTTGAGATTCATCTTCCGATCCTTCCTTGTGAATCCTTGTCCATCACTTCCGGAGTCTCGGCACCGATGCTCCATTGGTGATGCCTTTTTCATCTCAGGCCTCTCTGCCTGCCTTTGATGAACTGGTAGTTATACCATAAATGAACCCCTTAAGTTTGTCAAGCGCTTAAGTTGCGCTCCGCGCCCTCGCCGCACAGCCGCAGTGCCGTCGCAACCCTATGGTCAACCCGCTTCAAATACAGAAAACACCAATCGTTTCAATACATCGAAGCGGTTTGATGTCCATCCCCCACAACCCGCGACCGTTCACGTTAAGAGGGTTAATGTAAATTTTTTTACCGGAGTGTCGTTAAGCGCTTAAGTATACGTATGCAAAATCCTGCAGCAGCGAAAAACGGCGGAATCGCAACGAAAACGGCGTGCCACGCCATGAATGGACGCGGCACGCCGTTCATGGAACAACGCGCGACGGCGATCGCCGGACGCTCAGCCCTTGCGGGAAGCCAGGAAATCGCGGTACCACATGAAGCTGTCCTTCGGGATGCGCTCCTGCGTGGCGTAGTCGACGTATGTGATGCCGAATCGCTTGGCATAGCCGAAATACCATTCGAAATTGTCAAGCAGCGACCACACGAAATAGCCGGTCAGCGGCACGCCTTCGTCAATGGCGCGCTTCGCCGCGGCGAAATGACGCTTGAGATAGTCGATGCGGTCCGGATCATGCACCGATTTCGTGCCGTCCTCGTTCACCGTCAGCTGGTCCTTGCAGGCCATGCCGTTCTCGGTGACCACCAGATCGACCTCCGGATAGTTGTCGTGCACGCGCACCAGCAGGTCATGCAGGCCGTCCGGATCGATGTTCCAGCCCATGTCGGTGTGCGGGCCCTCGGTGGGCAGCCAGTCCACGTCGGACGCTCCAGGGGCGGTGGACGCCTCGGTGCTTTGCGGGAACTGCGGACGGTCGGACATGGCCACCCGGTTGGTGGAATAGTAGTTGATGCCCAACACGTCGATCGGCTGGTGGATGAGCTCGAGGTCTCCGGACTGGATGAAGTCCCAGTCGCAGATGCCCTTGGTGATGGAGAACAGTTCGTCCGGGTAACGGCCGCGCAGCATCGGGTCGAGGAAAGCGCGGTTGGAGATCAGGTCGAGGCGATGGCAGGCGTCGGCGTCGCCACGGTTGAACTGCAGATTCAACGTGACCGAACACTTGGCCTTGTCCCCCACTTCGGCGCGGACGGCCTGCGTCATCAGACCATGCGCCAGATTCAGGTGGTGGACCGCCGGGAAGGCGCCGGGACCGAGGCCCAGGCCCGGCGCGTGCTCCTTGGCTCCGTAGCTCAGGTAGGACGAACACCACGGCTCGTTCAGCGTGGTCCAGGTGTCGACGCGGTCGCCGAGGCGCTTGGCCACGATACCCGCGTAGTCGGCGAGCGCATAGGCGGTTCTGCGGTTCAGCCAGCCGCCCTCGTCGCCGAGGTATTGCGGCAAATCCCAGTGGTACAGCGTCACGACCGGCTTGATGCCGGCCTCCAGCAGGGCGTCCACGACGCCTTCGTAGAAGTCGAGGCCTTTTTCGTTGGGCACGCCATCAGGCGTCGATATGATGCGGGGCACGGCGATCGAGAAGCGGTAGGCGTCCACGCCGAGGTCCTTGAGCAGCGCGAGGTCCTCGCGCCAACGATGGTAGGAATCGGTGGCCACATCGCCGGTGTCGCCGGCGATGGTGGCTCCCGGCGTATGGCTGAAGGTGTCCCAGATGGAGGGGCAACGGCCATCCTCGGTCACCGCGCCTTCGATCTGATAGGCCGCTGTGGCCGTGCCGAATGTGAAATCTTGTGGAAAAGTTAGCGTCATTGCGTGTCCTTTACTGAAGCGGTTAAGATATTGATGAGGTTAACCGATGTCATAGATTGTTTGCAAACGACACGCCCCGTTCCGCGGAGCGGGAGACACCATCGATTCGTTCCAAGGAAGGGCCATGAACACCACCACCCAAGCATCGCGATTCATTCCAATCACCAATCCGGACCTTCGGTTCATGGGGCGCATCGACCGCACCCCCGCCGACCATCAGACCTGGGCGTTCCCCTACACGCAGGTATCGTTCCGTTGCACCGGCACCAGCATCGGCGTGCGCCTCGTCAACCATTGGGGGTACGGCGACGCGTATCTCGGCGCCATCATCGACGGCATGCAGGTCAAGGCGCGCGTGCCCATCGACGGCGCGCATGACGGCATCAGCATGGAAAACGGCTATCCAAGCCGCGTGGAACCGACCGGACAGCAGGACGACGGACCGCGCCATCCGGTCGACGTGGCAATCGCCGCCGATCTGCCGAACATCGAACATGAAGTGACGATCTTTAAACGGCAGGACGAGGGCAACAATCGTTTTGACGTGTATGGCATTCTGCTGGACGAGGGAGCGAAGCTCATGCCGACGGCGACGCCGCTGCCGGAGCGCCGCATCGAAGTGTACGGCGATTCCGTAACGTGCGGCGAGCGCTGCGAAGCGGCCTGCTACGTGGGACAGGCCGATCCGGAGGTGGATCTGAGCCCGTACAGCAACGCTTGGTATTCGTACGCCGCCATCACCGCACGCAATCTCGGCGCGCAGGCGCACTTGGTCTCGCAGGGCGGCACGACCCTGCTGGACGGCATCGGCTGGTTCCACGCGCCGGACTACATCGGCATGGAAAGCATCTGGGACAAATCCGTCTACAACACGCAGCTGGGCGGCACGTCCCCTTGGGATTTCGCGCAATACACGCCGCATGTCGTCGTGGTCGCGCTGGGTCAGAACGATGCGCATCCCCGCGATTTCATGGCGGACGACTATGACGGCGAGGAAGCCACGCATTGGCGGGCCCGGTACGTCGATTTCGTGCACGCGCTGCGCGGAAAATATCCGCATGCGCTGATCGTGCTCGCCACCACCGTGCTCATCCACGACCCGTCCTGGGATCGCGCGATCGACGAGGTGTGCCATACGGTCAACGACGAAGGCGACGACCGCGTACAGCACTTCCTGTACTCGCGCAACGCGGCGGCCACACCCGGCCATCCGCGCGTGGCGGAACAGCAGGCAATGGCCGACGAGCTGACCGCGTATCTGGAGTCCTTCGGCCCCGATCTGTGGAAGTGACCTCGAGGCGGCCCTCATAGCGGCCTCGGAACGACTCCAACAACCACAACAACCCCATAGCGAAACCGGCCGCCCCTCGAATCGAAGGGACGGCCGGTTTTCCATATCGTCACTCGGTTATCATCACCTGGTGGCGTCACGCCACGGCATCACTCACCGTCGTCATTCGACGCCGTGTGATCCGTCAGATTAAGCCGGAACGGCTGGGCGGGCAATCCATCGCTGTTGAACAGCGGAGCCGGCCCCCAGCTGCGCCATGCGTACCGCATCGACATCGGTTCCGGCACATCCGGACATGCCAGCGTGATCGTGCCGATGCTGCGGCTGTTGACGGGAATGCCGAATTCGGTGGCGTTGTAATCGACCACGTTCACCTTGGAATTGACGAGGTCGTCGATATCGCAATCCACGAAAATCGCCGCGGTGGCCGGATGGAACACGCCGTCCGCGCCCGCAAGCTCGAAACCGGAGCTCTCCGGCGAACGCACCAGCGAAGGCGGCTCCGCATCGGAGCCCTGATTCCTGCTGCCGGGCGTGGTGCCGTCGAAATGCAGGCCGTGCGCGTAACGGAAGAACAGCCGTACGCGGCCGTTCGGATCGCAACGGAAGCCCAACACCGTCGGCCCGTACACGGGAATGCGGGACATGCCGTAAACCTGCCTCAACGCGCAATCGGCGAGCCGTTCGCCCGGAGTGCGCTTGTCGACGGGATGGATGTTGTCGTACTCGCCACAATCGATGGTGCAGATGACGTACACGTTGTCGATGGACTGCGCCGCGTCCCATTGGGCCTCGCGCAGCACCGGCCACAGCATCGGATCGCCTTCGGTCTCGTCCACCTTCTTGTCGATCCATTGCGGAAGCTGCACGATGAGGAACGGCAGGTTCTCGCTCCAGATGGCGCGCCACTCGCCGATCAGCATGCCCAGCAGCTCACGGTAGGACCCACAATACGGTTCGTCCTCCTCGCCTTGGTACCACAGGAAACCAGCCAGCGAGTATGGCGCGATGCGTTCCAGCATGGCGCGGAACGGTCCGGTCGGACGGTACTGCGACGTCGGCGTGACCGGCGGCGGCCACGGGCATGCGCCGTACTGTTCGTTCAGCGTATCCCACGTCACGTCGGGATCGGCTTCCTTGGCGGCCGCGATATTCGCGTTCCAAGCATCGAATCTCGTCTGCCATTCGTCGGTTTCCAGCTTGAACTGCTCCTGCGTCTTGCCGGCGATCGCACGCTCGTACCGGGTGAGATAGCCACGTCCTGCCTCGCTGGAATTCAACGCGTCCTCGCTCATCCAGCACGTGATCGACGTGCCGCCGATATAGCAGTCCACGATGCCGATCGGCAGATCGGGGTCGAGTTCGGAGCGCAGCTTGTGCGCGAAATAATAGGCGACGGCGCTCATCACACCGCTGTTTTCCGGCGATGATTCCTGCCAGCTCGCCGCGTTCTCCGCATTGCGGTTGATGACGCCGGTTTTCGGCACGTTGTAGAAACGCAGCAGCGGATCGGCGCAATTCTCAAGGGCCGCTTCGGCGTTCTCGCTGTTGCGCAGCTCAAGTTCCATATTGCTTTGGCCGCCGGCAAGCCACACCTCGCCGATCAGCACGTCCTCGAATTCGAGGAAATCGTTGCCCGCGGTGACGCGGAGCGTGTACGGACCGCCCTCCGGCTGCGCGGGAAGCATCACGCGCCACGGCGAAAGACCGTCCTTGAGATCCTTCGAAGCGTACGCGTGGGCCTGCGCGACCATCGACCCGTCGAAATCGCGAATCTGCGCGACGACTTCCATACCTGCGCAATCGGCATCCAACGCACCGAACACGGCGTTGGGCTTGTTGCGCTGCAATACCATATGCGAGGCGAAAATCGCCGCCACATGCAACACACCGGCTGAGCTACGTTCCTCGACCTCATCGGCTTCCGCAGTCAGTTCAGATCCCGGCGCGGGACCAGTCACAGCAACCATGGCATCTCTTCCTACTAGAAATACGACATGCCTATCCTATGCCATTCCCGGCCGAGGATACGCGAATCCATCATCCAGTGAGCAGTGGATTTTTTACGGTTTCTCGGCTCACTTTGTGGACTGGATACGTGTCAAGGCACCGCCTCCGGTAGGATGGACCCCAGTTTGCAGGACAAAATCCATGCACGAAACCACGAATTTCATCTGCGAATGGTAGAAACCCGAACGCTTTCCAAGCGTTCACCCCACTACACAAAAGGAGTGCCAAGTACAATGGCTGCACAAATCTGGTATGAGAACGACGGCGATCTCTCGGTCCTCGAAGGCAAGAAGGTTGCCATCATCGGTTACGGTTCCCAGGGCCACGCCCATGCGCTGAACCTGCGCGATTCCGGCGT
>OJAI01000197.1_pt1 | contig 44335 bp, 26 predicted proteins | sample 1588891 | NCBI WGS metagenome assembly OJAI01 (sample SAMN03283255) | human gut metagenome | biome: human-associated habitat; material: feces | host: Homo sapiens | place: USA | collected 2013 | reverse complement strand
TCGTGAACCTCGCCGACCCGGACCTGCACATCCAGTGGCCGATCCCGTTGGAGGAGTCCGAGCGGTCCGAGGCGGATTTGCATCATCCGATGCTCAGGGATGCGAAGCCCATGGCGCCGCGTCGTACGATGGTGACGGGCTGCAACGGCCAGCTGGGCCACGCGATCCGCGACTACGTGGAGAGCCATGGTCTGGAGGGGTTCGAGTTCAACGACATCGACACGTTCGACTTCTCCGATCCGGCCCAGTACGACCAATTCGACTGGAGCCTGTATGGCACGATCATCAACGCGGGCGCGTACACGGCCGTGGACAGGGCGGAGACCCCGGAGGGTCGTGCCTTGGCGTGGAAGGCGAACGCGCAGGGGCCGGCGTTGTTGGCGCGTGTGGCCCGTGAGCATAACATCACGTTGGTGCACGTGAGCTCGGATTACGTGTTCGACGGGACGCGCGAGCTGCACGACGAGACCGAATCGTTCGCTCCGTTGGGCGTGTACGGGCAGTCGAAGGCCGCGGGTGACATCGCGGTCGCGAACGCGCCGCGTCATTACATCCTGCGTTCGAGTTGGGTGATCGGCGAGGGCCATAACTTCGTGAAGACCATGATGGGCTTGTCCGGCCGGGTCGCGAAGGGCGAGCTACCGAAGGTGACGGTGGTGGATGACCAGTACGGGCGGCTCACGTTCACCAGGGATATGGCCGAGGCGATCTTCCACCTGCTCGGTTCGGACGCCGCGTATGGCACGTATGATCTGACCGGGTCGGGCGCGGTGAGGTCCTGGGCGGATATCGCACGTGGGGTGTTCGATCTGGCGAACGGGAACGGCGAGAAGGTCGAGCCTATCAGCACTGCGGAGTATTTCGCGAACGCGAAGAACCCGGTGAGCCCGCGTCCGACGTATTCCGCGTTGGATCTGACGAAGATCGAGGCGACCGGGTTGAAAGTGCCCGATTGGGAGGAGTCCCTCAAGGCATACGTTACCAAGGAACTGAACAAGTAGCGGACCATGCTTGGGCGGCTCTCTTCGCGGGGTCGCCCGGCATTTGACAATACGCAATAGAGAAGGGGAATCCACATGAAGGGCATTATTCTTGCCGGTGGTTCGGGCACGAGGTTGTATCCGCTGACCACGGTCACGTCGAAGCAGCTGCTGCCGGTATACGACAAGCCGATGATCTACTATCCGCTGAGCGTGCTGATGATGGCCGGGATTCGTGACATCCTGATCATCAGCACGCCGAAGGATCTGCCGAACTTCGAGCGGCTCCTGGGTGATGGTTCGCATTACGGGGTGCGGTTCTCGTACAAGGTGCAGCCCAGCCCGGACGGGTTGGCTCAGGCGTTCCTGTTGGGTGAGGAGTTCATCGCGGGCGAGCCGTGCGCGCTGGTGTTGGGCGACAACATCTTCTACGGCAACGGTCTGGGCGCGACTCTGCGTGGCGCGGTCGCGAAGGCCGAGTCCGGCGAGGGCGCGAGCGTGTTCGGCTATTATGTCGACGATCCGGAACGGTATGGCGTGGTCGAGTTCGACGAGGACAGGAAGGCCGTGTCCATCGAGGAGAAGCCTGCGAAGCCGAAGTCGCATTACGCGGTGACCGGCCTGTACTTCTACGACGAGCACGTGGTCGAGTACGCGAAGCGGGTGGAGCCGAGTGCGCGTGGCGAGTTGGAGATCACGGATTTGAACCGTATGTATTTGGATGCGGGCATGCTGAACGTGCGCACGTTGGGTCGTGGCTACGCGTGGTTGGATACCGGTACGATGGATTCTTTGTTCGAGGCGGGGGAGTTCGTGCGTACCGTGCAGCGTGCGCAGGGTCTGCCGATCGCAATCGTGGAGGAGATCGCCTTCGAGAACGGTTGGATCACGCGCGACGAGCTCATGGAGTCCGCGGATCGTTACGGCAAGAGCCCCTACGGCCAGCATCTCAAGGGCATTGCCGACGGCGAGATCATGCTCGTCCCCAACCAAAAGAACTGACTTGATGCAGCGTCTTCAAGGCGCCACATCAAGTCAGCTCTGCCTACCAGTATGCCCTAGCCCCGTTGTCCCAGATATCCGTTTTCCCATATTCAAGTGCAGTAATGATGTCTTGATTCAACTTGCTACGCAGGTCATCACAGATTTCCGTTTGGAATAGTGGAATGAAGCACACGTCCCATGTGAGCTTATGGCTATCCGGATCGGGGCAAAACAATATTGCTGTGGCCTGAACCGCTTGGAGGAATTGCTTCGTCTGGGGTTTGTACTCCATCAGTAGGGCGTAAACGTCCTTACTGATATCCATTAAAATCTTGGTGAGCAGATTACTTGAGATGGAGTCTCCATCAGAGTATCGTTTTTGGCTTTCCTCATCATCGTTTTCCTGCCGTGATTTGCGTGCTGCGACTGTGTTTTTCCTATGTCTATTTCGCGATGGGCCGAATCCTAGTGAGTTACGTCGTGAGAGAGTGAATGCTGCTTTGCAGGCATTGATAAACGTATCTTCATCCGGAATCGTGTCTGCGGCTTCGCTGAGCGCGAATGCGATAGAAGCTACGATGTCGCAAAGTACGTGTGCTTGGGACAAATATTCGCCGGCTTTAGGGGCTAAATCCTTGAAAGAATCAATGCCGTGTCTTTGTACACAAGCGCAAAGTCTTGACACTTGCTGACTCGTCATGGAATTCTCTTTTGCCCAGTGAGGTATATCAATTACTCGGCAATAATCAATTATGGGATGAGTTATATCCTCGCAAAGAAAGAACACGCGCTCAGGTTGTCTCTGCGCATGGATGATTGCCGTTGCTTTATCGTGTGGAATATCGACAATATGGGCTTGGACAGTTTGGATTTTATCAGCAAGAGCCTTCTTATATTTGTCAGGTAGTTTCTTACTGTTTTCGAGAGTAAGGACCATTCTGAGTAATTGGGCGTGTGCGATACCTGCGCATGAACAGATGCAGTCGAATCCATTTGCGAATGTGCAGCTACCTTGACCTCGTCCAGTGTGAATATCTATGAAGGGGTTTTCGAAATTTACCCGGATGGGTAGAGCCATGTTTCTCCTTTCAGCTCTGTTTATTAGATTTCAGCGTTTCGATTACTTTTGGCATATCGGTCCAAGGGGCGTATTCCTGCTCATGATTAGGCGCGAGTCTGTTACGCCCCTGGCGGTTTTCCGTTGTATTGTGCCGGGCTGCATTGCGTATGGCGGCATCGAGATGTTCTTTGTCAATGAGCTCGGTGTTGATGTATTTGTTACGGTTTCCGCCGACAACTTTAGCTTCTGCTGCAGCTGACTCGACATCAGGTGTCAGTGTATAGCTTGACGGGCAAGCCGTCACATAGTCGAGCAGCCAGACCTCGAAGCAAGGATTGGAAATGATGAGTTCGATTCCATTGTCATTGCAGATTCTCGCTGCTTCGCCGTGGTCGTGAAAATCGTCAACATCGACCACCACCCAGATTCGTTCATAACAATCTGTAGAAGTATCTCGCTTGTCTTCCCTCTTCAACTTAACAGCGAGCTTCGCGAGCTGCTTAGGGCTGTTGTTCTTCTGTTGATAGTCAATGATGACATCGTATAGGGACTCAAGCTGCTTGAAATACTGTTTCTCAGTGACTGCTCCGCCGGCCACGACAAGAAAGCGTCTCTTGCGCGGTCGGCGCGACCGTGCGGCTTTACGTCCATGTGCAGGAACGTTTCGCTTTTTCGACATCAGGCATCAACCACATTCACGATCTGGGCGAAAGCGGTATGAAAATCAGGCCGTGGTATGGCGCCGTACACGCCGTTGAGATAGTTCTTGCCGATGTTTTCCATATTCCGAATACCCAGATTGGTCACCGGGAACAATTCCGAAACGCCTTCCTTGTTCTTTTCCACAAGCCAGATCTGATCTGGTGCCAGTAAACGCTTTGCCGAACCGGACTGATTGATCAGCGACACGTCATGAGTCGTGAAAATAAGCTGGGAACCGTGAGGATTCGTTTCCGCGTCGGCATACAGCGCCACCAGCTCCTTCACCAGAGCCGGATGCAGACTGGTATCGATCTCGTCGATAAGCGTCACCGACTGCTTCGACAGCTGGCGAAGAGCAAGCGAGAAGAATGACAGCGCAGCAACGGTGCCCCTGGACTCATCATCAGGACCGAATCCTGCGGAAGATGATTCGCCGGTATGAGTGAACATCAGCTGGGAAGCGTTCTTGACATTGAATGTCTCATCCACTTTGTTCTCATCCATGCCGAGTTGCTTATGCATCTCTTCCTTGAACTGAGCCCAGAGATCCGGTGGGACGTCCACAGGAACGCTTTTCACGTCACTGATGCCGAAGTCTGCATACCTAATCAATGTGGCCAGATGTTTCGAAAGCGGTGTCTCTTTCTTGAACTCATCCAACAGCGTAGGCTGCTCCTGTTCGAAAGCGCTTGCTTCGTAATAGGCTATGCCACTTTGGAAGAATGAAAATGCCGGCCGAATGGACTCAATACCGGCAGCTGCGGCTGCGGAAAGCAGAAGTGCATTCGGCCTGAGTTCTATGGTCTTGCGTACTTGTGAGCGAGGTCCTTTGAAGGAAGGACCGAATTTCACCCCATCCGTTGAGGAACGGGAAAACAGCAGAGAGGAGTGCGTGGAAAAACGTCCTTGCAGTTTTTTGAAGAAGATGAGATCTTCCTCAAGAATCCGTTCATTGTCATAGCGGAACCAATACTGGTATTTCAGTCCATCGTTCGCGATGAATGCAAGGAAGAACATGGACGAATGCGAGAAAGGATCCTTTCGTAACAGAAAAGGTTCCCTGGGAATAGGACTGCTTGCATCCCCTTGGCTGTAGCTATTTACCACCATGTTGCGCATAGCGCGCAATGCCTTCAGAAAATTGGACTTTCCCGATGCATTGGCGCCGTATATGGCTGCGATTGGAGAATGGAGAGACTCATCAGATTCCATGAACCGTTTTTCGCGAGTCATGGAGAAAGACTGCTCGTCTCGGAAACTCCTGAAGTTCGAAAAACTAAAATCAATCAGCATCGGGTTGCCTCGTAAGTATATTTTGCTCCTTTGATACTGAGATTATATCCAGAAATATACTTATTTTGCAATTTTCTGCTAAAGGCGGTGGTTTCATTGTGCTTATTGTTGCCGTATTGGAGATATCTAGTTACCGTTATACCCATGCTTGCGCGTATCCAGAGCCTCCTTCCAATAGGATTCCCTGGCGAGCACAACGTCTTTAGACACGGTGAAGTCGTAATGTTCCAGAAGCGTGTAGCGGAAATGCGTCTGCACGTACTCCAACCCGTGCTGTTTCACAATGGCAATCAGCCCCGTATCGTTTCCGTGACCATTGCTGATGTAGTCTTGCCAACGCTGGTATATGCCGTTCCTTCCGGTGGCGCTTCCCACATACAGTTTCCCATTATCGGTATTGGTTATTATGTACACGCCTTGCTGGCGGGACAGCGTATTCTTCCAGCTTGCCTTGTCGTTCTCCCGGTAGTGCCCGAATAGTTCGAGGGGGAAGATTATTGTTGGAAAGGATATTGTCAACGTGAGATGGGGAAGTTCAGTGACTTCTGTAGAGAACGCTAATGTGCAGCAGCCTACCGCACTGCAAGGGGTAGTTGAGGAAGCGGATGACGGCATCACTCTGATGGATCTGCTCAAAATCATTCGTAAGCATCTGGCCACCGCGATTATTGCATTCGTGGTGGTAGTGGCAGGCGTGAGCGCCTATACCTTCCTCGCTCCGGCGAAGTATACGGCTACGGCTCAGACCATGGCTACTTACAATGCTTCTCAAAATGGTGTCGACATTAACCAGCAGTCCGCTGGCGGCAGCTACATTTCCAACCAAATCACCTCATACCCGACGCTTGCCACCACTTCGAAGGTGCTCAAGCCGGTCATCGATGATCTTGGCTTGGATGAAACCGTGACGGATCTTGCCGGCCAGGTCACCGTCACCAATCCGACCAACACCGCATTCGTGAACATTGCCGTGGTGGATGGAGATCCGAAGCAGGCTGCGGACATCGCCAATTCCGTTGCCGAATCGCTGAAGAACGTCATTGAAAGCGACCTGTACTCCGGAGATAAGTCCCCGGTGAAGCTTTCCATCGTGCAGAAGGCACAGGTCCCGACATCTAAGTCTTCGCCGAAGACTGCCCTGTATTTGGCTGTCGGTGTGGTGCTCGGCATCATCATCGGCGTGTTCGCCGCACTCATCAAAGACCTCCTCAACACCAAGGTTGAAGAGACTTCCGACGTGCGCGGCATCGTCCGAGCATCCTCCCTTGGCTCCGTTCCGATGGACGCTTCGCTTGATGATAAGCGTCCGGTGCTGGTGAGCCAGCCTAACGGCGCTATTGCCGAGGAATTCCGCCGTATTCACACGAATATCGACTTCCTGCAGACCGACCGCACCGAAGGCGTGGGCCAGCTGCTTGTCATCACGTCTGCGCAGCCGTCCGAAGGCAAGACCACCATGGCTATCAACACTGCGGTGGCCCTTGCTGAAGATGGTGCGAAAGTACTGCTTATCGACGCTGATCTTCGCCACCCGTCCGTTGCTCACCACTTGGGCATTGAAGGTGCCGCCGGTCTGGCGCACGTGCTGTCCGGACAGATGGGCCCGAAGGACGTGGTGCAGAGCTACTGGAAGCCGAACCTGCACATTCTGCCTGGCGGCAAGAGGCCGGCGAACGCTGGCGTGCTGCTGGGTTCCGAAACCATGAAGCTCATGGTGGAGCAGGCGCTCACCCAATACGATTACGTGATTATTGATACCGCCCCGTTGACGGTGTCCAACGATGGAGCGGTATTCGGCCGTTGGGCCAAGGGCCTTCTGCTGGTGGTCAGCCGTAACGTGTGCGAGAAGAAGTCCCTGCAGGAGGCGTCCGACACGCTCGCCACCGCGCAGGTGCCGGTGCTTGGCTTCATCTTCAATCGTGCAGATCCGAAGAAGACCAATACGCATTCCAATTATTACTATTACTATGAGGATGGTGCGTCGCGCAGCAGCCATCGCGCGAAGGGGAAGAAGCGGCACTGATGGTTCCCTTCTCCATGGAATGAGGGGTGTATGGCAACTGAGAACGATGATTCCCGGTCTATGAACGGTATTCTGTCCAACATATCTCGGGATGTGGTGGACACCAGCTGGGATATTCCTCCGCTGACCTTCCCCAAATTGCAGCCTACCGATTCGGAAGAAGCCGATGGTGCGGATGGGGCTTCGCTTGCTGAGCCCCGCACCATCGCTTCCTCCGTACCTGCGCAAACGGAACAGCCGGTTTCGGCTGCGCCAACAATCGCGGATATACCCAGTATGCCGCTCGACACCATCGATTTCGATGATGCGGTTGCACCAGCCGATGCCGAGGAAACCGCTACTCTGCCACCCCTCGTCTCTTCGACAGATGAACAGGACGTCGAAGCAACTCAGGCATTTGATACATCAGGTGGCATAACCGACCTAGAGGAGCTGGCCGCGGAAGATCCGGAACATGATCCGCTGAAAACCATTCCGGTCGCACCGAAAGAGCCGTCTGCGGACAAGCGAAAGATTATTGCCATTGTCGCTGCGATTGCGGCAGTGGCGGTTGCTATTGCCGGTGTCATCGTGGTACGCAATCGTATCAATTCGAAAGAACAGCGTGCGGCAGTGGTGGTATGTGAGAAGGCGAAATCCAAATACTCCAAAGCCAACGAAAAACTGCAAAACGCCATCGAACAGGCAACTAGTCTGCAGGGCACTGCGGCAAACCAGGTGGCGGATGCCGCCACAATCGACCAGCTCACTCAGGCCGTGACCAAGGCGCAAAACCTCAAGACGGTCGGCGGATGCTCGGTGTTGCTGTCCGAAACCACACTGCGTGCGCACGCCCGTAGCATGAGCAAGCAGATCAGCAATATCAAAGAACAGACCAAGGCCGTTACCGCAGCAGCCACAGCTGTGGACGCCAGCAAGCGAGCTTTGGAAGTGAATAAGACGACTGCCGCATTGCAGAAGGCCATTGCTGACGCAAAGACGTTGCTTGACGGTTCTGCAGGCGAGGTCGCGGACGAGTCGACACGTGACGCGCTTGCCAAGGCGATTGACGCTGCTCAGAAACTCCTTGATGGCAAAAGCACTGATGTTATGGCCATGCAGAACGTTTCGAAGGTGATTTCCTCGACTTCTGACGGCGTGAACAAGTCTGTGGCGGAGCAAACTGCGGCTAATGCCCAGTCGAATACCAATTCGAATACCAATAACGGCACTACGAACCGGCGCTACACATATACGTGGCAATTTGGTCCGGGCTCTGGAAACGGTGTGAACGGTGGTGGTTCGACCGGTGGCAATAACAATGGTGGCTCAACCGGTGGTAATGGCGATTCGACCGGCAACGGTAACGGTGGTTCGACCGGCGGTAACGGCGGTTCTAACGACGGTAATGGCGGTTCGACCGGTGGTAATGGCGATTCGAACGGCAACGGTGGTTCAACCGGCGGTAACGGTGGTAATGGCGATTCGAACGACAACGGCAATGGTGGTTCAACCGGCGGTAACGACAACTCAGATACAGGTACTGCTGGCGAATAAGCCATACCGGAGAAGGATTTGGATATAGCGAATGGTACCCCCATAGGTCCCTCTTAATTTCGGGGGGGGGGCTGTGGTAAATTGTTTGCCGTATGCAGCTGAAGGGGAGGGAGATACATGCAAGGCGTGAATACCGGTGAATCCGGCGCACCAAACGGCGAGCAAGGTATGAGGACTCAAGAGATTCATATCGTCTCGTCCAATGCGCATCGACAGGCATACGCGTCCATGCAGAATCAGCGTCTGCAAAAGCAGTTCGAGCCGATGACTTTTTCCAATACCCCGTTTCCTGCGGAAAAGGAAGGACATAGGCGCGGCAAGGCTGAATCGACTCCCCGGTGGCGTTTCGCCTTCGTCGCCAGCCTGATCGCCATCGATTTGGCAGTGATGCTGCTTTCGTTGACCGTCAGCCTTGTAATCAACGGTGCTGCTTTCGATGCCATCGGCGATGTGATGCCGTTTTGGCTTTTCCTCATTCTGTTCAGCCTGATTTGGTTGCTGTGCTTGGCATTCGCGGGCACATACCACCGCCATGTTATGGCGGACGGCTATGAGCTGTATGCCAAAATCATCAATGCGTCGTTGCTGACCATCATCTCATACTGCAGCCTTGCATTTATTTTCAAACTTGCATTGCCCCGCACTGCGTTGATTATCGCGCCAGTCATCGCCTTCTTCTTGGACATCATCGCACGCTGGCAGATGCGTCAAGCGTTGCATCGTCACCGCAGCAAAGGCTCTTGCAAGTACAGAACGGTGGTCATCGGATCTTCCGATGGCATCAACAAAGCCTTGCAGACCATGCGCAACTGCATGAATTGGGGGTGCGAACCAGTTGCTGTATGTCCAATTGAAGCGGATCCAGCTTCAAAAGACGCTTATGTGGTTACCTCATACACACCGGATGCCAATATCGAAGGCTCCAGCAAACTCAAGGTGATTCCTTTCAACTCGGCATTCCCACGTATTTGCGAAAGCCTTGGTGTACAGGAAGTCTATGTGGCTGACGTGCTTTCGCGTGATTCCGAAATGCTGCATGGTCTTTCTCTTGCGGTGGAGTCGCTGGGTATGGAACTTGCCTTGGCGGTCTCCCTGGCGGATGTGAGCGGTCACCGTTTGTATCTGCGAAACACCACGGAACAGCCAGTTCTGTTGGCTTCCCTGCCGCAGTACACGGGAGCTGCGAACGTAATCAAGCGTTTGCTGGACATCATCGGCTCACTGTGCGCGCTGATTATTTCCTCTCCGATTCTTCTCGGCGTCGCCATCGCCATCAAGCTTGATGATGGCGGTCCGGTGTTCTTCTCTCAGACCCGTATCGGACTGCACGGCAAGCCGTTCAAAATGTATAAATTCCGTTCCATGGTCACCAATGCTGAGGAGCTGAAGAAGAAACTCGCTGAGGAAACTGGGCAGGAAGACCGGTTCATCTTCAAAATGAAAGATGATCCGCGTATCACCAAGGTAGGTCACTTCATCCGTAAGACTTCTTTGGATGAGTTCCCGCAGTTCTACAATGTGCTCAAGGGCGATATGTCTCTGGTCGGTCCGCGCCCGGCATTGCCGGAAGAAGTGGCCCGCTATGGTTCCCTATATTCCGCCCGACTGCTGGTCAAGCCGGGCATCACCGGTCCGTGGCAGGTGTCCGGCCGGTCGGATCTTTCACAGGAGCAAAGCGAATATTTGGACGTCTCCTACATTGAGAATTGGTCCATCGCTGGAGATCTTGCGATTCTTGCCAAAACCGTGATGGTAATCTTCACTGGCCGTGGATCGTACTGAGCCAATAAGTGGGTTTTCTGTGATGTTCCCTCTGTTCTTGTGATGGAACAGAGGGAAATTTCATTTGGCGGCCGAAAAAAGGGGTGCCATGTGGCACAATAATGCGCTGGAATAGTCAAATTGAGTGCTTAATGATTTGAGGAGCAAAGCATGGGGCAACATGCTCAAGCAATACGGGAAAAACATACGGCACGGAATGTGACGCTTATTGTACTTGCGGTGCTGATCGTGCTACTCGCCATTGCCGCAGTGTTCGGTATGCAACTGTATAAGCAGGCAAAAAGCGTCAAGGCGCACGAATCGCAAGCCATATCCTCACTATCCGCAATCAATGACCCTGCAAAGCTCAAGGATGCCGCCGCGTCGCAGGCGTACATCGCGCAGGCTCAGCAGCAGACGGCGCAGGCCAAGCAGATTGCGCACGGTTCACTATGGAACGTGGCTGCGAAAATGCCGTTCGTCGGCAGTGACATCGCCACTGTGCAAGGCATGACGGAAGTCGTGGACAACCTTGCACAGCAGACACTGCCATCGTTGACCACTGCGGTGCAACAGCTTGCCGGGGCCAATCTTTCCGGTGCGGAAGGGCAACTCAACCTGCAGCCAATCGCCGATGCGCAAGGTAACTTCGACAAGCTCAACCAGCAGGTGCAGCAGCAGAACAAGCAGTATAACAGTCTTGCCGAGCCGAAAATCGGCATGGTGAAGAAAGCCTATCAGCAGGGCAAGGACCAGCTTGACAATATCGTCGATCTGGTCGGGCAGGTCAGCAACGCCACTCACATGCTGCCTTCCTTCCTCGGCCAGAACGGTGCCCGCACATACTTGCTGGCGGCACAGACCACATCCGAAACACGTTCCGGCGGCGGCTTGGTTGGCTCTCTCGGCACCATGACTGCGGATAATGGCAAAATCGCGGTGGGGGACTTCCACCCGAATGGTGAGTTCGTCAATGGCAACAACGGCACCGCTGAGGAACATGCGGTATTCAACAGGCCGTTGGGTTTCTCCTTCGACGTGCGAGACACCTTCGCGGTGCCGGATGTTTCCCGCAACGCGGAAATGCTCAACGCTTCATGGCAGCGTTCGCAATATGCCTGCAACATCGACGGTTTGATTTCCGTGGATTCGGTGTTCATCCAGAAAATGGTGGAAATCAACGGACCAGTCACCTTGTCCAACGGCACTGTGCTTACCGGCGAGAACACCGCCGAATACATGCTCAACACCATCTACAAAGACGTTCCTGTGGCACAGCAGGACGAATACTTCGAGTACATTGCCAAAACGGTGATGGACGGCGCTTTTGGCAACATGACTGTGGACAAGATGATGAAGGTGGCGCAAAGCATCGGTGATTTGGCCGAGAACCGCCACTTCTACGCCTACACGTTCCACGATGACGAAGCGAAGTACTTCCAAGGTGCTGGACTCGCCAAGAATGCGCCTGAGAGCGAGACCAATCCGGAAACGGGCATTTACATCAGCGAGCAGAATCCTTCGAAGATGGGTTGGTATATCGACCGTACCAGCGAAGTGACCAAGACAGGTGACAAGACCTACCACGTGAAGTACACGCTGACCAACCGTATGACTTCCACGGAAATGGCTACCTGCACGAGTTACATTCTCGGTGGTGAGCAGAAGGGCGTTGGTGGCGTGCCCGTGGCGCCGAGTGGCACATCCGCGCAGCGTGTGCTGATTTACGCGCCTGCAGGTGGTTCGATTGGATCAATCGCCGTGACCGGTGATGTGCGTGACCGTAGCAATGCCACCATGGACGGCAAGCCATTGAACTCCAGTATGGCGTACATCGCACCTGGCAAGAGCGTGACGTACGAGTTCGACGTGACCGTGTCTGACAAGGCCACGGCTGATATGAAGCTCGATCAGACGCCGTGTGGCAAAATGACCAATGATGTGAAATACAACTATTGAAATATGGCGCGGTAATTCTCGACATTATTGGTGCATGATTTCCTTGAATTCATCTCAATGAAAACTTGTTCAATGAAGTCTATGAATTATTGCTATATTCTTGGAAATACAGGGGGTATTTCTGCTGGAAAGCGGAGATACCCCCTATTTTATTAGTGAAAAAAGGGTGTATTTATGCGAATTGTTGTATTATATTGCATGTAATTAATATCCTATATTTTCAAGGGGTTGGCATGTCTGTTCTTGACGGATTTGAAGCAGTGGGAGAAAAGATCACCACCAATAAGATGACCATGACGGTCATGGAATCATCCGTTCGCTTTTCCAAAGGCGTGACCGAAGCGCTCGGATGCCCGGCATACGTGAAATTGTTGGTGAATGACAAGCAGAAGAAGATCGCAGTCCAGGCATGCGACGCCAAAGACGAGAACGCCATCAAGTTCTGCAAGACCAAGCGAAGCAAGGCCGATGGCGTCGACTCTGACGCTGCAGGAAAGGCTTCTTCCGTGACCGTGCGTACCACCGATGTGCTGGTAGCGGTGCAGAAGTATTTCACCTTCCCGTCGGTCGCAGACGACCAGATCGCCTATTTCGCCATGAATGGCGAGTCCTACCCGGATGAGAAGGTTGTCATTTTTGCTGTGGCCGATGCCGCAAAAGGTGTGTCCGGCAAGCGTGGTCCCCGCAAAGGTTCGCATCATACAGCCAAAGATGGCGAGTAAGTGAACAATATTCCGCTCAGCTTGAAAAATCGCATATAGTACAGTTCTCTTGATGTGAGTGCTGTACTATATGCAGTATCTTGATAGGCTGTGCGGAACGTTCATAAACGCTAATAATGAGTACGTATGCATCCAGCCCAAAAATCCTGAAAAGGGAGCTTGGAATGAATGTGGCAGGTAGTGGGCGTGTAGGATCTTCGTTCAGTATTCGAGTCGCTCAAAATAACGTGCTTGGTTGGCGATGGACGGTGGAAAAAGAGCATGACGGCTTTTTCGAGCCCGTTGCGTCTGGCCGTTCGCTCACGCGTAAGATGGCCAAAAGGGCCGCGATAAAAGCGATGAATGAATTGCGTGCATAAACAACCGTAACGCCATGAATGGCCTGCATCTTTCCATATGAAATATAAAAAGGCGTATAAGACAGGAGAGGCTCCGCACAATGTGTGCGGAGCCTCTCCTGTCTGAAAAACTAAAACTCAGTAGCAGTGGTGGGCTTGCCAGTAGGTGTAGGCACCCTGGATGGAACCGTAGCGCTGTGCGCAGTAGCCCCAGAACCACTTAAGCTGGGTCTGGTAGTTGGTGGCCCAATCGGCACCGGCGCTCACCATCTTCGAACCAGGCAGCGCCTGCGGCAGACCGTACGCGCCGGAGCTTGGGTTCGTGGCTGCGACATTCCAACCGGACTCATGAGAAATGATGTACACGGTGGCGGTGAAATCGGCTTCGGAATAGCCGCTGGACAGCAGATAATCGTGAGCCCACTGCTGCATTTCGCCAGCCGGCACGGTGGTGCCGATCGACGCTGCGGCCGCGGACGGCGTGGACGAGGAGCCGGTGCCGACGAGGATCACCTTGTCGGTCGGAGCCTTCTTCACGAAAGAGCTGATCATATTGGAAGACATGACCTTGCCGCCGGACTTGGTGACGAGGTTCGTGGTCTCCATAACACCGTTCGCGCCTTCGGTCTCGACCTTCTCCTGGCCCTTCGGCAGGCTGGAGGTCTCCTTCTTGACCGTGTTGAACGCGATATCCGTATCAGACACCTCAACGGAAGCGCCGGCACGTTCGATCTTGATGACGGTGTTCTCGTTCACCTTCGTATCCAAAGACGGGGAAACGGTGTCTTCCGTATCAAGGGTGATGTCGCCCGCGTCAAGCACGGACTTCACGTCGGTGAAATGCATGCCGGGAACCACGCGGGTCTTGCCGTTGATCTTCACGGTGACGTACGAAGTATCTCCGGAAAGCGCCTCACGGGCGTTGCCACGGGAGGCTTCGATGCTGTCGGTGACGGAATACGCGGTGACCTGCTTGGCAGGAGACTTCTCCGCGGTGGCGTACAGATTATGCGACACGATGCCGCCAGTGGCCAACAGCCCCACTGCCGCAACCGTTGCGACAATCTTCACCATCTGAGATTTGCCCGGCAAGGCAAACGTAGTTGGTTGGGCATGTTTCTTATGGCTAGCCATTCTGCTCCTACATCGGGTACAATTCCTCGGCGGATTCCGTGCCTAGGGCACGGCGCACAACCGCTAGGGTTCCGCCGGAATGCGCGCAACTGCATATAGTCTACCGCACCCCAAGGAACTTGAAGATAACGTATGCAACGCGCAGGCGACGGGCCGAATCATCGTTCCGACTGACTACTTGGCGTTTTCACTTTGGCGTCTCCGCTGGAAGCGGTGTTCCCATCGGAAGCGGCCGCATCCATATCCAACGCCTTGGCCTGGCTGATCAGATCATCCAAATCGGAAGCGCGCAACGCGCCGGCCTGTTGGAAGATGATCTGCTGCTTCTTGACGACCATCAGCGTCGGCACTGCCTGAACCTTGGCCGCGGCGGCCAGATCGGGATTCTGATCGATATCCACCTTCGCGAAATAGACGTCCGGATTCGCCTCGCTTGCCTTCTCGAACGTTGGGCCGAATGCACGGCACGGACCGCACCACGTGGCCCAGAAATCCACGAACACTAGATCATTGGATTCGACGACCTGGTTGAAATCCTGCGAAGTGACTGCATGCGTTGCCATATGCGTTCCCCATTCCCCGGCTTACGCTATAAGCCGATTTCAAAAACAATATCGTGCAATGCTGCGCAATATTGCGAAAGACCGTTTGCGAAAAGTATATAGCCGCACGCCACGCAAACACACTGCCGCACCCGATTGCGCTATGGGAAGAATCGGAAGCACGTGACATTCACATGCCGTGCGTGATAATGGAACCATGCCAGTGATGAATGATGAAGTGCCCGACGAGGGCGATTTCGACGCCAACCGCCATCGCGGGGAATTCGACGACATTACGCCGGAGGATTTCATCCGCGGAATGGGCAACCCTCCGGGATGGCTCCCATCGGACGAAATCAACCGCATGCGCCACGAAATACCGATTCCGTACGTCGTGGTCGTGCCGGTGCGCACCGACGATCTCGGCAGGGTGGCGCAAATCGGCTCGCTGCTGCGCGTCACTGACGACGGCGGTATCGAACGCACATTGATCGCCGGACGTGTGCTCTATCACGAATCGTTGCGTGAAGCGGTGGCGCGCAACGTCGCAAAAGATTTGGGCGATATCGCCCTGCCGCAGCTGCCGATCAGCCTGCAGCCGTTCACCGTGGCCGAATTCTTCCCGACACCCGGCCTATCCGACTATTACGATCCACGCCAACATGCGATCGCGCTGTGCTACGTGGTGCCGATCGCCGGCGATTGCAAGCCGCAGGACGAGACGCTCGATGTGGAATGGGTCGACCCGTCCGGAGACATGCTCGACACCTTCGTCGGGCAGATGGCCAATGGTTACGGCACCATCGTGCGGCAGGCGCTCGCATGGACCGGCAAGTAGGACAAGCCGCGCACGCGAGGCAAGAGCTAGTCAAACTAGGCGAACAGGCAGATAGGGGAGGATTAGAAAAATATGACGATTGAACTGAACAACAACGTATATGCGGACGGCGGCAACGATACCGAAACCACGCCGGTGGTGCTCGTGCACGGCTTCCCGGTGGACCACCGCATGTGGGACGAGTGCGCGGCGGCTTTACGCGACCAAGCTGTGAAACAAGGCGTGAAACCATTTGCGATCTGGGCTCCGGATATGCCCGGCGCCGGCGAAGGACCGATTCCGTCCGACGAAGACAGCGGCGGCAAGGACGCCGACGGCGCGTTCCCATACGGACTGGACCGCATGGCGGACGCGTACGTGGACCTGCTGCACGCCGCCGGCTACGGCAAGGCCATCTGGGTGGGCCTGTCGATGGGCGGCTACCTGATTCTCGACATCCAACGCCTGCATCCGGAAGCGGTGGCGGCGCTCGCCCTGTGCGACACGAAAGCCGACGCCGACTCCGCCGACATGCGATTGAAGCGCGTCGCAATCGCCACCGACTGCGAAACGACCGGCACACACGAGCCGGTCATGGGATTCGCCGTGCCGTCGGAAGCCGACTCCACCGTGAAACAGTCGGACGCCTACTGCAGGCAGTTCGAAACGTGGATCAACGAACAGCCCGCCGACGGCATCGCCTGGCGCGAACGCATGGCCGCTGGCCGTCCCGACCTGAACGATGTGCTGCCGAACATCAACGTGCCAGTCGCAGTAATCTGCGGCGACAAGGACCCGTCCAGCCCGCCGGCAGTGATGAAGCCGGTCGCCGACGCGATGACGAAAACCGACGTGACGATGACGATGATCGACGACTGCGGCCACTTCAGCGCGTACGAACACCCCGACCAGGTGGCCGCCGCGTTACTGGAACTGGTGAAGCGAGTCGGCTGAGCCGGCTGCGACGATTATCTGTGGCAGACCATCCGGCGTATCGACAAGATATAGAGAAAATATATAAAACGTATATACGAAATATGTACTACGTATGTATAACGAATATATTCCGTATATAACACGCATGAAAGAGGCAACACAACCATGAGCGTGTTCTCACCACTGGCATTGACGCAGACCCTGCCGTTCCTGCCACTCGCCCAAGGAGACATCGACTACGAAGTGGCACGACGCGGCGAACCCGACCTGTTCGCCAAAGTCCTGGCGGAACCGGCAACGAAAGTCATCCTCGTCAAAGACGGCAAAGTGGCCGTGCCGCACGGCCAAGGCGCCATCGCCGACTACGCCAACGTGAAAATGCGCCTCGCCCAACTGCCGGGCGCGTACGTTGCCGCGGAACTCGAATCGCACCCATCGGCGCTCGCCATATTCCTCGGCTCGTACGGCGGACGATTGGGCGAGCACGTCGTCGCCGTGGACGTGACGCACGTCCAGCCGAACGATACGACGATTATGGCTGCGACGGCTCGCAGCGGGGGAGCGGACGACGCGTTCGCCGAAGTGCCGGCGCATGAATCGCAGGAAAACGCGAAATCGCTGCTGGAAAGCGCGGCAACCCGATTCGACTGGGTGGACCTGCGCGGATTCGCGCCCCACGCCAGCGCACGCGAAGCCGGACAGGCAACCTCCGCCATCTCGCTCAGCATGTGGCACGCCCGGCAGCGTCACTGCCCGACGTGCGGCGCGCCCGTCGAACCGGCGCTCGGCGGCTGGGCTCAGCACTGCACGAACGATGAGGATGGCAATCGTTTGCTGTTCCCCCGAATCGAGCCAGCGGTGATCACCGCGATCGTCGACCATGATGACCGTCTGCTGCTGCAGCACAACAGCGCATGGCGCAACAACGGCCTGTACTCGGTTTCGGCCGGATTCGTGGAGGCTGGCGAAAACCTGGAGCACGCATGCCGGCGCGAAGCCAAAGAGGAAGTCGGCATCGAAATAGGCGAACTCAAATACCTCGGCTCCCAGCCGTGGCCGTTCCCCTCGTCTCTCATGATGGCGTTCAAAGGCGTGGCGGTCACCACCGACGTGCACGTGGACGGCGAGGAAACGTTGCAGGCGCGTTGGGTCACACGCGACGAATACATGAGCGAACTGGTTTCGGGACGTATGGAGGCTCCGGGCAAAGCCACGATCGCACGCTACATGATTGAGGAATGGCTCGGCCACGACCTGCCGTGACAAGACCTGTCATTAAAAGGTGGTATCGGCTGAGCCTGTCTTCGGGGCGGTTGCCGGGGGAGCTTGTTTAGGTATTCGTTTGGGCACTCGTCTGCGTATCATGCTGCATGGTATGTACCGTTAAGAGAGTGAATGAGGAAACCACATACATGTCTGATAGAAGTGGGCAGAACGATGCGGACAACAGTTTCGCCGGCATCTCGTTTGAAGGGGTGAATGCCGTGCCGCCGCAGTCTGGTGAGAACGGCGATACGATCAATCTCGCCGACGTGGCCGATGTGTCCGAACAGGACGACGTGTCCAACGCCGCCACCGAGACCATGCCGCCGTTGAATTTCGCATCGGACCAGACCCAGCCGTTCCAGTCATTCCCGACGGCCGGTGCCGCCGAAACCACGCCTGCCGGAACTGTCCCCAACGGAGCTGTTCCCACTGGTGCCATTCCTACCGGTGACATGCCCTCATCCACGCCCGCTCCCGCCATTCCCGTGCTCACCATGCCGGTCGAAGGAGAAGCCGTCGTGGCCAAGAAACGCAAACTGCCGCTGATCATCACCGGAATCGTGCTCGCCGTACTGGTGGTCGCCGCGATCGCCGGCTTCTTCACCGCACGCTGGTACTTCCAAGACAAGGCCGCGCCGGGCGTGACCTTCGGCGGAACCAGTGTGGCCGGACAGACCGCCGACCAGCTGAAAAACACGGTGACGGCCGCCGTGAAGAACACCACCGTGAACATCAAGGACGGCAACGGCAACAACGCTTCCGGCAGCCTGAGCGACCTCGGCGTGAGCTACAACGTCGACAAGACGGTCACGGAACTGCTCGCCGCCAAGCACCAGACCAACGGCGCACTCGAATACATCAACGAAGTCAACCCGTTCGTCAAGAAGAACGTGCCGCTGAACGCCAAGTCCAACAAGCTGGCCCTCAGGACGTTCGTCACCGACAAATTCGTGCAGGACACCGACCGCGCGGTACCGTCCACCGCATCGTACGATGCCAACGCGCGCGCCTTCGTCGCAGTGGAAGGCCGCGGCGGCAGGTCCCCGAAGGTGGACAACGTGATCGACACGGTCGCCAAAGCCATCGCGAACCCAGGGCACAGCGGCAGCGTGACGATCACGTACGAAACCATCGACGTGCCGGTCGCACTGCCTGAAGCCCAAAACGTGGCCGACCAGGCAAACGCGCGACTGAATGCGCCGATCGTGCTGGACAACGGACAAGGCAAGACCTTCCAGATTCCAGCCGAAGTCGTGGCCTCATGGCTGAAAACCGACGCCGACCTCGAACACGGCACGCTTTCGCTGTCCTACGATGACAACGCCATCACCAACTACGTGCAGCAGCAGGTCCCAGCCCAGCTCAACCAGGACGCGGTCGACCAGGAAGACGCCGTCGACAACAGCGGCAAAGTGCTGGCCACCATCGTCAAAGGCGTGAACGGCGTGAAGGTCAAGAACATGGAGGCGCTCGCACCGAAGATCGGCGAAGCGCTCAAAAACGGCCAAGGCGCCACCATTCCGGTGGACGGCGACGTGCAGAACTTCAAAACCGTGCAGAAGAAGAGCGAATACCGCATCGTGGTGGACCGTACCGCGCAAACTGCCACCGTGTATCACAACGACGAGGCCGTCAAGACCTTCCCGGTGTGCACGGGCACCACCGGCAAGCACGAAACCGACCTGGGCACCTTCTACATCTACCTCAAGTATCAGATCCAGGACATGACCGGCCTGAACGACGACGGCTCGCGCTACCTGTCCAAGGGTGTGAAGTGGGTAAGCTACTTCTACGGCGGCGAAGGCTTCCACACGGCAAGCTGGAACAATTACGGCATCGCCCACGGCGACCCGGCGCACTACGGCTCCCACGGCTGCGTGAACATGTACGAAGCCGATTCCAAGTGGATCTACGACAACTGTCCGGAAGGCACCATCGTGCAGGTAGTCGGCGCCATGCCATCCGGACCGGTACGCTGACCCGTTACGCGTGGCGCGGGTGCGCGGCGTTCGCATACGCCGTACAATGGGCGGCATGAGCGAAGCAAACGATAGCAAAGTGAACCTCGACGTGCCCGAGCACCTCGAATATTCCGACGAGCACGTGTGGGTGGATTCCTCCGTTGAACCCGCCATGGTGGGCGTTACCGAATACGCCACCGAACAGTTCGGCGAACTCGTGTACATCGATTTGCCTGAAGTCGGTACGCAGGTCGAAGCTGGCGACGAAGTGGCGGAATTCGAATCCTCCAAGGCGGTCACCGCGCTGGTCTCGCCGGTGGCTGGCACCATCCGCTACGTCAACAACGAGGCTGCGGACGATCCGAGCATTGTGACGGACGATCCGTACGGCGAGGGCTGGATTTTCAAGATCGAGCTTGAGGATGACGAGCCTGACCTGCTTAGCGCTGACGAGTATGCCAAGATTGTGGCTGACTGAATAGCACGGACGTCTAGTTTTAATTACGGCTGCGGCCGGCGGGTGCGATGCGCGGCACACTCAAGGCCGTTCGGCCGGGCTTACGGTCGCGCATCGCACCCGCCGGCCGCAGCCTTTTTATGGGAAGTGCCTTGCGGGGCCCTGAAAGTTCCCTGATTTTCTCGGTGGCGTTACTGTTTGTTCGAACGCGACCTCTATAGTGGGCATATGAGTGAAATTCAGCCGTTGCCGCAGTTCCCGCCGCAGCGTGCGCCGCAGCATGACCAGCAGCGCGAACAGCAGCGTATGGGGGAGCGGATGGACGATTCTTGCGATGACATGCCCACCGTGCCGATTCCGGCACGCAAGGTGGTCACCACCTTCGACGCGGCCTCCAGACATGAGCGTCTTGAAGTCAAACCGCCGCTGACCAGGCTGTTCCGCCGCACGATCACCAAAGCATTCAGTGTCTGGCTGAAATTCTCGACCGCATTGGTACGGTCGCTCGACTGGTATCCACGTGTCGAACCCTACGTCGGCTACGGCACCGAACACTACTCCCGACTGATCTGCCGTACCGTATACGGCCCGTTCAAACGGCAGGCCGGCCGCCTGATTCGCGGCATACGTGGCATGCTGATGGTGCCGTCCCCGCATACCAAAGTGCGGATCGCCATCGATGACGTGCCCATCGAAACAGTGCAGGTGGGTGCGTCGGAAGTGTACGACGCGATCGACAGCAATCCTGATATTTCCAGCGAATTCGCGGCATCCGACGATGCCGGCTACCTCGACCTCGTCGCCGAGCATTCGCTTGAACCGGGCATCCACAACGTCTCGTACAAAGTGCGTAGCCGCAAGCCGGTCAACGCCAATCTTTTCACCATTCCCAGCGGCACCAAAGTGGGCGTGATCTCCGACGTGGACGACACCATCATGGTCACGCAGGCGCCGCGTCTGATGAAGGCCGCCTACAATCTGCTGCTGCTTAATCCGCGCAAAAAAGTGCCGGTGGCCAGCATGAACCTGCTGTTCAACCGCATCGCGGACATGTTCCCGGACGCGCCGTTCTTCTACCTGTCCACTTCGCCATGGAATGTGGAAAGCTCGATCCGCCATTTCATTACGAACCACGGTTTTCCGGAAGGTCCGCTGCTGCTGCGCGACCTTGACCCGAGGCCGAAAACCTTCATTCCGTCGGGCGTGCAGCACAAGCTTGAATACGCCGAACAGCTCATGGCCGATTTTCCCGATATGAAGTTCATTCTGATCGGCGACGACGGGCAGAAGGATCCGACCACATACGCCACAATCGCACGCCGCTACCCGGGGCGTGTGCTGGCGATCGGCATCCGGCAGCTGTCCCCGCGCGAAGTGACCGGCAATTTCGGTTCCGTCGCCGGGCGCGTGGCCACGCAGCCGATGCCGGTCACCGACGTGCCGGTATTCACGGGAACGACCGGATCGAACATCATGAAAACCATGCTGCCGTACCTGCGCGCCGCGCAAAACGGCGACTGACGGCCGACACAAGTTTGGGTGGGTCGTCAGTATAATCGCGTGCATGAGTGAATTTCGGGGTATGGAAAACACCATGAACGTGAAGGAAGCGACGAACGCGCACGACGAACACCAGAATGGACTGGCGGTGCCGGAAGCGAAGCGGGTGCCAAAGGAGCGCACCTTCCACGGCGATACGTTCATCGATAACTACGAATGGCTGCGCGACAAGGGATCGCAGGATGTGCGCGACTATGTGGCGGCGGAGAACCGCTACTGCGAACAGCGCATGGCACCGCTCGCATCGTTGCGCAAAACGTTGTTCGACGAATTCAAATCGCATGTGCAGGAAACCGACATGTCCGTGCCGACGCGCATGGACGGCTACTGGTATTTCACCCGCACCAAGCAGGGCGAACAGTATGCCGTGCAATGCCGGGTGCCGATTCGCGGCGCGGACGATTGGGATCCGCCGACGGTGGAGGCCGGTGTGCCACTCGACGGCGAACAGGTGGTGTTCGACACCAACGCCGAGGCGCAAGGCCATGATTTCTTCCGTGTCGGCGGCATGGACATCTCCAAGGACGGCCGCTGGATGCTGTACGGCGCCGACACGAGCGGCGACGAACGCTACGATTTCCGCATCCGCGATCTTGAGACCGGCGGCGAGTTGGAGGAGCGGTTCGAGGGCATCGGCGGAGCCTGCTTCACGCCGGACGCGCAATGGGTGTTCTATGTGCTGTTGGACGACGCGTGGCGTCCGTACGCGGTGATGCGCCACCGTGTCGGCACCACCGTCGCGGATGACGTGGAGGTCTACCGCGAGGCGGATGAACGCTTCTGGGTGGGCATCGGACTGTCCTTCGACGAACGCAACATCGTGATCGGCACCGGGTCGAAAACCACCACCGAGGTGCTGATGCTGCCGGTGGACACCCCGGAGGGCTCGTTCCGGGCGTTCATTCCGCGCGAAACCGACGTGGAATACGATGTGAGCTTCGCCTGCTTCGAAGGCGCGGGGGAGCATGGCGAGGATATTCCGCTCGCCGTGGTGTACCACAACGCGTTGAATCCGAATTTCGAGATCGATGTGATCGATATGCGGACGCACGAGCCTCCATACCGGCTGGGCGAAGGCGTGCGCGTGGCGGTCGGATCGCCCTACGGTTGCGAGCATGGCGACGACGTGGACCCCGGCGCCTCCTCCATGCCGATTGGCACCCCGTATTCAAATCCCTGCAATCCCGCCATTCTGCAGGGCGCGCACGGCTTGGGCATCGAGGGTATCTCGATCCATCGGCATTTCGTCGCATTGCAGTACCGCGCGGAAAGCCTGCCGCACATCGCGGTGATGACGAAGCAGGCCGCCGCCGAGGATTTCCTGGCCGGCCGGCCATGGCGGTTCACCGAACTGGTGCCGCACGCGCTGGAGGACGATTGGGACGTCGACGAATCCGTGGACGAGATCAACGAGGAACGCGCCGAGATCTGGGGCAAACTGGACGCGGCCGCCGCCGCGCAAGGCAAGGGATCGGCCGTGCATGGCGTCTCGCGTCGGGCGATGACGTCGTCGGACGGCGCCACCGCCGACCGCATGCCGGGGGAGACGCGCCGCCTGTATTCGATCGGCGTTGGTGGCAACCCCTCGTATGACGCGCCGCGCATGCGTTACTCGTTCGCCAGCTACACGCGCCCCGGCGAGCTGCATGACTACGATCCGGACACCGGCGAGGACCGTCTGCTCAAACGCGCCACCGTGCTGGGTGGTTTCGATCCGCGCGACTATATGGAACGCCGGGTGTGGGTCACCGCGCGCGACGGCGAACGCATCCCCGTCTCGCTGGTATGGCGGCGTGACGTGCCGACTTGCGATTCCGCCATGTTCATCACCGGCTACGGCGCGTACGAGATCAGCTCCGATCCGGGATTCGCGGTGTCACGCATCAGCATGCTCGACCGCGGCGTGCTGTACGCCGTGCCGCACATCCGCGGCGGCGGCGAAATGGGACGCGCCTGGTACGAGCAGGGGCATCTGCTCAACAAGAAGCATTCGTTTGAGGATTTCATCGACGCCACGCGCGCGCTGCAACGCGCCGGACTGGCCTCGCCGCTGCGTACGGTGGCGAACGGCGGCTCGGCGGGCGGCCTATTGATGGGGGCGGTCGCCAACATGGCTCCGGAATGCTATGCGGGCGTGGAGGCGGATGTGCCGTTCGTGGACGCGCTGACCTCGATTCTTGATCCTTCGCTGCCGCTGACCGTCACCGAATGGGACGAGTGGGGCGATCCGCTGCACGACGCGGATGTGTACGCGTATATGAAGTCGTACACGCCATACGAGAATGCGCCAGATAGTGAAAATGACGAAAGAACTGCCGTTTTTCCGAAAATTTTCATTACCACATCCATGAACGACACCCGCGTGCTGTATGTGGAGCCGATGAAATGGCTGGCCCGGCTGCAGCATGCCGGTGTGGACGCCGTGGCGAAAATCGAGGTGGAAGCCGGTCATGGGGGTACGTCCGGGCGGTACAAGCAATGGGAGGAAGTCTCCTATGAGAACGCCTGGTGCTTGTCGGTGATGGGCGTCACCGGTTGATCCCGTGTTCGGGTGAGAAAGTATGGCGGAGCCACTTTTGCAAACAATTGCAAAAGTGGCTTCTGTTTCAGAAAATTTGCATAATCTGTTGCAGGACTTTTTCGGCGATTCTTGTTTTCGCTTCGGTGGGGGTAACCTCATTGTCAAACGTTTGATGCAACACTTTTCGGCGTGTTTTTGCAACAAAATGATCACAAATTTTGTGTTTCATTCGTTGATGTTGATGTCGTGGCACCGTGATTGCGTAAAGGTGGCGGTAGCTGGGGCAAGGTAGTGGCTGCCGCCACCTTAGGTTGTGCTTAATCGTGAAGCGAGGGATTATGCATAGGCGCAAGGAGTTGGCGTTAAAGCGCTGTGTGAAAACGTTTGCTGCCATGCTGGTGACATTGGCGACCATGCTGGCATGCGTATTGATCGGGCCCGTTCATGCGCAGGCCGTGGAATACAACATCGGCGACCTCGGCTGGGTGGACGAGGACTCCTCCAAGCTGACCATTGTGTCCGGCGGCCAGGAAAAGCCGTTCATCTCCGGCACCACCGTCGACTACGGCGATGGAATCAACATGCAACTGCATTGGAACGTGCCGAACAACATCACTGTCAAATCGGGCGATACCTTCGTCTACGATCTGCCCGAGAATCTGACCTTCCAATCCGGGCAACAGTACGACATCATCAACGGATCGGGCGATGTGGTCGGCCATTATGTGATCAACGGCAATCGCATGGTGGCCACGTACACCCGCGGCGAGGATGCGGGGTCGAACGTCACCGCGTACGTGACGGTCAAAGGCACCATCAATTCCGACAAGACCGGCGGTAACAACGGCGGAGACAAGACGTTCTCATATCCGGGCTACGGCGACGTGACGCTGAAGGTGAATCCGAAGCATGAAGTGAACGCTTCCAAATCCGCGGCCATCTCCACCTCGGACCCCTCGAAGTGGGAATTCGTCATCAGGGTCAATTCCGTCGGCACCAACCAGAACGTGCAATTGAACGACACCATGGGCGAGTTGATGAAGTTCAATCCGGACAGCATTCGTATCTGTACCGATGCGGATTGCCGGCAGCCGTATGACGGGGTGTGGAGCCATGCACCGGCAGCAGGTAACGCTGGGTTCAACGCCACGATTAATTCCATGGAGGATGGCGAAACGTTGTATGTGCGCTACGCCGTGACTGCCGACCGCGCCACTCTCGTGGCGGCCTGCAAAAAAGCGGGCGATTGCTCGCTTGTGCCCGGACTGAAGAACTCCGTGGAATACCACAGCGATGACAACACGGACCACAAAAAGACCGAAAACGCCATCTGGGTCACTTACAAGGACTGGTCGGTGACCAAAGGCGGCACCCAAACGACGATAGACGAGTCCGGCTTGAACGGCAAGAAGGACGTTCCAGGTATCCAATGGACCATCAACATCACCAAAGGCACCGACACCGACATTTCCGGAGCCAGCATCAAAGACGCGCTGGGTAACGGGCTGAAAGAGCCATCCGGCGATGTGATTCTGACCTGCAGAAAAGCTGGTGATTGGAAGACGCAGTGCCCCACGGATGCTCCGGGTGCATTCGAAAGTGATTCGTACAACGACCAGTGGTCCATCAAGGTTCCCTGGCTGGATCTGGTGAACGACACATATAAGTTGCCGTCCGGCTTCGACTCCTTCGCCATCACCTACACCACCGAAGTGACGAACGCGCCCAATGCCGACAGTGGCGAACATAGGACCTACGCCAACGATGTGAAGGTCACGCCGAAAGATCACCCCAGCAAAGGCGCCACCGGCACGGCGGACGTCGGCAAGGACGTAGTGAATCTTGTCAAGAAGTGCACCTCCCCGGGATCCGAGAGCAAGAACCTCGCATGGGTGACCTCGCTGACCGCATTGACCGCGATGGACAACGTGGATTTCAAAGATACCCTCGATCAGAAGGGGGACGGCTCATCCGCCGGATTCCAGCAGAGTCTGGTGCAAGACAGCATTGCCGTGTATGCGGACGAGGCAATGACGAAGCTCATCGATGCCAGTGTGTATTCGATTACAGCCACGGACCATGGCTTCACCATCACGTTTAAGCATCTCGACGCCAACCAGACCGTGTACGTGGCCTACCAGTCCACCGTCAAGGATGGCGTGACCGCCGAAACGGTGTACAACACCGCCGAATCGAAGCATAAGACGGCAACGGCAAGCCACACCCACCAAGGCGACAATCTGAAAAAGGAGGCAGTGAACCAGTATTGGGACGAATACGGATACGGCCAGACCGCCAACGCAGCCGGGGTCCTACGCTGGCTGCTGACCGTGCACGACCTGCCGGAGAAGGCCCAATCGGTGACGATCAGCGACTCGTTGCCTGAGAACACGATGTTCGTGCCCGGTTCCGTCAAAGCGGTGAGTCCCAATGCCAAAACCACCACATTGAGTGGCGTATCGGCCAAGGACAACGGCGACAGCACGGTGACGTTCACCATATCGCCGGGCACGGCCGCATTCAAACAGGCCACCACCGCAGAAGGCCTGCAAATCGTCTATGACACGCGCGTCGATGCGTTGAAGGCGCAGGAAGGATACCACGAATACCCCAACAAAGCGCATATCAGCGTGGACGGCAATGACCAGACGGACCAGTCCTACAAACTCGGCATGAACACGCCGAAGCTGGTGAGCAAGCAGGGAACATACAACGAGTCCACGGCGCCGAACGTCAACTACACGGTGAAGATCAATCCGGGCGCACAGACGCTGAACAACGGCAAGGCCCTGACCCTGACCGATACGTTGGGCAGCGCGCTTGATCTGCGCATGGACAGCATCCTCATCGCCGATTCCGCCTCGGGAAAGCAGATCAATGGTGCGACATGGTCATATGAGCCGAATTCCAAGAAACTGGTCTTCTTCATTCCGGACAAGCAGGCCGTCACCATCACATACAAGGCGACCGTGCAGCTCAAAGCCGGAGAGACCATCGAGGGAGCCGTGGGCCGCAATGAGATTTCGCTTGAAGGCGTAGATGCAAGCAAGGGCAGTGATACCTCCACTGTCACCGGAACGGTGAAAACGGCCCAAGGTGGCATGACATTCGACAGCAACACCCTGCAAATCTACAAGTACATTGATGGCGATACCGGCCGGCCGGGCGCCAATGCAATGTTCGAAGTGCAGGAAGTGAACGTGGACCTGACCAAGTGCAGCACAGCAGCTGAAACCGCAGGCAAGAAGACCTGCTCCGGCACTGTGGACAAGACCGTGATGAACAACCTCACCACTGGCACGACCGGCTACTCCAGCCAAGTGCAGCTGAATGCGGACCACATCTACAAAGTCACGGAGCTCGTTGCGCCAGGCGAGAAAGCCGGTGAGGACAGCGCGTACGAGAAAGCCAAGCCTTTGTATGTGGTCTTCCCCGGCAACGATGCGCGAAGCGCGGATTCGAAAACCTACAATGGCAAATACGACAATCTGGTCATCTCCGATAATAAAGGCGACTCGGGCTCTTTGACCGTGGCCGTGGCCAACAACGCCACGTTGGGCAACTACCTGTGGTACGTCAACAACAACCACAAGAAGAAGACCAAGGTCAGCATCGCCAAATTGGATGCGGCCGACATCAACGTTCCGGTGGCTGGTGCCGCGTTGAAGCTATCCAAATGGGGGTCATCCGAAGCACCGGAAGCCTGGTCGAATTGGACTGCATCAATGCAGGGTGTCAGCAAAGATTCCACTGGTACCGCACTGATTTGGACCACCGGCGATACCGGGAAGCAGACATTCGAACTGCTGCCTGGACGCTACTGGCTGGAGGAGACCGCAGCCCCTGACGGATACCAAACCATGAGCCCGATTACTATCACCGTGGGCGCCGACGGCGTCGTGACAGTTAACGGCCATAACGTGACCGACAAGAACGGCATCGGCCAGATACAGGCCTTGGACGCGCCGAAGACCACGAATCTCACCGTGAACAAGGTGTGGAACGACAGCAACGACCAGGACGGTAAGCGCCGCACCGTGACCTTCGACCTATATCGCAAGCTTGCGGGAGAAGCCGACTATACGAAGATGGACGGCCAGAGCCGCGACATCAACGTCAACGCCGGTGATTCCGCCGCATATTGGTTCGACCTGCCGGTTGTGGTGGACGGCAAGTGGGCCGAATACAAAGCCGTGGAAGCCACCACGATTGATGGATACACAGAGCAATGCACTGATCCGGCTTCCATGGCCGACGGCAGCGGTATAGCGATGACCTGCATCAACACGCATGCGCCGGAAACCACCAGCCTCGGCGTGAACAAGGTGTGGGACGACGCCAATAACCAGGACAGAAGCCGACCGGACTCCATCACCGTGCATCTGGTGAAAAACGGTGTGAAAACCAACCAGTCAGCCACGTTGAGCGTGGCCAATAATTGGAGCAATGCCAACGCGTTCACCAATCTGCCCGTCTACGAGAACGGTATGAAGATCACCTATGGCGTGCAGGAGGATGTGCCGTCCGGCTACACCGTCACCACGGACGACGTCGACAAGAACCACGACATCACCCTGACCAACACCCACCATCCCAACAATAAGAAGGTGTGGTTCTCCAAGCAGAGTCTTGGAGGGCAAGAACTCGCCGGCGCGACGATGAGGCTCACCGGAACGTTGAACGATACGACGAAAACCTTCGCCGCCCAAACATGGACTTCCAACGGCAGCCAGCAGAGCTTCATACTGGACCCGGGCACCTACACGCTGACGGAAACCAAAGCTCCTGCGGGATATACGAAGGCCGATGACATCGTCTTCCGCGTGGACACCGGCACCGACGGCAAGTTGCAGGTCCGGATACGACAGTCCGACGGCAGCTACGTCGCAGCGGACGACAGCCTGATCACTATGGTCGACGCGTACCAACCGCATCGCGTCGCCATCGCCAAGAACAGCCTGACGGACGGCATCACCAACATCGCGGGCGCAACCATGAGCGTCACGGGACGCACGCTTGACGGCAAATCCGTCAATTCGATCACATGGACTACCAAGCAGGGACGATCGCAGCAGCTCGACCTGCAGCCGGGCACCTACACGCTGTCCGAGACCAATCCGCCGGCAGGCTATACGAAGGCCGATGACATCACGTTCAGCGTCGACATCAACGGCAAAATCACCGTGGATGGCAAGACCCAGACGGACGGGACGCTCACCATGGTGGATAAGCCCGACACCAACGGCATCTTCTTCTCTAAAACCGCGGTAGGCGGCGGAGCCGAACTCGCCGGAGCCGAATTCAACCTGACCGGCAGCACATTCGAAGGCAAAACCATCGACCCGATCACATGGACCAGCGGTGGAACACCGAAGCGGTTCATGCTCGAGGACGGCGTCTACACGCTTACCGAAACCAAGGCCCCAACCGGATACGAGGCGGTCAAACCGCTCACATTCACCGTAAGAGAAGGCCAGGTGTACATCGACGGTGTGCTGCAAAGCGACCGTACCATACGTGTAGAGGACTGCATCGCCACCACCATGGTGCGCGTGCGCAAAGTCTGGTCCGACTCGAACTATGGGGACCGTCCGGAGAAAGTCACCTTCCATTTGCTACGCAATGCCAAGGAACTGATCGACAAGCAGTACACGGTCGAGGTGGATAGTTCCAGCTCGTGGACGCATACGTGGACCGATCTGCCCCGATACGACGAGAACGGCGAACGCTACAACTACACCGTGGACGAGGAAACCACGCAAAAGCTCAAGGATGGCTCCTACCGAGTGTCGATCACCAAGCGACCGTATCAGGACGGCGCCGAATACACAGTGCTGAACGTGCGTGAGCCGGACGCCATCAACGCCAAGGTGACCAAGACATGGGAAGACAACGCCAACAATGACGGCAAACGCCCGACGAAACTTACCTTCCACGTGTGGGGCACCAGCGACCAGCCGAAGGATCCGACGGATCTGACGCAAGGTTTCGAAGCCAGAACCGAACAGATAATCGTGCAGGACGTGAACGTGTCCAGTGACGCCGACAAGCAATTCTGGACCTTTGAGGGCCTGCCGAAACAGAACATCTACGGCAAGTCGTACACGTACACCGTAACCGAGGAAAGCGTCGACGGCTATACGACAAGCGGATGCTCCACAGATGCGGATGGTACGAATGGTTCGGACGCGAAAGCCGCGGAACAACGGACCGGATGCGTGTTCACGCCGACAGGCTCCTCCACCGAAAAGGAGAAGGACTTCCAGGTGACGAACAAGCATACGCCGGAAACGACTACGCTGAACGTCACCAAACAGTGGGACGACGATTCCGATTCCGACAATGGCAGGCCGAACAGTCTGACGATCTGGGTGCTGTCCAGCATCTGGAACGGCAAGAACGACCAGCCTCTGCCGGGATGGCCGACGCCGCAGAATAACAGCATGTGTTCGGATCCGAAGGATACGAAGGCCAAGAACCCCGTCGGCGTCAGCTGCGCGGTGCTTACCAAAGACAATGCCAAGAACGCCGTGGCCACCACCGAGGCATCCTCGGATGGCGCGAAGGAGACGGCTGGTTCGTCCGGCTCGGATACGACGAACGTCGCCTCCAACGAATGGGCCTACGCGTTCACCAACCTGCCCAAGTATTACAAGGGCAAGGAAATCCACTATTCCGTAACCGAAGAAGCCGTGAACGGCTACAAGCCGGTTTCGCTCACCGGCGGCAAGACCGTGCCGCAACAGCCGAATCAATCGGAAACCGGCGCTGACGAAAGCAACGCCCAAACCGCAGCGGCTGATCCGAATACGGCAACGGACGAATCACAGGATTCGACTGACGGAACGAACGCAACCGCCGAATCGTGGAACTACCAGCTGACCAACAAGTACACGGCGGTCAAACTGCCCTCCACCGGTGGCGAAGGCGATAGAACCTACATGCGGGCCGGACTGATCGCGCTGCTCGTCGGCACGCTATGCCTGGCCATGGCGCTGCGTCGTAAGGAAAGGGACTGACGATGAACCAGCATGCGCACCACACTGCACGCCGCATCACGGCCGCTGCAATCGGACTGGCGCTTTCCTGCGCGGGGCTTGGCTCGCAAGCCGTCGCATACGCCACACAGCCGGCGGCCACCGACGTGACGGTGATCGCATTCCAGCAGAACTGGAAGACCGTGGCCGAGGAATGCGCGAACACATACGGTCCGGAAGGCGTGAAATACGTGCAGATCTCCCCGCCGCAGGAATCCGTGCAGGGCACGCAATGGTGGACCGTCTACCAGCCGGTCAGCTACAAGCTCAACTCGCGCTTCGGCACTGAGGACGAGCTAAAAAGCATGATCAAACAGTGCAACGCGGCCGGCGTGGACGTGATAGCCGACGTGGTGCTCAACCACACCACCGGCCATGACGTGTCCTGGGTGGACGACCAGTATGGCGTGGACGGCACCGCATACAACGGATCCTACGGACGCTATCCAAGCATGGACCCGTATGCGGAAGGTGGCACGCAAGGCCTCTACCAGTACCAGGAAAGCGGCAACAACCACCAGTACGGTCTGCCGAGCGGGGACTTCCACACCTGCAAGTCCAACGTCTCCGACAACATCTCCGACTACTCCAACGCCGACGAGGTATGGAACTGCAGGCTGTCCACCATGTGGGACATCAATACAGGTAACGGACGTGTGCAGAACATGCAGGCCGATTATCTGAACCGGTTATGGCAGGATGGCGTGCGTGGCTTCCGCATCGACTCCGCCAAACATATGGATCCGGACGACATCGCGGCCATCAAGCGCAAATTCATGGACAAGGCTGGTATCAATGGCCAGTCGTTCCCGTGGTCGCAGGAAGTGATCTACCATCAGGGCGAATCGAGCAAGTTCGCTCCCGAACGGTACGAGAAAAACGGCGAAGTGACCCAATTCTCGTATGCGTATTCGCTACTCAAGGACTTCAACGGCTCCATCACGGATCTGAAGAACATCAAGTCCGACCTGTTGAAGAATTCCAACGATGCCACGGTGTTCGTGGCGAATTGGGATAGCGCACGTGGTTCCGAAACGTTAAGCCCGACCTCCGGCGCCCGCTACGAGCTGGCGAACGCGTTCATGCTTGGTTACGACTACGGGCATCCGAAGATCCTGTCCGACTACTACTTCGACAAATCCACGCAGTACGACGATGGCGTGAAGGACACGTCCGACACCAAGGTGCCATACGTGAACATGGATGAGGCATGCGCCACTTCGAAGGATCCGACGCAGATGACCTACGGCGACTGGAACTGCCAGCAGCGTTGGACGTCGATCCGAGGCATGATCCGCTTCCACAACGCCGTCAACGGCACGAAGGTGACGAATTGGCAGGAACACGGCGACAACAACATCGCATTCGACAGGGTCGCCGACGGTTCCTCGCCGGCGAAAGGCTTCATGGCCATCAACAACACCCTGCAGGATCATAACGTGGATTACACGACGACGCTGCCCGATGGGGAATACTGTGACGTGTACGCGTCACGCGACTGTTCGAAAACGGTGAAAGTGTCCGGCGGACATATCAAGACCACCATCGGCAAGCGTAGCGCGATCGCGCTGTACCAAGGCGCGGCCGCGGAAAGCGACCCCGGCAAAGGCAAATACGATCCGCAGTACAGCGATTCGCCCAACAGCACATTGATCGCGGACAAAACGCTGACCGTGTACTACAAGCCGAAACAGAGCGGCTCAGCGCCGACACTGCACTATCGGAAGGCCGACGGTTCCGAGCAAAACCTTGCTATGGAGGCCGTGGACGCTTCCGATTCCACCGATGCGAACGGCTGGTACAGCGTGAATCTGCTGGAAGGCGCGAATCTCGCGGCGGCGAAGTTCTACTTCACCGACGGCACGGGTACGGACCGTCCGGACGGTAACGGGTGGTACCAGTCGCAGGTCGGCGACACCATGGTCAACGTGCAGGACGGTACCGTAAGCCGTGGCGTGCCCTTCACACGCACCTACACCAGCCAGCATGCCAACCAGACCAAGGTGACGATCAACTTCAAGCCGACCAGTTCGGTCGGCGAGAACGCCGCCGGCGTGCGGGTGTGGACGAACAATCCGACGCAAGCCGTATACATTTCGTTCGGTGCGACTCTCAATGGTTTCGGCAAGACGGCCTCCGGATATGTGGACGGCACGCAAAGCCAGGTGAAGTTCCGCATCGTGGATGACAGAACCGCCGCGGCCGCATCCAACGGAACGGAAAACAGCTATACGGCAGACGTATGGCAACTCGACAAATTCGCCAATGCGTACGTCAACGGCGCCATCGAGGCATGGGTGGACGGCAACCAGCCGCAGAGCGCATCCGGCAAATCGCCCGAAAAGGCAGCCCCGGCCGCCACGCCGCAGCCGAACGACATCAAGAACCCGAAGACGCTGACCGTCAAACTGCACTATTACCGTGCCGACGGCAGATACCAGGATTACGACATGGAGTCCGACACCTGGAAGGGCTGGGATCTGTGGAGCTGGTACAAGGAAAGCACCAGTGGTGTGGCCACGCCGTTCAACGGGCACGACGATTTCGGCGAAGTGGCGGAATACAAGCTGTCGCAGACCGGCAAGGGCGTACGTGACCCTTGGTTCATCATCCGTAACGGCGGCTCGTCGTGGACGGGCAAGGATTGCGACGACAACGATCGTCAGATTCCCGAATCCGTGATCAACGTGCAGGCCGGTGACCTTGCTGCCGGCACGGCGGAATTCTGGATCTTAAGCGGCGACCCGACCGTGTACGCGCATCCGGTGGCCGCGACCGGCGTGACCTTCGATACGCAGGGCGGCTCGTCGGTGGGCGCGCAGACCGTGAAAGTGGGCGGTACGGCGAGCGAGCCGGCCGTGCCGACGAAAGACGGCTACAAGTTCGTCGGCTGGACCACCGACGCGAACGGCACCAAGTCGTACTCGTTCGACACTCCGGTCAACGCTCCGGTGACGCTGTACGCGCAGTGGGCCGAAGCCCACAAAGTCACGTTCGACACGACCGGCGGCAGTGCGGTCGATACGCAGCTCGTCGGTGACGGCGAAGCGGCCTCGATGCCGGCCGCGCCGACCCGCGAAGGATACACGTTCGCGGGGTGGAGCGCGAGCGAGTCCGATGACACCGCATACGATTTCAGCACGCCGGTGACCGCGGACGTGACGCTGTACGCGCAGTGGACTCCGAACACATACACCGTGACCTTCAATACGAACGGCGGAACATCCGTCGCCTCGGCAAACGTGCAATATGGGCAGATGGTGGCGAAACCAAGCGATCCGACCCTTGACGGCAAGCGGTTCGTCGGCTGGACCACCGATGCTGACGGCACCCAGCCGTACGGCTTCGGCACTCCGGTGACCGGCGACCTGATGCTGTACGCCAAGTGGGCCGATGCCGACGAGACGTACCATACCGTGACGTTGAACCTGAAAGAAGGCACGGACTATCCATCGACCGCATTGCAAAGCATGACGCTGTTCGTCAAGGACGGTGAGAAACTGGCGATTCCGGATCCCGCACCCACCCGTGACGGGTACCGTCTGGCCGGTTGGACCACCGATGAGGCACGGCAGACCGACTACACGGCCGACGCTCCGGTAACCAACGACCTGACGCTCTACGCCAAATGGGTCAAGACCTGGACCGTGACCTTCGACTCCCAAGGCGGAACGGACGTTCCATCGCAGACCGTGGATAATGGCGGACAAGCCGTAGCGCCGGATCCCGCGCCCACCCGCGACGAATACAAACTCACCGGCTGGAGCACCGATGCGACCGGTGGCACCGCCTACGATTTCAACGCCACTCCGGTGACCGGCGACGTGACGCTGTACGCCCAATGGACACGCACCTCACACCAGTGGACCATCAAGTTCGACCTCAACGGCGGTGCCGCTCCGGAAGGAAAGGAAGCCACGAAACTGTACGCGGACCAGAAGGTCTACGACGGCGATTCACTGATCTCCCCGACACAGGACCAAACGAACGTGCCGGTGCTCGAAGGCTACGAATTCCAAGGCTGGAGCACCGTCCGCAACGACGCGCTCGCCAAGAGCGTCCTCTCGTTCGACGAGAACGGCAAGTCGCTGATGCCGATCGACCGCGATGGCACGGTATATGCGTTGTGGGCGAAGATGGGCACAGTGGTCAAGCCGCCGACCCCCACTTCCGACTCCACAACCCAATCGCAGATCGGCGCGTATTCCAATACCGAAACCGGACTCAACGGACTGGCCATGTTCGAAGCGGTGGTCCGTCAGCCAGGCAAGTTCCCGAACACCGATTTCGGGTCAATCACCGAGGAATCCACTCCTTGGGTTAACTGAATCAGCCGATTCGCCATACACGTTGGCGTCGCGGACCATCCGTCCACGGCGCCAACGTGCGTATGTGGGCGGTGCGTACGTCCATATATATGTGCACATTCATGTCTGTCCATCGCTTTGTTGGGCATTGCGCCCATTGCGTTCTTTGTGCCTATCGAAACAAACGGATATCCGCCCGCCGTACGTGGGGCATGGAACGGGTGTCCATTTGCTGAGCGGTTTTGGTCCGCCTGATGAATCACTGACTAGAGTCGCGTGCTATGAGTGATTCTGCAAAGAAGTACACCATCGCCGTCATTCCGGGTGATGGCATTGGTAAGGAAGTGACTCCGTGGGCTCAGAAGGCTCTGGAGAAGGCGGCCGAAGGCGTCGCCGAATTCGAATATGAGAAGTTCGATCTGGGTGCCGAGCGCTATCTGCGTGACGGCGCGATTCTTCCGGAAGAGGAAGAGGACCGCATCAAGAAGACCGACGCCATCCTGCTGGGCGCCGTCGGCGATCCGCGCATCAAGGCGGGCATTCTGGAACGCGGCCTGCTGCTCAAGCTCCGCTTCGACCTGGACCAGTACGTGAACCTGCGTCCGTCCAAGCTGTACAAGGGTGTCACGTCGCCGCTCGCCAACCCGGGTGACATCGATTTCGTCGTGGTGCGTGAAGGCACCGAAGGCCTGTACTGCGGTGCCGGCGGAGCGGTCCGTCGTGGCACCCCGAACGAGGTGGCCACCGAAGTCTCCATCAACACCGCCTACGGCGTGGAGCGCGTGGTGCGTTACGCCTTCCAACTGGCCATGAAGCGCAGGAAGCACGTGACCCTCGTGCACAAGAAGAACGTGCTGGTCAACGCCGGCGACATGTGGCAGCGCATCGTCAACAAGGTGGCCGAGGAATACCCGGAGGTCTCCCACGACTACCTGCACATCGACGCGACCACCATCTTCATGGTGTCCAACCCGTCCCGCTTCGACGTGATCCTGACCGACAACCTCTTCGGCGACATCATCACCGACGAGGCCGGTGCCGTGGTCGGTGGCGTCGGCTACTCCGCTTCGGGCTGCATCAACGCGTCCAACGAGTATCCGTCCATGTTCGAGCCGATCCACGGTTCCGCTCCGGACATCGCCGGCCAGAACAAGGCCAATCCGACCGCGGCCATCCTGTCCGCCGCCATGCTGCTCGAGCATCTCGGTTTCGACGACGCTGCCAAGAAGATCCATACCGCCGTTGAGGCTGACATCGAGGAGCTTGGCTCCACCACGCGCACCACCGACGAGGTGGGACGCGACATCCTGGCCCGCATGTGATTGGCATTCGCTGACATTCCATTTGGATGTTCCATTTGGTGAGACGCCCGCCGAAACAAGGTTTTCCTTGGAACGGTGGGCGTCTTCGCATAATCAGGGGATTTTTCAGGGGTTTTTCGGGGTTCGTGCCAGTGGTAAACGCCCGATGACGGGCAAACCTTGGGATATTGTTGAGGCATGAGTGATAACAACGCCGATTTCAATGGTGCCGGTCAAGTCAACAATCCAACGTCGGATAACGCAGCCCAGGCCGACTACAACCAACCGTACATTCCACAACAGAACGATGCGCAGATGAACCATCCGGAGTCGCAGCCGGAAACCCCCGCATACGATCAGAACTCCGCCGCATACACTCAGCCCGCTCAGCCGGCCGAGCCTGCCGTTCCGGCGTACGATCCGAACGCTTCCGCATACAGCCAGTATGGCCAGGCCGCTCAGCCGTCATACGGTCAGCCGGCGACTCCGGCCCCGGCATACGGTACGGCTCCCGTCTATACCCAGCCGGCTCAGCCGGCCACGCCCGCTGCTCCGGTATATGATCCGAACGCCGCATCGTACAACCAGTACGGTCAGTATGGCCAGCCGTCCCAGCCTGCCCAATCTGCGCAGCCGTCGTACGGTCAGCCGGCAGCCCCGGCGTATGACCCCAACAACGCTTACGCCCAGCCGGATTACAACCAAGCGAACTACGGACAGCAAGGCTACGCGGCCCCGTCTTACAACCAATCCGCCTATACCCAGCCCGCCTACGCGCAGCAGCCGGCATACGGCCAGCCCGTCGCACCGGCCGGATACGCCCAGAAGTCGAAACTGGCCGCTGGTCTGCTTGGCATCTTCCTGGGCTGCTTCGGCGTGCACAACTTCTACTTGGGCAACACCGGCAAGGCCGTGGCACAGCTGCTGCTGACCGTCATCGGCTGGATTCTCATCATCGGCCCAGCCGTCGCAGGCATCTGGGGACTGGTGGAAGGCATCCTGATTCTGTGCTCCCACTACGGCTCGCAATGGCACCGTGACGCTCAAGGCGTCGAACTGCAGGATTGATGACTCGAGGACTTTACAAACAGCCGGGCGGCAAACTCGTTGGAGTGACTGTCCGGCTTTCTCATGCCGATCCGGATTGTACCGATTCGGATTACGCCGATTCGGACTATATTGATTCGGCTCATACGAATGCCGTGAAAACGGTTCCATACGCTGGGCCGGCTGCATCATCGACTGTTATCGAATGCCATATCGACGGCGATTTCTTCCTCGACGGGGACGATGCCGGAACGCGGAATCTCTTGCATTCCATGGAATGTGCGCTGGAACAGTGCGCGGCCCGTTGCCTCAGCGGTTCGATGGTTTCCGAACGTGACGTGACCGCCGCCGTCGAACGGACGATGCTGCACCATCCGGACGTGCGCATCGTCGGCATGGGCGCGCGTGGCATCGCCATCGCCTTTCAACGTGCGATTGACGGCATCGATGGCGCCGATGGCATTGCCGGTATCGGCGGTAATGATGTTACGAAAGTGGAACCACGCGACGACCTGCGCATTCGGCGGCATACCAGCCCAATGGAAACCGCAGAAACCGCGGAAATCGCAAAAAACATTGAAAACGCTGGAACCGCGGAAAGCGACGAAAACGCTGGAACCGTTGGAACCGGCGAAATCGCCGAAACCGGCAATTGGGCGGAATACGCGCGACGCTGGCACGCACTCAAACCGAACATCGTGCACGACGACCCCCGCAAACCGCAGGAACAAATGGACCTCGACGTCGAATGGGCGCGCGAAGTGGCTGCCGGAACCCGCGAACCCACCCTGCGTTTCTGGGAATGGGCCGAGCCGGCCGTGGTCATCGGCAGATTCCAGTCGCTCGAAGACGAAGTCAACGTGCGCACCGCGCAAGACGAAGGATTCCACATAGTCCGCCGCTGCACCGGCGGGGGAGCGATGTTCATCGAACCAGGCAACACCATCACCTACTCGCTGTACGCGCCACTCGACTTCGCCCACGGCATGAGCGTCGAGGAATCCTACGAACTCTGCGACTACTGGCTCGTCGAAGCGTTACGCGCCCTCGGCCTCAACGTACGATTCGCCGGACTCAACGACATCGCCACACAATACGGCAAACTCGGCGGCGCCGCGCAACGCCGGTTCGCGCCCACCCACGGCGGACCCGGCGCGATTCTGCACCACGTCACGCTCGCCTACGACATCGACGCGGAAAAGATGACCCGCGTGTTGAACATCTCACGAGAGAAAATGTCCGACAAAGCGGTGAAATCAGCGGCAAAACATGTCGATCCCATGCGCTCTCAAACCGGCATGGGCCGAGACGAGGTAGTGGCGCGACTGGTCGACGCCGCCGTTCGAGTTACAATGTAGCCCGAATGGTCGATGGTGCCCGACTTAACGAGCGTTGGCATGGATGTCGACAACGGAAAACGCAGAAGCACGTCGGAACGGAGGCACGTCGATGGTCACCCCGAATGGAACCAACGGAATCAATGGTTTTGGTGGTTTCGACGATGAGCGTGAGACGTTGCTGCACACCGCGCTGTTCAAGCAGGTTTCGTCCGAAGAAGCCCGGGAACTGCTGCCGTATCTGCAGCATGCCGAATACGACAAGGGCGATTTCATCTTCCGCGAGGGAGACACCGACCATCGCATGTATCTGCTGGAGGAAGGCCGCGTCAAACTGACCAGACAATCCTCCGACAAGCGTGTGCAGCTGCTGAGCATCCACGCGTACGGCGAAGTGCTGGGCGAGATTCCGGTGTTCGATCCGCATGGCGGACCGCGTACCGCTTCGGCGGTGGCGATGACCAACGGCACGCGTGTGGTCTGGCTGGAACATGACGCGCTGTTCGACTGGCTCGACGAACATCCGCGCGTGGCCGTGGACATGCTGCAGGTATTGGCGCACCGCATGCGCAGCAACAACGAACGCATATGCGATCTGGTGTTCATGGACGTTCCCGGACGACTCGCCAAAACACTGCTCAATCTGGCATCACGATTCGGCGAACCGGTCGAAGCCGGCCTGAAGGTGCCGCACGATCTGACACAGGAGGAGATGGCGCAGCTCGTCGGATCCTCACGCGAAACGGTGAACAAGGCGTTGATGGATTTCGCCAACCGCGGATGGATCGCCAGGGAAGGCCGGTCCATCATCATCTACCAGCCGGGCATGCTGATTCGCCGATCAAGACGATGACATTCGGCTGGTTTTCGGCTGATTTCCAACTTTTCCTAAGAAATTGTCTGTTTTGTGAGAAACCCGTGACGGCTTCCGGCACATGCGTTGACGGGCATGTGTTTAGTAGACCCGCCACTTTAGAATGGGCGTCATGCCCAAGAAGAAGACCCTTACCGTTCAACGTGTGCTCGCATTGGTAATCGCATACATCACGTTATGCGTGGGCGGCGGCGTTGTGACGAGTATTTTCTTTATGCCCGCTGTGTTCGCCGCCAATAACGCGGCCAAAGCCGTCATTCCGTCCCTTGCGGTCGAAGGCATCGATTTCGATGTGACCTCGCTCCCGCAACGCTCGACGATGTATTTCAACGACGGCAAGACCGCTTTCGCGGAATTCTATACGCAGAACCGCGAGGTCGTGCCGCTGAAGAAAATCTCCAAAGCCATGCAGCAGGCCGTCGTGGCCCGTGAAGACAAGCGCTTCTTCGAACATACCGGCGTGGACGTGCAGGGCGTGTTCCGAGCGTTCTTCCAAACCTACGTCAGAGGCGGCGACCAGCAGGGCGGTTCCACGCTGACGCAGCAGTACGTCAAGAACGTGCTGTCCACCCAAGCCCGTGAAGACGACGATCCGATCGCCGAATACCATGCGACGGAAGACACCGTGGCACGTAAGCTACGTGAAATGCTGATCTCGGTGCAGATCGAAAAGAAATACTCCAAAGCCGAGATCCTGCAGGGCTACCTCAACATCGCGCAGTTCGGCCGCAACAACCTGTGCGGCGTGGAAATGGCCGCCAAACGCTACTTCAACGTCTCCGCTTCGGAACTGAACGTGACCCAGGCGGCGACCATCGCGGCAATCACCAAGAATCCGCAGAACTTCGATCCTTCCGTGGAAGCCAACCAGAAGGAAGCCGAACACCAGCGCAACATCGTGCTGCAGCTGATGCACGACCAGGGCTACATCACCTCCGAAAAGGAATTCAAAGACGCCATCAACACGCCGTTGAAGGACACGCTGAACCTGCAGGACGTGAGCTCCGGCTGCCAGTCGGCCATTGAAAACACCGGCTTCTTCTGCTCATACGTGGTCAACCAGATCCTGAAGAACAAGGCGTTCGGCAAGGACGACGAGGCACGCGAGAAGCTGCTGAAGGAAGGCGGTCTGAAGATCGTCACCACGCTCGACCGCAACGCCAACAACGCGGCCATGCAGGCGGCGAACAGCACCGTGCCGGCCACAGACCCGTCCGGATTCGAAGTGATGATAGCGGCCGTGAAGCCGGGCACCGGCGAAATCCTGTCGTTCGGCATCAACCGAACCTACGATGCCACGGATGACGCCCGAACGGATGAGACCAAGACCTCCATGAACTACATGGTCGATCAGGAGGACGGCGGCGGTATGGGCTTCAACGTCGGCTCCACCTGGAAGCCCATCAACATGGTGGCGTGGATGCAGAAAGGCCACTCCATCAACGAGTCGCTCGTCACATCCACCGTCTACGACACGTCGAAGTTCAACTGCAACGGCTACGGTTTCGTCGGCCCGTGGAGGGTGCAGAATTCCGGTGGCGGCACCACCTCTCCGGAAAGCCCGCTGCAGGGTCTGATCAAGTCGCACAACACCACGCAGGCCTCGATGGCGTCGAACATCGGCCTGTGCGCGATCGCCGACGCGGCCAAGGAGATGGGCTACCACAACGCCATCTCCAACGCGTCCGACATCTACTCCGCTAACTCGTTCCAGCCGCCAATGACCATCGGTACGGTGCAGGCGTCGCCGTTGACCATGGCCAACGTGTACGCCACCATGGGCGCCAACGGCGTGGAATGCACTCCGATCGCCATCACCAAGGTGACCGACCGCAGCGGCAGCAAGGTGAAAGTGCCGTCCGCGAACTGCCATCAGGCCATCGACCCGGACATCGCGCAGACCGTGTCCTACGCGCTGAACCAAGGTGTCGTGCAGCCTGGCGGCGAAGCGTCGACCACGCAGCTTGACAACAATCGCAAGACCTTCGCCAAGACCGGTACCAACGAGAACACGGTGATGACCACCGCAGGTTTCGTGCCGAACCAGGTCGCGGCGTTCGTCGCGGTCGCCGACGCGCAGGACCCGATCAACAACACCTTCGACAACAAGACCATCAACGGCGTGTACCGCCCGTCTTGGTACGGCATGTACATCGCAACGCCGGCGTGGAAGCAGTTCATGAACACGTATCTTGCCGCCATCAACGCGCCGATTGACAACGATTACGGAAAGGGTGCCGACAAGTACACGGTTTCGAAGGGCGCCACCAGAACATACAACCAGTACCAATACCAGCGCCAGCAGAACAGTCAGCAGCAAAGCCAGCAGCAGACCAACCAAGGCCAGCAGCAGCAATCGCAGCAACAGCCTGCTGAGCAGCAAAATGGTCAGCAGCATCAATAGTTGCGATTGTCGGCTATTCATGCCGACTGCCCGCATTGACTGACCGCACTGACTGCCCACGTCACCGGAGCGTAAATCGCATGGCAAAGTGAACAGTCCATGAACGCCCGCCCCAACCGGCGGGCGTTCTGCTTACAATGCAATCGGTACCATGCCCGTCGCGTGGGAACGCGGTGCGGATATCGACGATTCAGGCGATACCAACGATTCATAAGAGAGATGACAATGAGCGAAGACAAGAAGAACGGCAAGCAGAACAAGACGGTCAAACCGTTCGATCCGATGACGTTGCGTGGCGTCACCGTGCGCAACCGCATCTGGCTGCCGCCAATGGACACGTATTCCGCATTGGCGCAGGACGGCAAGCCGACGCCGTTCCACTACCAGCATTACGTTTCGCGTGCGATGGGCGGCTTCGGCATGATCATCATGGAAGCGACCGCCGTCGCGCCGGAAGGCCGCATTTCGCCGTGCGATCTGGGATTGTGGGATGACGGACAGATGGACGCATGGCGTTGGATCGTGGCCGACGCGAAGGCAGCGGGTGCCACGATGGCGGTGCAGCTCAACCACGCCGGACGCAAGGGTTCCACCGGCTGCCACGCGATCGGTTTCGATGGACAGAGCGTGCCGGAGGAGCAAGGCGGATGGCGGACGGTTTGCCCAAGCGCCAACGCATACGGTTCCCTGGCTCGTCCGCGCGCGCTGAGCGTCGATGAGATCCACACCATCGTGGACCAGTTCCGCGACGCCGCCTGGCGTGCCATGAACATCGGCTTCGACGCGGTGGAAGTCCATGCCGCGCATGGCTACCTGCTGTCGCAGTTCCTCGACCCGCTCATCAACGAGCGTGACGACGAGTACGGCGGATCGTTCGACAATCGCGTCCGCATGCTGGTCGAAGTCGTGGATGCGATTCGTTCCGTCGTGCCCGATACCATGCCGGTGCTGGTGCGCGTCTCCGCCACCGACTGGGCCGCAGGCGGTTGGGACCTTGACCAGACCGTCGAACTGGCTAAGATTCTGAAGGCCCACGGCGTGGACCTGATTGACGTGTCCACAGGCGGATTGATTCCCGACGTGACCATTCCGGTGAAGCCCGACTACCAAGTGCCGTTCGCCGAACAGGTGCGCAGTCGCGCGGGCATTCCCACCACCGCAGTCGGGCTCATCACCAAGCCGAAGCAGGCGAAGAAGATTCTGAAGTCGGGCGCCGCCGACGCCGTGGAAATCGGCCGCGCCGCCCTGCGCGACCCGTATTGGCCGCTCCGTGCCGCCCACAAACTGGACGTGCCGGTCGAGGAAGCCCCCTACCAGCCGCCATACCTCCGCGGCGCCTTCCGCTGACCCTCCTTTCCTTCCCCCTTTTTTCTTATTGCGAAAAGTGGATAACACCCCAACGCAACATAACAAAAAAACGAGTGGGAGGGCGGGCGTCCTGTTCACGACCGTAAGCTTGGCCGAACGGCCTTGAGT
>OJAI01000194.1_pt1 | contig 44701 bp, 46 predicted proteins | sample 1588891 | NCBI WGS metagenome assembly OJAI01 (sample SAMN03283255) | human gut metagenome | biome: human-associated habitat; material: feces | host: Homo sapiens | place: USA | collected 2013 | reverse complement strand
GAGAGGACGTTTAGACGCAAGAAGGACGCTGAAGAGCTTAGTTGCGGATTTGAGGATAAAAAGAATCATTGTGATATATACTACTCTCTGTTGCAGAAGTAATACAATCAACATCTTCATCTGCATTATTAATAAGATCTCTCATTCCATCGTATCTATTAGAAAACATAAAAACGTACCTCTGGTCATTTATCTGAAACTTGTATATAATACCCTGTTGTTCACTTGCAGGATACGGGTCAAATCTAATCCGTATTGTCATTGGTTCGTAACCGGTAGAGGTGCTTGAAAACGAAAAAGAAACTGGACTCTGGGTATGAATATTAAAAGCCGTACCTTCTCTAAGTTGATTCAGTACACTATTTATCTTATCCTGGCTAATTGTATTGGATTTGACTTTATTCATTAAATTAAATAATCTGATTTTACCTCCAGGTTCTATTTCTGTTTTTACACAATGATAAATAGCTCCATTACCAGATCTTTGTTCTTCAAAATATCTTCTCCTACTCATAATGATACTCCTTTCTATAATAACCGAGGAAACTAAACCCTTCCGACTCCTTCCTCAAAACATCATGCCGATTCCAATACTTTTCTAAGTCGAAAGCCTCTCTTTCGAATACGATATTATGATATGCCTTATCATGATCGCGATATATGCACAACCTAATCAGGTACTCAATTAAATACCATGAATAGTATAAAAATATCGGAATAAGAGACAGCCACAGCATCCACCACCCTGCATTACCGAATAAGAGACACAATCCTATTGTAAGCAACGATATAAACATACCAAAACAAAACATTGTATGATACTGATTACAATGCGCCTCTTCATGATATTCGGCCTTCAATGATATAGCATCACGTTCGGTAAATACGGCTCCAAACAGCATAATTGTTTTATAGCCGTCAATGAACGTAAACAACTTAGCTATTTTTGAATTATAAAATATTTTCATTGTCAAAAAAAATAATTTTATACCAGTTGCACAAAATCAAAAACTCAATAGGAGAATTAACTCCATCCCATTCCCATTTTTCAAGATAAGACCTTAACTTACTTTCATCAACATCTTCACACTCTTTAAGAAAAACAAGATGCGGCATAAACAATTCTCCACCTTCCAAAGACTTATTAAATTTACTAACCAGCCTCTTTCTGAACTTAGGACCGTACCATGATTTTTCATTTGTGGATCCAAGGCAATAGTAAGAATTGTTCTTAACCTTAATACCGAACCATTTACATACATATGGATGATATACCCTATCTGCTAAAAATATAAATGGCTTATACCATAGGCAATGCCAGAATGTACTACACTTGCCTCCAAACTTCTTAAATGCCCATCTGAACCCTCCAGAGAAGTACCAATTGTTAGCCCCTCTCTTAACCTTAACTTTGTATTTAAGATTCTTGTTACGGTTGCTAACCCTATCCCACGGCTTGACCTTATCGGTATCCATATCAGGAAGGAATGTCCAATGATGAAGCAAGGCACTGTAATAAGGATTGTATATCTTGTGTCTGTTTCTAATAACATACTCAAAAATATCGTATCCTGCTTGCCTGGCTTCTTCAAATCCTTTTTCTGACAAGAAAGCTAATATAGGAGCCAGATTCCAGATCTGATCTTGTGAAGTGAATGGGGAGAAGCATGGATCTTCGTCTTTCAACTCTATACCATTAGTGTACCCGGAACTTATCTTGGTAAGACCGAATTTGCTTGCATCTTTGCTATGGATATCGTCTCTTAAAAAAAAATCCTTTTTCGAATTTGAAATAAATACCTTTATTGCTATTAAAAAATAGATCATAAGTAGTATCGGCAAGACGAGTAAGCACCAGTATCGCATTACGAACATCATCTTCTGTCTTGTTACCAAGAATCATTTCCGTATATACAAACTGAAGATACTGGGCCAGGTTAATGGTTCCGTCGCCGACCCAGCCTACCCCGTTCTTCACCGACGACAGTGGGATGCACGAGGCCTGCTCTGTGTAGCTGGAATCATAAACGAAATCCCTATAGAAGACTTCTTTTATCTTATCGTATTTACTCCACAGATCTTCCATGCCATTACCCTATTACGATTACACAATCTCGTTTTTCTTTATTGTAGACCATCGTACCCATCTTAGTGTACAAACCTTTTATATTTTGGTAATTGGTTTCACCATGAGCCAAAACGTTGGTAGTGATACTGTCGGAGTAAACTTCTTCGCCGTCTTCGTTAATGAAGTTAAATCCTTGTTTAACCATCTCTCCTCCGAGGTAGGCTGTAAAAGACACAACGACATTTCCTCGCCCTCTATTTCCATACCAATTACCATAGATATCAGCATTGATATTAGGCTCCGACTCGTCCATGCCCGGCGCTGATAGCAAGGTCTTCATCTTAATAAGTGCCCCTTCGAGTCCTGACTGCATGTTATCACCACCATAAATAAGGTAATCACCTACCTGTTGTTGGGTAGTAGCCCACCGCTTACTCCATCCAACGTATTTATTATCTACATCCGAGATGCCTGTATTGGTGAACCCAGTTGCAGTATCAAAATCAGAACCGTCTTCTGATTCCCATCCGTATCTAAGAACAAGATAATCGAACTCAGGAATTACAACGACCTGCTCGCCGGCAGCTTGTGTGATTGTAACACTCTTACTCTCTCCACCAGCCGTTACCTTAGCTACGCCTCTACGATCTTCAGCTACCGGATTAGGGCCGGCTGTGAAAATGATGTTTGCCGGTCCTACGCCTCTCATTTTGTCGGCAGTTACTATTTCGCTTGCACTAACTTCTAACATTTTGTTTATTTTTTTAATATTTCGAATACGTATATCCAACTCGACAAAAATACTATTGGGCAGTACATTGTCTCTACCAAACTTGCATCTCCTTTAAATTGCCTGATTGACCAAACAATCATAGATGCAATAACGCCAGACAAGTATATAAATAAAACTACCTCAATCATACCATTTTAAGTATATCGTCAATAACTGGATACGCCTTAGTATATATCTCAAACTCAGCACGGCGCCGTCTAAGAGGTTCGTACATGCCTTTCAATGTCATACCCATCATCTTAAGTTCGGTCTTAGCATTTTTCAGCTTAACCAAATCTTGCTGTGCATACAACTTAAATAAATCGGCAGCACCTTGTGCTTCTCCATTATACATCAGTTCCTCAAAGAATCTCATCTTTACAAAATTATCTACATAATCCAAAACCAGGCCTTGAGGCGTATCTGGTATAATTATATTAGATTCTCCGTCAAAGGGAAGAGACCGATACTGCATGTAAATAGGTCCATCGAAATTAGCATACAGGAATCCGTTTACGATATTTATCTCATACGGACTATCCTTTATTGCTTTATTCCGGCATCTACTCAAACAAGAATCACGAAGCATAGGCTTAGCAAGACCTAACATTACCGGCCGGTCATAATAGCAACGAACTTCATGATCGCGATCATGAACATTGATATAAAATTTTTCAACTATCACTTTCTCGCATTCGTCTTTACAACATTCATCGCAAGAACACCACCTATAACTTCTTTCGGTACGTTCTTTCCAGGCTATTGTATTTTGAAGTTCTGGTATCACCGTATCACCTTCCGGCACCTCATATCCTTTAAAATCGCATTTAAAAGCCAGAATAAGATCAAAGTAATCACCAGGCATACGGGCCTGCCCTCGCTTGACATCCACTACCGCTTCTTTGCGCATAGTAATATCGCCTCCAAACTTCTTCAGGGCAATTTCTACCCATTTGTAGATGGATACCTCATCTATCAGATCACGCTTGTCAAATGATCTTAAAGACGATTTTAACTCTATGATATAATTTTCGACTGTCATCTCTTAAAAAAAAATGGAGGACAGGAAACAAACCTGACCTCCACAAAGATATGAATAATATAACTAACACCCTATTTTGAAGATTCAAAAGTTATGGCCTTCAAACTTGCCATAGTTTAGAAACGTATTTCTACATTTCCCTTTTATACCATTAAGTGTAACTTCATATCCGGCTCCTGTCATGTAGATGGTTTGCTGATTAACTCTTTCCCCGGAATATTTGTCAACAAAATATGATCTGTAAACACCAAACTTATTTTTGACAATATCACTGTACAGCTCCCATCTACCCTGCCCATTTCTGAACATGAACTTGACTTCCTCAAGAAACAAACGAAGATTCTTTTCTGCGATGATGATTCCATTCTGCTCAAGCTTCTTCGCCACATCTCTGATTAGCCACATATTTTCATGATCAACCTTCTTAAATGACTCTGCAAACTCCACATCGGGACGCTGCTCTTCTATGGTCTTAATCGCCTGCTGTCTCTCCGCCTCTGCTTGTGCTCTCTCGGCTATGGCTCTATTCTTAGCATCAATCTCATCAGCTAATGCTCTTAATGCAGATGGATAGTCTTTCGGTGTTATAGAATAGGAACCGGTTTTTCTTATAGAGGGTAGGACTTCAGATGTTACCCATTTCTTGAATTTTTTAGCAAAATCCATCTTTGATCCAAAAATTAGGCTATACAGTCCAGACTCATTGATTATCAGTATTTTAGTGTTTGGAGTGTAGGGACGGAACGTTTCGTTCCACCCTTGAGTATCAGGTACTTTCATTATTAGTCTATCATCTTCATCAACGTGATCCCTTATCGCTTTTCTCGGATTAGTGTACCCTAAAAATGAAGCTATAGGAGATCCTATAAAATACGGTTCTTCGTCAATAATAATAATTTTTAGCTCTCCAAAATCTGAATTTTTGAAAGATGATACGGTTTTAACCTCTTTGCTAAATTCCATTTCGTTGGATTCCGACGTCAAAATAATGTTACTGTTCTTCGCATTGTTTTGAAAATTGCTTACATTTGTTCCCATAATAGGAATTTTACTTTTTATATCCGCCAGCCTGAGAAGGTAGACGGATATGCAAATATAGCGATTAACCTATATCAATAAAGGGTAATCGCTATATTTTTTTACATGTTCCTATGATTGAGTTCTCGATCTTCGAAAACTCTCTTAATCTGGAAATCTTTAAACACTCTTCTTTTAGCAAGTATTTCATTATACATAAATCGGTATCTTCGTCCTTTATTCATTTTAACCCTTAACTTCTTTTTCAAGCTATCTCGTATTACAAAATGGTAATATCTTTTAGAGTCTGCGAAATCCATAGCCAGGTGGTTGTAGAGGTAGCCGTTGGTTCCGAGCCTGCTCACGATGTCCAGGTCCCGCCTGACGGCAAAGCGCTGCCCCGGTATAAGTACATGGCATAAGTATCCTACGTTATCTACGTAAACACCGGCATCAGCTTCCACATAATGTTCTGATACGGTTTTCCATATAATAGACAACAGCCTTAAAACCTCCCCTCTGTCTCTTATCATGCCTTTCTTAAAACCATTCTTTCTCTTCATAAGACGATGGTAGTGAGCTGCAAAATACGGTGATTGTATTGATGTTCTTTTCATGTCACTAAGTTTATATAAAAATGGGTCTTGGTTTTACAACTAAGACCCAAATAAAGATAAATAATATTTTGTTATTGAACAATTTGACTTTTCTGATTGGAATCAAGATTCGGATTTTCATCGACAGGAATCTGTAGCCTGAATGCTACTTCCTTTATCGTCTCTGCCACTACATATTCGATCAATTTAATAGGGCAGATAAATTCGTATTCCCATTCAGACTCACACCCTTTAGGTGTAGGATCGCAGGCCATTAACTCCAGCGCCTTCTTTCTTCTTGTTGTAAAGAACTCTACGTTAATAAGCTCTATATGAAAATCCGGTATATAAATATAGTCGTTTTCTACATAATAAAAAGGACGCCGTTCTTTAACGTATTTAGCATACGGTCTTTTTTGTTCATTACGATACGACTTTATTTCAGCGAACTTAAAAAATATGGTGTTATCTACGTTAGTCACCTTGGTAATAGCCGGTCTAAGGGCAGAATAAAGAAGTCCTGGAAGTTTATGCTTTGACCGCATAAGTGTATTACATAACGCAAATTCGGCATCGCAGCAAACTATTTTATCAACTTCAATCATCTCCAGGCAAGTAACGTAAGTTAGGAGCCGGTGGTCGCCAAGTAACGTCCCGTCATCCCACCTCTGGGCTGTATAAGATTCGGCTTTAGTTCTACCGATATTCAATATCCATCTCCGACTAACATGCGAATCTTTGTCAAGGGCATGAATACCGTTTACGACTCTTGATACAAATTCACCATTAGTGATCATGCTCCCCTCCTTTCTTTTGCTCTTGATTCTCTTGATTTAGCATTCAAGATCCTCATATAAATATCTCTTTCACTCATGCCGGATATGGTTTTTATAGCCTCATCCAACATAACTTTCGTATATAAAGGTTTAGGGAATCCCTTTATCTTAACCGGATCAGGAACCAACTTAGCCTTACGATATTCATAAAATCTTTTAGAAGTTACATTAAGATAAGAAACAGCCTCTTCTCCGGTATAGTACTTAGCCGGATTAGCAAGCTGCGTCCATGTCTCAAGATCGTTGGCTGTAAGATGATCGCATTCCCCGCTTAAAAACATCTCCTTTATCTTACCGCATACCGCCGCACCGCTTTTACGCAGCGTCTCTGTCAGAATTTCTTTCATTTTCAAAACATCCTGTTTTAAACCTTAAAACAATAGAGGCAATGATTATCAAAAGAGTAACAGCCATAACAGACCACACTACGATATTGTGTTCAATAGGCATCTCAATATTAACCGTAACCCATTCTACACAGATATTAAAAATCATACTATAGATCAATAACCTATGCCATATACAAAACCTGAACATTCTTGAAAAAGCCAAGAGAAATAGGTCCCATGATAGAGAATGACCTAATATCGGATACAGCCAATTAGTGATACTAAAAGGATAAAACTCATCAAAAATGCTGGCTAACATAATAACCTGCATCAACACAGGATAATACTTCACAAACGTCACACAGACATTCCTCTGTCCTTTGCTAATAAACTTGTTGCTCATAATATGTTGTTGTTATGTTATTAAAATGGGGAAGGCGATCAGCACCTTCCCCTGGTTTTCAATCACTTTTTAGTGCTCGTCTTCTTTCTTTTCATCTTACCGCCAACACTACCGCCTTGACGCATTTTGGGTTTGTCCTTTTTATCAACTTCCCCACCCTGACGAGCTTTCTTTTTACAAGCCATGATACTAAAAATTTAAAATTGAATGATGTGCAATATTAATCATTTTTATTCTAATAGACAATACTTAAAACACAATATTATAATCTAAAATATTCAAGGGGAGAGAACTAAATTCCCTCCCCTTGCTAATTATGCTGGATTAAGATCCATTTGAGAATAAGCGTATTTCAAAGTACCTTTTTCATCACCACACTCAGCTCCATCTACGATAAAGTTGTAAGAAGCAGGAGATTCATTATATACATTGAAAACACCACCTTTCTTGGAGATATTTTGTTTTTCATACTGCCTAACAGTAGCGGTCTTATACACTTTGCCATTGTAAGACACGTTTATAGTTCGTATATACCATGTAGTATATCCATTCTCATCTCCAGAATGAGCATATCCGGCTAATATTCCTCCATTAACGGCCCCGAAATACGAACAAGAGTTTCCGAATTGTCTTCTCTGGGTTGTTGTTCCGATGCTTATAGTAGCTCCAGATATCTCACGATAATTAGCATCCACCACCTTAATATCACAGGTGTAGATTCGGATATTTCCATTTTCATCACCAGTCCATTCGAATCCGGCAATACACTTACCGGCGCCAGGGTTATAAGAAACATTATTCTTCCCATATGTAGCCCAAGAGCCGTTTTTCAATGTAATATGCGCCGGAACAGCCTCTGCCTTGCCTTCTTGGTTGACTGTTATGTTAACAGTCTTCCCAGACTCATTTTGCTTCAATGTCACAGTGCCACTTCTGGAAGATGAAGAGCTGTTTGCGGATGAGATTATTACAAATGAATAATCATAACCTGACAAAACAGGACAACTTACTCCTGATGGTTTTTCTGTAACTTCTGTAACCCAACTTGGTTTAGATGATACAGCGTATCCTATCTTACTTCCATTCTTTTTACTTTTTAATTGAATACATAAATATGAGTTATTTGCACCTCCATTTGCATCGGCATTCCAAGTGCTTTGGTTGGTACTAAATTCGTAAGTAACTGCAACATCTTGTGTGATGCTAAGAGTAACAGTCTTTCCAGATTCATTTTGAACAAAAACAATGTCACCAGATCTGGAAGAAGATGTTGTATTGGCAGATAATGTCACCACAGCCTTCATGCTTTCAGATGTCAGGTCTCTGTAATCAACAGAACACCAAGAAGGTTTCGATTTAACAGAATATCCTATATATGAATCATTCTTAGTACTTATGATAACTTCTTTAATATCCTGAGATTCTCCAGTTACAGACCTTGACTTGCTCGTACTTCCATCCTGGAACTGAAATTCATATGGTACATATCCGCAACTTCCAATAACATACTCTTCTTTAGTATCAGAATTTCCGCAATCATCGTAACGAATAAACTTAGTTTTGGTTCCATTACATCCATTTTCTTGCCAAGAACCGTAAGATCCGCAATTACAGCAATTTCTACAACTTACAGAATATTGACGATCTATGCTACCAGAGCAACTATCACGATAAGCATCGTACCGAGTATGACCTACGCAGTCTCCTGTTCCATAGTAATACCAGTCAGTACAAGACTCTCCACCTCCATTAACCCATCTTGTGTCGTTATAAGAAGAAGAGCATGGATTGGTGTCACGTTGTTGCTTCTGAGACGTACACCCGTCACAACGGGTGCTTCCGGTATCCGACCAAGAAGGTGTTGTGCTATCAGGCAAGCAATCAGCATTCTTATTAGCTACTGCCTGACCTTGGGAATTTACAGCATCTTGAGCCTTCTTATTAGCATCAGCTTGACTGATATTGGACGTAAATGGACCACCCACTTCATCTTGGGTTACGGTAACAGAAGAACCATGCTGGCAGCTTCCACAATTGTTTCTGGTGAAAACCTTACTTGCCTTACCGGTCCAAGTACAAGTGCCCTGTGCGTCAGCAAGAGCCTGACCTTGGGCCTCAACGGCAGCCTGAGCCTTACTATTTGCGTCTTCTTGACTTACGGTAGACGTAAAAGGACCGCCGGTTACATCATCTTGGTCTATAGTAACCTCAGATCCGACACCTCCATCAGCACACTGTTTTGTAAATTGCTTGCTATATGTTCCGGTCCAGGTACATACCTTATCTCCACCTTCTACCCAGCGTTCATCTGCTCCACCATAACATTCGTTGGTATTGACTTGCTTCTTATAAGATTTACCTCCTTCACATTTGGTTTCAAGCGGTTCAGAATCTACCCATACAGGATCGGTGTTGTCCATTTCGCATGTCCCGTTCTTGTTAGCGTAAGCCTGACCTTGGGCTTCTACAGCTTCCTGAGCCAACCTATCTGCCTCTTCCTGGCTTTCATTAGAATAGAACGGTCCACCCACCATGTCTTGTGTTACGCTCATCGGAACGCCATGCTGACATGATCCGCAATTGTCTTTTGTAAACTGCTTGCTATATACGCCTACGAACCTACATTTACCTTTTTGGTTAGCAATAGCCTGCCCTTGAGCTTTAACGGCTTCCTTAGCCTTATTATCAGCATCCTCTTGACTTACGAAAGAAGTAAAAGGATTGCCTTCAACATCAGCTTCACTTACCTCTACTTCTGTTCCTGAATCCGGTATTTCACAGTCGTTCTTTTGGAACGTTTCTGAGTAATGACCGGTCCAGCTACAAACTTTGTTCCCACCATCTACCCAACGTTCTTGATTGTGGGTTTCAGAACATTCGTTGGTATCATGTTGCTTTTTCTGAGACTTACCTTCATTACATCTAAGTTCTTCCGGAACAACGTCTTCCCATACAGGATCGGTGCTAAGTGGCGTACAGTTGCCGTTTTTATTAACATAGGCCTGGCCTCCTTCTTCTACGATCCTACGAGCTTCTGCGTCTGCCGCATCCTGGCTTTCTGTAGACGTAACAGGACTACCATTAACCATTTCGGCCGTAACCTCCATTTCTACACCCTTATGGCAAGCTTCACATTCAGGAACGAATCTCTTGCTGTAATGACCGGTATAGACCGTCATATTCTCACAATTACCCTTACTGTTAGCAATAGCCTGTCCTTGTTCTTTGACAGCAGCTTTAGCCTTGTTATTAGCATCATCTTGACTCACGGTAGATGTGAAAGGAGCACCAACAACATCTTGTTCGGTTACAGTAATCTTAGACCCTACCTGACCTTCATTACAATCGTTTTTGGTAAATTCTTCACTGTATTTACCAGTCCACGTGCAATGTCCGTCCCGGTTGGCTATGGCCTGGCCCTGCTGCTCGACGGCAGCCTGAGCGAGCGCGTTAGCCGCCTCCTGGCTTTCGTATGAAGTAAAAGGACCACCGATTACATCATCTTGGCCCACTGTTACCTGCGAACCTACGCCTTCTCCGTCGCAATTGTCTTTTGTGAATACCTTGCTATATACACCAACAAATTGGTTTTTATCTATGCAAGTGCCTTTCTTATTTGCAAGATCCTGTTTCTGTTCTTCCATAGCAGCCTGAGCGAGCGCGTTAGCCGCCTCCTGGCTTTCCCTTGATACAAAAGCATCCGGGTATCCAGCAAGATCCTTTTCAGTTAAATCGACAAAGCTTCCGGTCTGAGATTCAGCATCGCAATCATTTTTCTGAACACGAGCCGAAGCCTTTCCGACGAAATAATTTGGATCAGTAACGCATTCTCCATTCAGGTTTGCCTGATCCTGACCATTTTTCTCTATATCATCAAGAGCTTTCTGATCAGCATCTTCTTGACTTACGTCTGATGTGTATTTACCGGCTTCTACCGTGTAAGTGTAAGGTGCTCCGATAAACCCATCTTCGCAGTCATTCTTATAAAATACTTTCGACTTCTCTACGTTATACCATAAATTGGTTTCACAGGTGCCATGCTCATTAGCATACCCTGGACCTTCAGCTTCCAAGGCTTCCAAAGCCTTCTGATTAGCATCTTCCTTAGAAACAGAAGAAGAGAAACGGCCGGCTTCTACAACGTACTCTACCATAGATCCAACTTCAGTTACCTCACAATCTGTCTTTTGGAACATTTTGGATTTCCTGTCGTTGTACCATTTTATGGTATTGCAAGTGCCATGAGAATTAGCATAGTCTTGACCTTTGGCATTCAACTCGGCTTCAGCCCTACGGTCAGCATCCTCTTGGCTTATGGAAGAAGAGAACTGCCCGGCTTCGATCGTCATCGTAACCAAACTTCCTTCTTCGGTATCAGGATCGCAGTCGTTCTTTCTAAACGACTTTGATTTCTTGACATTGTACCATAATATGGTTATACAACGACCATGCTCATTAACCCAGTTCTGACCATTTTGCTCAATGTCTCTCATAGCCTTGTCATCAGCATCAGACTGAGATATGATAGACGTGTATTTTCCGGCCTCAACAACGTACTCAAGCTCTTCCCCTTTCTCTGTCTCAGGATTACATCCTTCTTTTGTGAAAAGATCCGACTGCCTTTTATTTCTATAAACTACCTGTTCTTTTTTTTTGTGAACTACCGTACATTCTTCAGATACGCTACCATCCCTGGAAGACACCCTTATCTTGACACTTCTGTTGGCACCAGTATCATTTTCATCAAAGTAAATATTAACCTTACTGTTAAGACTGCCTTCTTTCTTATCTATGTTCGCCCAACAATTACCTACTTTCATTCGCTAATCCTCCATCTTAAATTTTCGGGAGTTGTACTTACGTTGATTACCTCCGGTGATCCATCTGAATCAAGATCAACAACATCCTTGTCCAGGTAGATTTCCTCCTTATCCACAGACTCGCATTCAACTATTTCAATAACATAATCTTTTATATTACTTTCTATACTTAACTGCGTGCTTGTTTCATCACCCTCAATTTGTTCAAATTCCTTATCCAATTTAATGTAAGGAACGACCTTTTCAGGCTGATAAATAGGAATCAGTACACCATTTATAGTTATGTTCTCATTAACTTCATTCCCATCCTCATTGCCAGGCATGGAAACAATCATCGAAACCTGGAACGTGTCTTCAAGACCCGGATCACCAGGGAAACCATAATCAAGCCTAATATCATTGACATCAATATTTAGACCAGAAGCGGTGGTAAATGCCTTTATAACACCCTTTATACCACTATCTCCTGTAATAAGGGCATTGATAGAAGCGGCGTTGGTAGTAATAAGGATCTGCTTATCTCCACCAGATATAGGGAACTCCAGCCTACTAACCGACACTTCTGTGATCTTAATACCTTTTTGCTTGAAAGTAATGGCTTTCATGCTTTCGGTATCGGACTTCTTCACAATTCGGATAGTGATCCTATCTTCCCTTCCTTTCCAAGATGGAGCATCGAAATTCATTTTATCACGACCGACACCTTCCTTCTTATCTGAGGTAAGCCAAGAACCATCATCCATCTTATATATTCTTTCTTTGCTCATAATAACCCTCCTTCATTAAAGTGTCAGTTCCCATTCAACGCCATCATCTACCACAACCTGTACCGTAGCCGTACCGCCTGTGGCTTCAAATGTTATGTCAGTAGGAATAACATCAAATATCTCTTGTACGCCAACACATCCTAAGCCGCAGATAATATCCTTAAACCATTCCTCTTTAGCGTATTTTTTAAGAACTTCTTTAAAGAACTCACGAAGCCAATCTGAATCAATAGATTCCTTAAGTATGGTTTCTATTATTTCCTTAAGCCAAGATTCGTGCATTTCCTCTTTCAGAATCTCTTTAATAAGCTCGATAATGGTTTCTTTATCTAACTTATCAGAAGGCACAGAGCCATCAACGAGATTACCCCCACATATAAATCCTTTGCATTTTTCTGCCATTTCTCATCCTCCTAAATTAACAATGGAACCCATAAGAACTATTTGCCTCTTCTCGGTACACGACCCTCACTTCAGCAAATTCATCCTGTTGACACATATCCCGGCAGAACCTAACAGTACGACCCTGGACTTTATACATATCAGAAGGCACGACACCCCCGCAATAAGATACAAGCAAAATCTCTGCCGGATCTTTTTTGAGAACCACATGAGAAGTACCGTCAAATACTTCTGTATTGACAGATCCACTTACGTTAATAGCCCTTGAAACGTATTTGGCTAAATTAGCCAAAGCCCCGTCTAAAGGCATACCATGATACAAACCAGCTTCTTCTATAGTTTCTCCATCATAGAATATGTTAGAAGAAGGAATATTGCAATGATGCGGGCGTTCGCACCCACCATGACTGCCAAAACAACCGTTACCTGTTATTGCCATTGTTACTCAAAATATTTATTTTTTGTTTTAAAAATTCTATTTCCCTATCCTGATATTCCATACGGCATATCATTGCATTGATTAAAGCCGTAAGATCAGATTTCTGAGCCAGACTGAAGTAGCCAGCGTTAATGCCGTCAGCGCAGTACACGCAGTTCGTGCAGGTGTATCCGTCCGGGCATGGCACCGGCGTCTCGTCCACATGTGGAACATATACGTGTTTGCCACTTAAGTCCTTACCAATTTGTGCACTCTTTTCCATTTTGTAGCTGTTTTTCAAGTTGTTCAACCCTTTGTTTTAGAAGCGTATTTTCTTCAACCATCCTATCCAAAAACTTATCTATGTTTTCAAAAACCAGCTCTATATTATGCATAACCTCATTATAAGGCATACCTGGAGTTAATTTGGATATGAATGTCTTGCATCCTGTATAATGAATGCAATGATCGCTTAAATGACCATACGGGCAATCGCATTCTTTTGGAAGAATTTCGCAATTGTCCGTACAGTCATTACACGGATCAGACCCGATACAGATATTAGATCTCAGAATATCAGGTCTGTCATCTTTACAAGTATTACAATTCATGACTTTCTTTTTTTTGGTGCAAGATAACAATTTTCATTCACACCATCACAATAAGAAGTCAATCAATGTATTCCAAGCGGTTAGTGCTGCCTTTAAAAACGTATCCGCATCTGTTTTCTATCTCTACATCGGTAATAGGGAGAATAGCATCTTTGCCATAAGTAAGTTCGCATTTTGAAATAAAATTTAACTTTTTGTTTGAAATAAAGTTCTTAAGTACTTTTCTAAACACTTTGTCTTTTACATGGTTATAACATTTACGTTGATCTATAACCAAACAATACTTCAAATCAAGTCTATCATAATAAACGTGCTTCATCTTTTTAATAAGAGACCTTGATTTAGACGATGCTGTTATGCCAAATCCAGGCTTACAATTAAGACCATTCATATTATCCTTCTCATAATACAAAGGACCTAACTTTACTAAAACAAGATGCTGATAGATTCTGGTGGTAAGATCCGGGCTGTTTATTTCACGAACCTTACCATTCTTGTTTTCTTTTACAAGTTTGCGATATTTGATTTTGCTAACATAAGTACCATCTAAATACCATTCATACAATTTTAACGAATTACCATCAAAATCAGAATTAAAATTAACAACATCATTCTTTTTAGAATGGTTTTTAAATGCTGCTTCGCATGCTTCTCTAATATCATCCAAACTTACATCTATATAGTTTGAAACTGATTTCAGTTGTGGGCTAATGACGGGCTTACGACCGTCGCGCATCTCTATCATATTTTTATCATATAACCTCATACGCTTGTCTTTTATTGATTCTCCACTCCTGGGAAAGATTAAAAAGAATATACCCAATTTTTTAGCCCACACAGGGCAAGGCCGCAATTGTTGCGATTCGTATTAGAAGCGGCGTTATTCGCATTCAGATTACGAGGCGAGCAATTGCCATTGTTCGCATTACCGCCGAAACGAGCAGCCACTCTGGACTTTATACCGACAGATGAAGCCCAGAAGCAATTGTCCCATGTATAAAAACATTCTCCTGTTCCGATACTTCCCCCTTTTTTATCCTTCCATCCGGTATAAGGAATACGGTGTAAAGCAAAACTATCTCCTAAATTTTGGGTAGTTGCTATCTTTTTATATTTAGATTCAAAATTAAAAACCTCACCATTATTTATAGTAGACCTTTTCTCATATGTCCATTTCTTTTGATCTGGCTCTATATAGATATCAATAGTATTGCCTATACAAGTAACATTAGGATCATTTAAACAAGTCCCTACCTGTTCGTATCCTCCTCCACAATACCTAAAGACATCTCCAGACAAATTCATGCCATCGTACAAAGACATCCTTAAAATAACTTCCAAATCAAATTCTGCTGGTTCGTCATTTTCGTTTAAGGCCGATATGGTACCAGTCATTTCCTTAAACACAATAACATTCATATGACCTTCAGCCATACTCTTGGCTCCCTGGACGTTCTTATACCAGTATTTTCCTCCATAAAAATCAAACTCTGATCCTTCTTCTACGCCTGTCTCAAATGCAAAAGAAGCCGCCATCTGGCTTTCCATGCACTGTTCTTTAGGATACTCTGAATTTATGAGGTAAGAGAAGTAAGTTTTTTTAGTAGGTTCATAATGGATAATAGAAGAACGGTCGTACCATGTGGCATACATCCATGTATCTTCTCCTTTTTTACGGTATTTCAATCCTCCGTATTTATGGTAATTAACATCATTACCTACCCCGGAGTTATTTGATATCCCTGATCCAAAAGTATCTGGATTAACCAAGTATTTAGTACCGTACAGCATTTCAAGGTATATGATATAGGCATTCAAGGTCAAAAATCCACCTTCTGAAAAAGGATAAGAAGATTCTGGATCTACGTTATTTGCCCTCGAATACTTAGCTATATTGATCTGATTTACATCATTGCTTCTCGGATAAGTTCTTCCATTTAGAAACATTGTGCAGGCGTTACCAACTCCGGCTCCGGATTTACAATTTGTTTCTCCTTCATACAAGAAAAAGAAAGACCTTGCCTTGGAGTCTACTGTACATACCGGTCCAGGAGATAAGGCCGTGGGCGGCAGCACAGGGCACGTCTGGCGCAGGTCAAGTCCGTCCAGCATAGGAACCGTGTCTGCGTCGTACACACCAGACCATATTTTCCCACTTTTACCAACTACCTTATCAACTACATACAGACTCTTGCTACATCCTAAGAATATGCTATAATTCTTTGAAGTAGTCTCCCAAGGTCTTAAAATCCTTACCTCTGATCCTGATACATTATAAAGTTTTTGACCAATACCATACTCTTCGTAAAAAGCCTTAGCGTCAAATGCTCCGGCATCACAATACTTATTTTTATGACCGTTATCCAAATACAGTTCCACATCGCATTCGGCTCTCATTTCCTCGGTTATACCTACCGTAGGAGCAAAATCTCCGTTTTCAAATCTAAGGAGATTATTCTTACGAAGCTTTCCTACCGGACGCACTTTGTCTCCGGTATTTTGAGTCATGTCTATAAGATAAAAATCCCAAGAAGGGAGAAGGCTTTTGTCGCCAACTGATTCTGTGGCTTCTGGAGGAAGCTGATCCTCAGCCCAAGCGGATGCCGATCCTGAAGCACCTTCTTTAAGAACGTTGAAAGTATTACCATCAGACAAAACAAAAGGCTCAGATTCCTCCCCTTTCTTCGATAAAAACTTTTCCCTTTTACCAACTTGATTAACGACGATGTTCTTCTTAGCCTTATTCCCTTCATCGGAAATAGTGTAATTCAAAGTCGTATCAAGACCTTCATTTATTTCAGAAAACACCGACACCAGTTTATCATTCTCACCTTCTGTCGGATTAAATTTTACGTTGCTCATTTTCAAAAATCAAATTTGCATTCATCAACAACAGGCTCGCATTTGGTATTTTCATTAACCCATTTCATGCCCTCTTCTTCCAGTATCTTCTTAGCCTTTTCATTGGCATCATCAACGCTAATGAAAGACGTTACGGTACCAGCGTATATCCTCCTGTATTTCTCAGGAGCCTTCCATCCTTCCTTACAACGTTTACTAAACCAACCATGTTGATCTTCGTTGTAATAAACGGTTTTACATACTCCAGATTCGTTAGCGGCAGCCTGCCCTTCTTGCTCAAGAATCTTCGCAGCTTCGTAGTTGGCTATTTCGGTACTAAACTTAGACCATACACGCCCGGCCTCTATCACATGATGTGTAGGTTGTTCTTGTTTTTGACCATCAGGACAATCATTTTTAAAGAAATCACCTTCCTGTCTTGTGTTATAATATACCTCGCAACAGCCACCTACTTTATTAGCATACAACGGACCTTCTTTATCCGCAAACTCTTCCGCTTTCCTATCTGCATCATCTTGGCTTATATCCGAACAAAATTCAGCCTCATGAACGATAAACGTTTCTTCAGAACCAAGATCTTCCGGACAGTCAGATTTCTTGAAAGCTTTTCTGTATTCCTTGTTGTAATACATCTTTTTCATGACAAGATCTTATTAAATTCTTCTTTAAATTTCTGAATCTCATCCGGACACAACCCGCATTCCCCTTCACATACGATTCTTCTCATACGATCTATTTTAAGAACCGTATCCATATCAGGCTTGATACCTACCTTATACTTATGATATTGTAGATACTGATCAGCCTTACATGCTATAAAACGATCAGCACACTCACATAAGTAAGATGAAGGGAAAAGAATTTGCTGTGTACTTCCGGTAGCTGACATATCTATATCCTCATTTAAATTAATCAATTCATTTCATTTTGTACCATAAAACATTTACACCTTGATAATTTCAACTTCTTGTATGTAATATCTCTTTGGTTTTTACCATCAATATCACGAATGTTGAAACGACCGGTTTTACGCCTTCCGAATATAAAGTAATAACTGTTTTCAAACATAACTCTGTCAAACAATCTAAAACCAAAAACTTCAAAAGGAGATTGATTTAACCTCTTAACTCCACCTTTTGGAATCTTTTGTTTATGAATTTGACGATTATGTCTTCTTACTAATCTTACTTTATAATAATATCCTAACCTTATAGCATTAAAGTTCTTAGAAATAACAAAAGCATCTGAAACATGGGATTTTTCAATACCATGTTTAATCCTATTGTATTTTGTAACATAACCGAAAGTCATAGAAATGTTGTCGTATTTAGATTTTAGCTCTTCATACAATCTCCATTTCATGATTCCCATTACGGCTGCGTCGCGAAGCGACTTGCCTCTTCTGATCTTTAAATCTATATTACCTTTATGGTATTCTTTATGACAAGTTTCACATAAGGTAATAAGATTATATGGGGAATCACCTCCGGTTTTTCGAGACTCAATGTGATGAACGTTAAGGATCTTATCTTTCGATTTTCCTTTACAATACTGACATTTATGTCCATCTCTTGCTAAAACATATTCCCTAACGTTCCAAAACCCAAGTTGATCACCCTCCTGGTATTCTTTACCTGATATCTCAGGATTCTTAATCTTTTGAGTATCGAATTGAGCTACTTCAATAACAATACGAGATATTGGTAATATAGAGCAAACATTTTCAACAACACGAATATGGGCGTCTACTTTGTATTTCACCGAAGGTGCTATCCATCCTGAACGCTTGCTTTTTACTCTGTTATCGAAACGAGGTTTTCTATATCTTAACCTATTTCGTCTCGTTTTTCGTAGCTCCCTTCTGGTAGACAAAAGATCTACGATATCACTTCTAAGAATAACTTCACTGCTGTAAAGCTCCTTGCTTTTCGTCGTAGCTGATAGACCAACATGCTTAGTACCAGCATCAACGCCTAACACAATTTCCTGTTTGTAATCAGATGTGACGTACGTTAATCGGATGGTAAACGGACATAGGTTCACAACGACTGCCTTTTTATCTTTAAGCAGCCTCCTTACCTTACCATGCCTTGTTGTAGGCATCATAGGTTTACCATTTATGTCTTGTACGTACACCATATCTACAAACGTTTTTAATGTTTATTCAACATAAGTCAGAGTAAAACTCTGTTAGTACCCATCGCCAATGTTATTTAAGGTTTTCGTAAGCAACACTGTTCCTGAATACCAAAACTGTTTAATCACTTACCTTAGAGCTACAGACTTGGATAAACATCCGTAGGTAACTATCTATTCTTAAATAACGTAGTGTTTGTTTCAACACTTAGGCTAATAATCGGAATAGCTTTTAGCTATTATACATAATACAATACAAATTGGTTATGATTTGTATGAGTTATGTATTATTCGCGATTATATCACTTCACGGTAAAATACCTGGCGTATTCTTTATTTATGTATTCAGAATAAGTAGCAAGATCATCCGGATCCGGGCACTCGTTCTTCAAATTAACAATCCACCCTCTTACCAGCTTTTGAATATCAGCATACCTTTTACTTACACCTCCTACAAACCTGAACTTGCGATGAAGGTCTATGATTTTCTTGTCCAACACAGCAAGTTCATCATATTTCTGAATACAAGCCGCATTAGAATCAGCTTTAGGTGTCGTATTCGACTGAGGCTTTATAGCCCTATTTCTATTAACAGAAGTAATATTACTTCTTCCACATCCACATCCCATAACTTATTTATATTTAATTAATTACATTTTGCAACCACAATTTTCACAATTATTGAGAACGTAAATCAATTTAGATGCTTTTTCGTATAATTGTTTTACGTTTTCAAAATTCCCTAATCTCATATTAGCTTCAGCCGCAGCCAGCAGAAACTCTATTTCTTTTATTTTGTCAATAACGTCATCATCCTCATGATCACATAACACAGTTGACCTGGCCCATATCTTATCTATGTTAAGACGGATCAGATCTGTTTTTAAATACTTTCTGTTAAATGAATAAGAGGAAGGACTTCCTTTTATGGTAATATCGTATATACCATCTTTTAGGTTTTCAAAATCATTTCCGCGACCCGGATTTACGCCAAGAGTCTTACTGTTGAATACATTCAACTGATTCTTACCAAGATAATAAACATACTTATTCTCGTCTTCAGGTGGCACGATCTCTATAATAGCCGGTCTGTCTGCCAGTATCCCCCATTCCGACTGATCGGCTATACGAAGCGTTTTAGGGTTGTTGGTGCTTATAACCTCAAAATCAAGATGAATGTTGTTCATACTCTCTTCCCATCCCATTCTGGTAAGGGAATCATCGTATCTGGCTGTTATATCAGCTCCCTCTACTTCAGTGCTATTAACACGTACCTCGGTACCATTTATCTTGACTCCTACTATTTGGGCCACCAATGACTTAGCCATACCAAACATAGGAACAATGATTTCTCCGTTGTAATCAGTTCCTTCATTTGGATACTGTACTACTTCCGTCTTGTACAAACCGTCATTTCTTCTGGCTACTATTCTAATAACCATCTGATTTTCCACATCGTAGTCGGTCATTACTATCCTGACATAGAAAATGTTATTTCTTATCTGTGGTAAAATATCGATATAATTCATAACTTACCTTTTTCCACAAAGATAAGTAAATGGGGTGATAAAAGTTTAAAATGTTGTGTATTAAATAAAATAGGACGTGATTATTACCATATCCGATAATAGATTCCAGCGCCTAAGTAGGGGGAGAAGCCCTCGCGCCCAACCCCATACCCTGCCGTCAGTCCTATGCCCCAGCGCCGGCTCTTTTCGTATATTATTTCTTTTTTGTGGTAGATGATCATCGTGTCCAAATTAGGTCTGTATCCGCTTATAACAGCCCGATAATCATCTGTGTTGTATGTTTTTCTTTGTATAGGAATATTGATATAGACAGTGTCTTTTATCGTATCTTTTTCAACTATAGCATCCATAGGGAAAGGTATTTCTACCTCCCCTACGTCAACTATATACTGAGGAACAGGAACAGGTTGGATAATGGTATCTATTACAGTATCTATTTCTATATCGTGTATTATTTCTTGCTTCTTGCATGTTTTACCAAACAAGAAAGATATAAAACACAGTAGAAGAACTCCTAACACAAGCCTGGCTCTCATTTTTTGCAAACACATCTTTTACCCTCCTTATCTTCGTCTAAAAGCTCTTGTATATTACCGTTGTTAATACCTTCTTTAAGCTCTTCTCCGAATGGAACTTTCTGCCACCAACTTACTTTGCTAAAGAAATACTTAACGCCTTTTACTATCATCAAATCAGGTGCAAGGTCGCCGAGGCGTTTGAATGCCATTCCACCGTATAATATTAAGGCGAATATCGTAATCCACTGAAGAAGCATGTCTATAAACTCTGGGGATTTATGCCCTCCCATAGACATAATAAGATCCATTCCGGATATGGTAAACAACCCGAAAGAACAGGCCGCGAACTCAAGAAGGATTTTCAAAACTCCCATTTCGCTTATGCATGTCAATATCTTAAAAGGCCTCTTTCTCTTTCTTCGGATATAGCAGTGTTTGATACTTTTTATAGTAGCTAACAAAAGATTTATAGCTAATATAAACAATATAGAATATATAAGGTGGTGAATCTCCTGGAAATTCATCCACAACGCTGATAATCCGGAAATGAGAAAAGCCCAGAAACTTTCTAAATTCATCCTTCCTACAAAACGATAAGCCATATTAGAACATAGTTACTTTCTTGATACTTCCAAGAGAGTCATATACGTCAATATGGACCCAATTGGTACCTGATTCTAATCTAATGGGACAAGGAAGTAAATCCTGCGACTGAATTATTTTATTCCTTGCCTCTTCTGCCGTCATACCCTTGGCATCAAAATCGATGGCTGCCCCAAGCATATGAGGACTGATATACAAAGACCCTGATACGGTCTTGGATTTTACTATATCCGAGATATTGTTCCTAAAACCACGCTCATCAAACCTTCCACCCGACTTCCAGGTATTAACCGTCATCGGAGTTTTCAAGATGTCTTTCCTTAAAACCAGTATCGTGTGAAGCAACTCAGTTCTTAAATACCTCCAGCAAAGATCTTTGTCTCTACCGTATTCTTTAGGACCAACTAATTCAACAATACTAAAATACTGACTCAATTCTTTTATAATATCTTTTCTTTCCATAACTTAACCTTTTTCACAAAGATAATTAGAACCTTACCGATATGAAAAATAAGTAGAGTCGGGATTAAAGAAAAACCCCTGCATAAATAAATATACAGGGGTTATCCATAACATTAACAACAAATCACGACCTAAACAACCCTCACGTATCCTGCTGATACAAGATCAGAAAGATTCTCGTAAGCCAAAGGGATGCCTGAATCTCTTATGCAAAGATACTTAATTTCTTTGTCAATGTAATACTTTCCATTCTCTAAAATAGAATTATATACCCAAGGAATAGGATCATCTATCGTACCTGAATGCTTTTCCTGAACAACCATATACAGGCTTTCAGCTCCACCTCCCTGACCAGGAACCCAGTCGGCTTGGAGATTATGATTTTGCCTTACTTCAAACAGGGTCCAATCCAAATCCGAAGGTTTGTTCTTGCTACGGAAACGTTGCCCTTTTACAACAGCCGTACCCATAGGAAGACCTTTGTCGCCGTAAACTCCATCCTTATCCCAGATGGGGTACAATCCCTTTATCTTAAGAGCAAGATTCTGGTCAGTGTTTTCAAGCATAGTAGGAGTATTAATCATCGCTCTCATATACATAGCTGTAGCTTTCTCCGGATCGTTAGCTTCAAGAATCTTATTTTTTTCTATTATCTGATCCTTTGTTCTTACCAACTTTTCAGGATATCCTTCATCTACTTTCATAGACTCAACTTCACTCCTGTTGGTTTTAGAAGCTATTTCCTTTTCTATGGCAGCAGTACGATCGTTGCACTCAGATTCATATACATGCATTTCATTCATTGCCGTATTAGCAATATCAAGCTCGTATTCTGAATCTGCTACGGATACGGTGTATATCCCGCTTCCTTTTGCTACATCAATATCGTTTTTAACCTTCTGTCTCATGCTGCTGTTGTACCATATCTGTTTACCATCCAAACTATAAGAGCGGACAGCATCAGAATAAGCATATTCCCTGGCCTCAGAAACCTTCTTGTCTTTAGCCTTGGCAAGCAACTCCTCTTCAGTTGGTCCAGGGGGCTCCGGGTCAAGCTGCATGGCAATAACTTCTTTCACACTCGCATCAGGATTGTCTTGATGGAATTTTTCTTGATCGGAGTCAAGTTGAACCCATTTACCATCTAAAAAATCTTGGTAAGAATACCCTACTTCGTAAGAAGAGGAATCCAACTCGTATCCTTCCCAATAAAAACCTTTTATATTCTTATTTACATAAAGCATATTCTATTCTTTCTATTAAGCTTGTTCACCTACTCTGATAACCAACTTATCATTGATATACCAGATACTTAATTCTATAAAACTATTTTTAGGTATCACTACGCTATCGCCTGACATACTCTGGAACAGACCGGAGGTAGGAAGCGGCTGTGTGATGTCCGTGCCGGTGGTGTTGTTAACCCGCACCTGCCATTCCCGCCCAACATCATCGGAAGATACGGCCATAGACAGGTTCGTAGCGGAAGCTACGTTAGCTATGATATTATGAGCATCTATTGGCAAACTTGCTAATGTTGTAACAACCTTAGGAGTCTTAGCCATAAACTTCAAATAAGACAACATGGCATTAGACAACGTAGCCGTATTAGCTATAGCCCTATATGTCTTATCTTGGGCAACAATATAAGTTACCATCTCAATATCTATATAAGATCCAGATACGTCTTCCTCTGAGTTGGTGTTATTAAATAAAACAGCTATTATTTTTAATTCAGAATTATCATTATCTAAAAAATAATCCAAAGAAAAATAATAAAAACTAAGCTTACCTAATGTAATCCTGTTATTGTAAGCATCCATAACTTTTGCATACGAATCCTCATCAAGAGTTCCAGAAGTAGAAGTACTGGGAAATATGGATAGATCAAGATAAGTCGAATCTACTCCGGTACTTACCATACCAAGTGATTCAAGCACCTTATTTCCACCTTCTTCAGTAACCAAAATATATTCGTTATACACGTTTTTAGTTTCTGTAGATGCCACATCGTCTTTTACAAGATACATGACATTATCCTTCGCTTCTTCAACAGTAGGAAGTTTGCTAACAATCTGTTTCTTCCACCCTGCTGCCGAAACAGCATCATCTATGTACTGTTTTGTTACATGATCTCCCCATGTCATATTACTAAGAAGAGTCTTGCTACCGTCCTGACTTCCGGCAGGGGGAGCCGGGATGAGGCCTCCCTTCCCCGACTCCGAACCTGTTCCAGGAGCAGCCTGCACCACATTCTCAAGTCTGGAATCAACCTCCTGGCCTTCGAATTTACTGTTATAACCTATTTCTGCCATATTTATTTTTTGTTAATTTTATCCAACAACTTCTTGACCTGGTCTACGATGTCCATCACCGCACCAACCTTGTTTTTTACGTCCTCAACCTTCTGATCAATCTTAGAATCCAAAGCCTTTAAACGATCTTCGTTTTTACGATACACTAAATACAGGGCTAAACCGATGATTGCTATCGTAAGGATATTAGCCAAAACGCATCCGATTATTATCTGAAACATGATGATTATATGGTAGATAACGCTACCATACGCTTTAATTATTCAACTTTTTACAAATATAGTAATTGCCCCAACCATAACAAGATCAAAGACACTCGTCATTAACATCAGACACCCATTCTTTAGATGAAAGAACAGATTCAAACTCAGAAGAAGGGCTATCATATACCGAATACGGATATTGAGGATCGTCATCAGCCTGCGCGTCTAAAGACTTAAATAGATGGTCATAATGTTCTACGTGTAAAATAACCCAAGAGCCGTCTACGCTCGCTCTTGGGCTACCTGTTCCTAATTCACGTTTCTTTTCTTCAGATACGGAATCATATACTTCTTTTGGTATGATAATGAATTTCATATTATTTTGCTTTTAAAGTTTGTAAATAGTTATATGCTTTGATACAATCTTCCCTGGAGAGGACTGTAGGATAAATCGCTAAGTTTTTGAAAGCAATTTTAGTATATGCGTTACCTGAATATCCTATAGTTAAGAAATTTTTACTGGTAGATTCCGTTTCTTCATTATAAATAGATTCTTTCCAGTCTTTTGAATAAATCCTGCCATCAGAACAAATTGCATTAACGGTATTTTGATCGGGAATCAAAATATTTCTACCATTTTTTATATTAATGAGCACTGAATTATAATTATAATTATAAATGACTATACTATCAAATTTTACAATACCAGCATTGTCATTTTTCCCTGTATTTATAAGCTCCCAATCTCCTATTACAGTCCAATCATTACCCATTTTAAATATAGACGAGATTATCTTATCATCCACCCCATCAGTAACCAGATAGCCAGCATATTCCCCTTCTTCATTGTAGCCACTCCCTTCTGCAAAACCAAAATTAGACAGTACAAGATCATTACCATTGCCCGTAATGTTGGCAATAGTAGCACGATCTTCGTCCTCGTTGGTTTTGCCTACCACTGTCCATGCCTGGTCGGGGAAGAGCCAGGGATAGGTTTTAACGAAGTAGTCTTTGATCTTGGTCAGTTCTTCTTCGGTGGCATCATGATCGAGAATGACTATTTCCCAAATGGCAGCATTGGCATAATTACTTAATTGGCCAAAATAAGTTTTATAAATACACAGCTTATTAGTAGATTTAGATGTTCCTTTTTTTATTATTTGACCATTGTAACTACTTGATGTTTGCCATGTAATAGGGTTATTATAATCAATATATACATCTGTAAAACTATTATAAGATCCCGTAACGTCATTTACATTTTCATCCTTTCTATATTCAATTAAAAAAGCGCCTTCATCATTTGTGTCAAGATTTGATATTAAAGGTCTTTTATATTTAGTTGCATCATATCGTGTTATCCAATTCCTCAATGCAATAATACTATATCCTTTTTCTTTAGGCAATAATGGCAAGTTGTCACATCCCGCCCAATCGTCTACTCCGTCAAAGACAAGTGCGCCGGGGTAGAGAGGTAGTTGTTCAACGGTAAACGAACCTACTTTGCCGCTAACATTAATATAAACAGCTAAAAAATCATCTTCTTTTATTGCAGGAATTTCAGTGATGCCATTAGGATTTAACGGTACTTTTACTGTTGTAGCCGTTGATGCAGAAGGAGCATAAAATGACAAAGACAAATCACCTTCATTGTATCCTTCACTTGATATTTTTATGAAATAAGATTTATTAAATTGGTAAATATTCTTTGGTATATAAATAGCATTACCAATTCCTGTAGTTAAAATGGTTACTTTAATAAAATTGCTACCCTGCTCATCAATTCTTATTTTATCTACAGTAGCATTATTTCTAAAATAATTAAAATCCTGAACATATCCCCCAACCCCTGACATTCCCTTCCAAGAGAAGTTTTTCAACTGTATATCGTGTCCGTTACCCGTTTTATCAACCCATACAGGATTGGCAGCCATCTGTTCATTAGTAAGACCTAATGCTGAATAACGAGCTACAATTCCTTCTATATCAGGAAAAGAATCCACTCTACATGGTAAGTCCGATATCATTTTAGCATACTCTTTAAAAGGTATGGAAGTAGGTACATCATACCCTTTGGATATAAGGGCTTGCCTTATATCCTCTTTGGTATTGATGATCCTCATTAACTTATCTGATATGGTTCCCATTACACTTCCTCCCCGTTTATGTAATCCAATACCGAACCTATATCTCCGATGTCCGATTTTATTGACTCACCTTGAGAATGTATTTCAATAAGCTTCTGATATAAGGTATTATCCCCTATACGATTATTATCTGTAGCCTGCTGCTCGATCTTAGTTATCGTATTAGGATCTTCGTACTTAGTACCATCAGGACCATACCATTCATCCGTTAAATTAGTGTATTTGTGACGGACTGGAGTCGGTATAGACTCCAATGTTATTAAATAATATTCGTTACAACTCATGACAATAAGATTTAATGGTTACAACAATTACATCTACAAACTGTCTTTACATATCCAGTAGGAATAGCGGCCAGCGTCGTCCCTACGGCTATCGCCGGGTCAGTGCTTTCCATAACTGTCAGCGCCATCTTGTCTATGTCAAGGTCATTGTCGTAAACGATTTCTCCCTCAACGTAAATGCTCCCTGCATCAGAAACGTAGCAGTTTTTCACCTGCCTTATATGGCGCTGTGTAGCAGACGCAAAATCACACTCGATACTTAACCACCCTACCGGTATCTGATCAATATTGGATCCGATATTGTAATCAGGATCGGTTGTTTTAAGAACCATATGTCTCAATTCCCTTGTATTTCCGTATCCGTCCATTGTTATGTATGTCCGGATCTGAACCTTGCCCTTTTCCGTCTTATAACAGTTTTCTACTATTTCCGTATCGGATGTAGTAGCATCAGGGAAATCACAGACAATACGTTGCCATCCTTCTTGTATTTTGCTGAATGTTGCGCCTCTTTGTATATCAGGGTCGGTAGTTTCTAAGACAATAAGATACTCGTCCCGGACTCCTATTATGCTATCTACCGACCTGTATCCACCAAGATGTATTTTACCACCAGGAGTAGTATAACATTCATCTACGGACATAATATGTCTTTCTGTAAGATCAGGGAAGTCGCATTCGGTTTTCGTCCATTCGTTAGGTATCTTATCTATTCTCGTCCACTGAGGATAAGCATCATCTGTTGTCTTAACAATATAATAATACTGTTCCCTTACACCAAGAACGGCATCAATAGCTTGATAACCTTTTATATTGACCTTACCACCATCCGTCTTGTAGCATTCGTCTACTTCAACAATTTCCCGGTCCGTCATGTCAGGAAAATCACATACCATCCTCACCCAATCTTCGGGAATGGAATCCAGCACGGCCCCTACCTTAATATCAGGATCAGTAGACTGAAGGACGGTATAAACCTCTTCCCTGGTCCCAAGAATATTATCTATGGCTACCAAACCTTCTACTTGCACTTTTCCTTTTTTAGTAGTGTAACATTCAAGAACGTAAGTTACGTCTCGTTCTGTCATGTCAGGAAAGTCACAAACCATTCGAACCCAATTCTCTGGAATTAGTTTAAAAACATGGCCGGCAGGGAAATTATCGTCCGTCGATTGAATAACGGTATAAATAGATTCCCTGATATTTATCTTATCATCTATGGCCTCCAATCCTTCTATTTCAACCTTACCATCCGGAGTCTTATAACATCTGTTGACGAACGTAATGTCGCGTTCTGTCATATCAGGAAGATCGCAGTCGATCATAACCCACTCGTCCGGTATTTTAGTAAGAACTTTACCTACCGGATTATCCATGTCGGTACTGTCGGTAATTCTATGGGTTTCTTTAAGAACATCCATCTGATCGTTAAGAAGATACCAACTCCATACTTCGACCTTTCCACCAGGTGTACGGTAACAGGTTTTGAAATCTTTGATAACTTTCTCAGCTATGTTAATCCACTCCCATTCGGTTGTGGCCGGAATACCAGAAACAGGATGCTTCTTACCTTCTTCGTCAAGATACCAATAACAGCCATTTAAGGACACAACCACTTGGTAGATTTTGTCCCCTATTTTTATACCGGATTTGCTGTCATCTACCGGTTGGGAGGAACCCCATTTTCCAACTATGTTGGTTATTTTGTCAATGCCCCTACCTAAGGCACCGACTAAAGAATCCACGCCATTCATATGAAATCGATCTATTTCAAATTGTTTTATTACAAAAAAGGGGGTGGAGGACCAGCCTCCTCCCCCTTGGGATATATAGAAAAAAGGAAAATCAAATCTTGCAGGGCTTGATATTTGCCGAAGCAGCTAACAAGTCCATAAGATCTTGAATACCTTCGTGAGCGCCATACGGTACATGGAAGTGTACTGTAATATGATCATCAATTACCCTACCGAAGCCGTTAGAGTAACGTGCCGGCTTCAACGTTACTGAATAATCAGCATACGGAGCCAACAGGTCTAAGCGGGTTTCTTCGTTGGTAAACATCCGTTCCATAAGTTCTTGGTGAGTCTTACGGAAGTCGAAGAACATACGTTGTTCGCGTTCTTTATCCAGCAATTCAGCGCCAAGGTGAGTACGCGGAGCCCAGTGCTGTTTGTATTCGGTATGGATCAGGTTGAAGTACGTGCTGATAGCCTCGCGCTGTTCATCCGGATAACCACCATTTACAGCAATACGAACAGATCCTTCTTGGAATGTCAGACGGTCAATCAAACAGTCAGACGGAGAAATCATGTAGTCAATACCACGGAACAAAATACCGCATTTGCAGTTCTTAGGAAGCGGATCGGCGATAATGGACTGATCTCCTGCTACGGCACCCAAACGTTTCCAATTACGTCCACGATAAGATTCGGGCGCTTTCGATACAAAGAAGTCTTTGAAAATTTTATCGCATTCGTCGCAAACCATGTTAGTAACGACCGTTGTTTTGAATTTGTGTTGACATCCACCAGGTGTACCGTAATCTTCGATTGTCAGATACGGGAATGCTGCCTGTAATTCTTCTTTAGCACTGTTACCACATTCATCATCCGGCAACGTGATTTCATAAGCTTCTTTCGAAATCTTACAAGAACCACATGCTTCCCAGCTAACGGTAGTAACAGTAGGATTGCTACACATATCTGCTGTTTTAGCAACGAACGTTACTGTGGCAGTCGGATTGGTTTCTACAAATGCATCGATATCAGCCTTCGTCAGTTTCTTGCTTACGGCCACAGTGTACATACCTACGCCGCCATCTTGGGCTGCTGTTTTCTCGGCAGTGCTACTAACGGCATTCTTAATGCTTTCTACTACAGTAGACTGATCAACGCCATCATCCTCTAACGTTACGGCATAAATCAAACCTCCGTCTACCTTAGTATATCCATCAGGGCACTCTTCGCAGCCTTTCATGATAGAAGACAGCTTTTGAGTATAATCAGAAGGCTTGCCGCCTTCTTTCATCACCTGATATTTGGATGTAGAAAGATGACGTCCGACTCTCTTAATATCCAAACCTGGATAAGCAGCCTTAAGCTGAGCCAGGGCATAAGCATCACCGGTATCACACATTTCCATACAATAGAAATTCATGTCGGTTTCCACCGGAGTTTTTTCCAACTCGTCACAAGAATGGATAGGATGGATTTCTACAAAATCACCTACCTTTCCACCACCTGCAATCGGCTGATTCTTGATACGTTCGATTGTTTTCAAGATAGCAGCCAAAATATCAACATCTTCGCAAGGATCACATTCTGAACACATATCCTCACGACCAGGACAGTTTTCGAAAATGATGTAATCATCGATATTCACCTCACCCATCGGATAACCACGAAGCTCGAACAAACGTCCTGTCAGCTTAATATGAATAGGGATACGATCGCCTTTTCTTGCTGTAATAGCGGTATTGTCGTCAATTCCGTTGTAACCGAAAATAACTTCATCTACTTTAATTTCTTCGCTCTTCGGAGCAGAAGCATACACTTCTATAATTTCATCAATAGCAAACGTAGGTGTAGAGAATGATTTATCATCAGATACACGGTCGTTCACCATCTCATTACGTCCGATTCTGATCTGGAAACGTTGTTCGTCCTTACGATATCCTTTCAAGTCTTTCAACGCTTTCAAACCATCTTTAGTCTGCTCACCATCCAAATCATAGATAGCGATCTGACCTTCTTGAAGCAACAAAGAATCTACGTCCGCCAACTTAGCGTGCGGAGGACAGATAATGTGTCTGTCATACGGTTTATGGATAGCCATAGCCTTATAATATTTTAAAAATTAATATTCTGTTATCTGTCTCAAAAATAGCGATAGTCATATAAGCAACAAAAAGCATTAGGAATTAATTAATTCTTAATGCTTTTTGATAGTCTTTAATTTAGGACACGTCTTTATTCTGCTATAAAGGAGATTGAACGTTGTTTGAGTCTATTTGATAACGTCCATATTCGCTTTCATTCAAAGCAAATTGCTTTTCAATCATGTTAAGGATAATACCAATTAATTTATCATCTAATTCAGGATCTATATCGGTTGAATTAGAACCATCGGATTTAACATATCCTTCGATGTCAACTTCCTTAGGATAGCGGTAATACGTAAGGTAAACGGTGTCTACTTCAAAACCAGACTTGTACACCCTTACCGAATCTTCGCCTATAGTGTAGAACGTTTCCCTAAAATCAAAATCAGGTTTGTTAAAAAAGTCGGCAAGAAGCTCATGCGGGTTTTCGTTCTTAGCCTCCCACATGGTAAAATCAGTGACCGTGCATTCACCTTTGGTAAATACGCCTGATATGTTTGAAAAAGAAAAGAAATCAGAAGGCAATGAAAACAAAGTGCTTTCCGGATTATCTTTATCTCCTTTCTCGTCAAGTTCTTTTGAATACACAACTAACTTTTGGATATAACGTATATCCTCTTCGTTTTTCTTATCAAGGATATAACGAACAAGGCGGTTTTGTTCGTCATTAAAAAGCTGAACAAAACGTGCCTTGTCAAGTTTTATACCACCGTTGGTCATGTTTTCTTCAGCCTTCTGTAAGGCCCGAAGATAACAATCAACAATCTTCATAAATTATTCTTTTTTATCAGCGTATTGATCAATATCAAAACCTTTTTTGTCTTCCTTTTTCTTCTTGTCAGACTTATCTCCTTCTATTTTTTTATGCTTGTTCTTTAAAGCATTATACGCTTCCAGAACACGTGACTTGATTTCTAACATCGACTTATTGGAAGCAATAGCCATAGACGCAGAGATAGCGTCGGCGCCCAGGAGCTCGCCATTCAGATACAGTCCGTCGGTGTTGACGGTGACAGCCAGTCCCTCGATCATTTCCCTAATCATACGATGGAATTTGATCACCTGCATTCCCTCAGAAGATTCATCATCAGACAAGAACCTTGAGCTTGCTTCTTTATACATGTCAACGTTCGTATTCTTAGCATCAATCCAATTAGTGAATATGTATTGAACCATGCTCTGATCAAGCTCTACGCTATATATGATATCAAGATACAAAAGCAGATCGTAGATGCTTTTCCTTTCAGCCTCGGATCCTTTCAGTTTGTTCATGAACTCGTATAAAATATCAGCCTTGTCAATCTGACGTTGTTTCCTGATATCTACGGCCGTAGTCTTGTCTTCTACACAATAATAAGATTCAACGTACATCGGATTACCGTCTTCCTCTTTAGGAGTAAGAGACTTGGATAAAATAGCTATATACAGCTCAAATAAATCACGAACGTCATTAGTGTAGAACAAACGACCATCATATAAGTCAATTCTGTAAGAATCCCAGAAATCGAAGTTCTTTTGGTCCAGGTCCTCATTGACAGTTTCTTCAAACGGATACCGAATATTCTTAATACGCATATCCATTTCATTCTTCTTGTCTTCAAGTGAGTAACCTTTATAACATGCTGAATTGATAAAGAAACCTGTATCATACACCCTAAGATCCTTGTCCCATCCACAACAAGATACTGTCTTGTTCCCAGGGAAAGGAGTCTTGGAAATGCCTCTTTCCTGATATCCGGAAGGAGCTTCTTCATCCATCTTACCTGTTATAACATAAATAGAGTCGGAATATATCTTCATTCCTCCTACGGTAGCCAGCAGTTTCTTAGACTCATGGCTTTCTTCAAAAATCTTTTTTCCCATTTTTTTATATACCCTACGTCTTTTCATATATGAAAAGACTATGTTAGAAACAAAATTTGCGGCCGGTTTTAAAGCCGACCGCAAGTTAATATTAAAAGTTATGATTACAAAGAGCTTGGTAACAATTCAATTGTTACGAACCGGCTGGTATCTTTTACCCAACAAGCCGATACAGAATGGCACCAGAATTGTTCTGACATACGAGGATGGCTGGATACAATTTCTTGAGCCGATACTCTGGATGACCATCTACCTTGTTCGTAACCCCACCACATAGAACCGATATCAGGCTTAACGTAGAATACGTTGCTGTTGATATTACCAATACGAGCTTCGGCTGAAGCAGGGATGCCGGCGAATGCATTGGAATATTCAGGAGCGGTCAAGTCTTCCATAATACATGAATATGATGTGATAGGAGTCATACCGTCTACCAACTGGCTTCTATCTACCATATCAACGTAATCCAAAGAAGGTTCGTGTTCTACAATAACCTTACCAATACCCGGAATAGTAACACCCTTGATCTTTACAGTTCCTAATTCAAGAGCATCGTTTGATCCTGTTACCGGATTATTGATAATACGTTCTGTACCCATAAGCGGAGCCAAGGCACCCAATTGAGAGAAGAACTCATCACGGAAGATTTCAACGATGTTCTTGTAAGCCATAGCACCTACCTTGAATTTCATTACACGATTTTCAATCGGCATATCGCTACGACCACGGAAAATATAGTCAGCAGCAGCCAGGAAGTGTTCGCGCTTGATACCGCCCGGACGTGCATATGAGATAACGAAACCACGGCGAAGTTGATGGTACAAACCTTCGTTTTTCATCAAAACACCATTATGACCCTTAACTCTACCTCCACGCATGAACATAAGTTCGTATGCTTCCATCTTAGCCAACTCAGCCAAACAGAACAAAGACACTGTATTGGCTACACGTGCCGTACGCATATCAATGCTTCCGTCACCAAGACGAGAACCGATAATGGCATAACTTGCATCACCTCCTCTGATTTCAGAAAGCTGACGAACTTTCTGGTAAGCCTTGTCGATGAAATTCTGTGTACGTTCGTCCGCATAAGCCAAAGACTTAATACCAGCGTACATAGTCGTTTCACCTTCAACACCACGGTGTCCACCAAGCGTAAATTCACAAGTCATAGAACCGGCCTTAGAAGCACCTCCTACACCAGAGAACTGAGTAGAGTACTCACCAAGAACGTTTGTTACCTTCCAGTATTTAATACCGGCGCGAAGCATGTCTTTCGGGAAGTATTTAGCACGAGAACGACCCCACAGCTTACACCAATATCTCCAGTTTTCACCTTCTTGTTTCGGAGGGCGCTCTGTAGAGATAAGAGCCTGGCAACCGTTAATCACATCGTAAGTAATAACATCTCCTTGTTTGAATTGTGCATTCAACACAATTTCGAAGAAGCTTTCATCAATACCAGGTTTTGCATATTTCAAAGACGTGTCTTCTACTGTAACCACCTCATACGTTTCTGATACCGGAAGATCATAACGGAATGAACCATTGATACCATTTACGGTAATAGTAGCATCCTGTTTAATCATACCCATATACATAGGCAGAGGATAGTTTGTAATGTTAGAAAACAACTCAAGCATACCCAGATGGTTCTTATCCGGATTTTCGTAGTACCAATCTTCTAAAGAGCTAAGATCGTGCTCTACGATACTTTGCTTAACGACTTTAGCGTCGGTATATCCAATCACCGTGTCACCATTCATGGTGGACGAGAAATTTTTTGTTAAAAGTACATTAGCCATGAACGAAAAAATGTTTTAATTTTTAATCTATACTGATTTCATCGAACTTCACACCTTGAACTTGATCACCTTTATCATCTACCGGAGCTACCCTCTTGTCTTTATTTGTGTGGCTGATGAGCTTATAAATTTTCTTCTTCTCATCAACTACAGCTTGATTCGACTTCTGTTTTATGAACTCTCCTGGGTTCATAAGAAACATAATCAAATCTGGCGCTTCTTCCGGATTCATCATCATCTCCCTTACCCTATTAAATGCTTTGGTAATTCCGGGATTCGATTCAGAAGGTTTTAGGGCAAAATCAAGAGCTTTAGATACCATAGTGTCATTTAGCTGATACTTTGCCTGGATAGAAGACTTAAGGTCTTTCTTATACCTTCTAAAATCTTCTGCATCCTTCGCCTTCTTTTCGGCAGCCTCTTTAGTACGTTGCTGGATAATATCATCCATTCTCTTATCAAGCTCAGCCTTATACTTTATAGCCTTTGCTTCAACATACTCTTCTCCTTTATTGATAATGCCTTTGAAAAACTCATCAGCTTCATCTTTAGGCAACCCAAGAAGATCAACATAATGGCGAACGATCTTTATCTGATCTGCTTTGTTTTCAATGTCAAGCTTTTCTATAGGAGCGACATTCGTATCATATTGCTTAAGAATATCAACGATATTAGCGCCGGCCTTATCAGCCTGGATAAGCTTCTTAGTAATATCAGAAACAGAGGTAACATCTATCTTATCCTTAACAATGTCCTCTTTCTGGCTTTCAAGGACTGTAGATAGTATGTCACACAACGAATCTTCTTTACTAAAATCAAGATCATTGATAGTAATCTCTTCACCATTTTCACCGCTAAACACCACATCTTTCAAATCGGGAATGATTCCCCTTGAAGAAAGGGCATCCAATACTTTTCTGTAATTGACAACCGGGGTCTCTACCTGATCCTGATTAACGTCAACTACATTCTCTTCTCCTTTTTTATCCTCTTTAGGATCAGGAGTAGGATCAACAACCAGCTCTTCTTTAATTTGAGAACCTTCTTCTACAGGCTTCTCATCTTTTTTAGCCGGTTCATTACCATTAATAGGCAGAATATCTTCTTCCCTATTATAAACATCATCAATCGGACCGATACTAAAAATATCGTCCAATTCTACTATTCCATTTTTTTCTAATTTTCCCATACTGCAAAAATATTTAAATACCTATATTTCAGATAAAAAACTTATAAGTGTTTAATCTTCACTAAAAATTAAATATCCCCAAATTTTATTAGAGATTTTCTAATGAAATTTGGGGATATTTAATCCTTAATTCTTATTGATTCCGGCTACATACCTTTTAGTGGCGTCTTCCCTCGCTCGTTGAGCAAGCTCTTTGGATTTTAATTTTAACTCTTCCATTTTCATTCTCATTTCATCATCATGAAGTTTGGAATCGTTTTCGAGCTTCTTATCCTCTATCCTTTCCTTGCTTTCTATATCAGCTTGCCTTACGGTCTGATCTGAAACAGAAGCCAGGAAGTTGAGGGAGGTGGCGTCGCTCTTGGCGTCTGCCGCCCTGCCTGCCGCCTGGATCTTCTCTTGAAGTATCCTGTATTGACCTTTCTTGTCTTCTAAAGCAAGTTCATGCTGACGTTGCTTATCCTTCTCAGCAGCTTCAGCTTGTATCTGTTGCTGGTTAAGCTGCATCTGATTCTGTTGTTGCTGCTGCATCTGACGCTCGTTGTATGCACGAGTATTCCTTGCATTCTGTATAAGCTCTACCATAGAATCTGATGTGAAGATAGATGCAAGATCGTAAATGTCTCCTCCGGCCGTATTTAGCTGCAACATAAAGGTCTTGAACTTTTCAAGCTCATCCCTTTTCTTGGAATTAGATAATGCCTGAACACCAAGATGCCTTAGGCTAAGACCGTCGGTTCCTATAGATAAAAACGCTCTGGTAAGGTCACTTTTTGTGTACATTACAGAAATATCCTTTCCTTCTTCCTGGCATTGTTGAGCGACAGCCAGATGAAGATCCAAAGCGCGTTTCTTGAAGTAACCGAAGTTATCAAAGTATATCTGTGTTTGTAACATAGATGCTGTAACGCCCTGCTGGACCCCGGTGGCAGTCTCATACCTGTTGGGACCGTTAATTACTTGAGGCGTGATACCAACCATTTCAAAACACTTCATCCTCGACCATTCAGCAAGCTCCATTCTTGTTTTAAGCTGCTCTGTCTGCGACAAATCATAGACGGCAAACTGGTTGAAAGGAACACCGCCTTTCGTGTTTTGAGATGAGGTATCTAATGTCAGAGCACCTACAGACTTAGCTACATCAAGAAGATTAGCCCATATATCAGCCACATCTTCACCCAAATCCTTGTATTCACTTGGAACCAGATTTATATCCCCTAAGAAGAATTTACCGATCTCCTTTTCAAGAATATTGTTTATCTGATTTATGGAGAAATTATAAAATATTTGATACGGCTGAATCCTGTTAGCCATAGAAGTACCGATATATCCGGCAACGGGTAGAACAAAGTCATAGATATTGCTATCCCCTTTTATCTGGTGATCGATAGGTTCTCCATCCAGATACAGGTTGTCCTGAGCGAGAGCCCCGCCACTGATCTTAACTCCGTACCTCACCTGTGGAACGTAATCTACGAAATAGGTATTAATCTCCGGGTTCTCCATTCCCTTACTCATGGTCCTGGTAATTTTCTTAATACCATTTTCCTGTAAAAAGTCTTGAAGAAGCTCGTCGGTTACCATTTCAGTAGTTACTAATCCGGTTTCAGTTTGGTAGGTAATTACATACACCTGAGCCGGAGATACCCAATATGATTCAGTTACCTGATACAAATCACTACGAACATGCTCGTCGCTTAAACTCTGGGCACGGTTATAATAATTACCATGCTCTAAATTTGGCATGAATCTGGTTCTGTGATATTCGTTGCCATTACTATCGTATCCGGTATATGTGCCGGCTGGAATACCGTAATAATCCTCATAAGCTTTTATAGAAGCATAATCATTATATCCTTTCCAAGGTATTACCTTATTCTGATATAACATCCCTACACTCGCCGATTTGGATAAACTTACATAGCTTCCATTATCACCATTGTTATAAGTGCCATTGAAATTATCAGCACCTCCTATAAGCTTTTGCTTGTCTTTTGCCGTAAGAAGATGCCCCCACCTTACTATAATATCATTGGCAGTATAATAATGAACACGACCAATATAATCCCCATATTGAGGATACTTGCTATCTAATGTCTTAGAATAAAACGTATTCAACGGAGACCACCTCTCCGGCTTATAATAGTCGTATCCTACATGATAATTTCTAAAGCAACGACCGGTAAGAAGATAGTCAATGAAATTCTCGGTGTCTATCTCATCCATGTAAAAACGCCCCCTGTCTGCTTCAAGCGTATGAGAACCCCATATAACCTCAGCAGTCTTCCATTTTGTATTCATGAAGTTCTCTATCTCAGGAGGGGTCATAGATGCTTTCACCTCTTGTATCTGCTGAGCATAAGCCTGCTTTTCTTCTTCGCTGGCAAAATTATTATAATCCGGATCCAATCCTCTATTTAATAACTCTTGCCTAACCCTTCTGTCCAATTCCTCTCTAATGTAATTATAAAGAAGATTCTCCTTCGTGGAAGAATACTGATTCACTTCAGATTCATCCAGTCCAACTACATTATATTTGTCAGAAAGGTTGCCCAACCATCCTACAAAAGCGTTTACGATCGTACCTATTATATCATAATGACGTAAGAATGATGGAATATTTACATTGTCCCTTATAGACTGAACATCCTTAAGATAAGGAATTACATCTTTCAGCTCCATAAATGACAGCTTCCCTTCCATCATCCTGTAAAAATCTTTGAACTTTTGGTTCTCATCAAGCTGCTTCAAACCAATCAATTCAAGAGAATCCATAGTGGCTTTAAACCACTCCTTGGTTTTTCTCTTGGTAGGTATAGCCTGCACCGGCAACCCTGAAAATACTCCTCTGGCCGGAAAAGCCTGATCTCTGTTAAAATACTCCATGAGCTATATGTTTTTTCACAAAGATAGGTAAATTGTTCTACCTATCTCATTTTGTAAGGGTTATGTCTTCTTACCGTAAATCCTTTGACCTGTTCCATCTTTTTACGTTCTCTCTTCTTTTGATTCTCCTTCTGAGTCGTACTTTCAGGCATGTAACCCATATCATCATAATACTTAGCCAGGAGAAGAGCGTGGCCGAAGGATATGATACGGTCGGTGTTGGTCCCAGGGCCGAAGGCTATGATCTCATCAAGAAGTTCTATATCAGGGATACGGTAAATACCTTTCTGTGTTATTTCATTACCATCATCATCATACCCAACAACAACATCCTCCCAACAATATTGAATAACGGTATTGAAAAGCATGCGCTGATTGGGAACCGTAGGAGCCAAACCGAGCTTGTTGTTCTGACGGGCTCCGGCACGGATAATCTTACCGGCAAGACGTTCGCCATCTTCCAGCAACATAAGCTGCTTATTTCGTCTCGTAAGATAAAATTCATACATTCGGTCGGCATTCTCCATAAGACACTTAGCTCCATACGCCTCTTGAAGTATTTCACAATTCCTACAAAAATCATCGGAAGATGGAGGACGTGATGCGTATGATGCTACTATGCAATAAGCAAATGGATCGTTGATTTTTACATATCTTTTAAGTACATAAAACGAACCAACAGAATCAGTATCAGCCTTGTCAGATTTATAGGGGTCAAGCGATGAGACATAAGTGTAATCAAAAACACCTCCTTCTTCTGGTGGATCCTCATATATAACAACAGGAGCATCTATGTTACCACCTTGGAACGGATAATCAGCAAGCTGCTTATCACTAAAATTATACCCCATTTTCATGCCGTCTATCTGATAAATATCCACTGTTTTACCAGGCCTACCTTCTTCAAGAAGACGGCTTTTGTGCTTCAAAGCATCTTCTACAGGAAACCTATTTATATTCGTATTAAGAAAACAATCATCTATAGACAAAGGAAATGCCATTCGTTCCTGAACGTATAAAGCTCTATCCTTTTTGACAAGTTCATCAAGACGAGATTTTATCTTCTTAGTATTATCATCAAATTTTGATACCTGAATATCTATTTTCTTAAGACCTGTAGCTTTCTCTATTCCAAGGTACTTATCTAAGGTTGTTGTTTCCTTATCATAAGCATGAGACATCTGAGCAGGAACAAAACAACCGGATTGACTAATACGCCAAGTTGGTTTTAAACAACGTTTATTAAGCAGATCATAATTCATGACAATAAACCCGTATTCAGCAGGGTTATTCATCACTTTTTGAGCATCTTGAGACTTTTCAACGTTGCCGCCCGTACCGGAGCATATCATCATCCCCCTCATTCTACCGTGCATCATATGGGCAGGACGACCTTGTAAGTATGCTGCTAAAAATGGAAATTTACCTACCTCATCATAAATAGATGTATATGGTGTTCCAGATGCGGTCTTAAGAGAGGCACCGGCTTTACCGCTATCAATATTGGTAATACGAATACGAGCGTGAACGTCACGAATATTGTTCACCGTCTTAGTACCCATAATAACCTCTTTAAACCAATCATTACCTGTTCTATTTATTCTTAGATAAGGATGTATATTATCAAGACCAAACTCAAGATACTCACCAAGACTCATAAGGTCCTCCTTACTTGACCCAATAACATTATGCGTCAAATTGTACGTCATTGTAGCATTACGAGCCAAAAACGAGCTCATTATGGCCGTATTATGAGTAACGATGTAATTGGTGGTCAAAAATAAATGAGAGTCATTATCAACGGTTATACAAGTGGCATGCTCCTTTCCGTATATCGATATGGATCTTATTTTTAATTCCTTACGATTCCTTGATAGTATAAGTTTGTTCCCCTCCAATTTAGCATACCAACCTGAAGCCCAAAACATACGTTGTACAAAATTTATGACATCCATGTCAATATGAGACAACGTAAGCTCTTCTTCTCCGGTTACTACGTTTCTGAAAGAACGAATGAAGTTTTCTATAAAATCTTTCTTTTGATCTATGGACGATCTTAAAAACTTCTTACAAACGTATTTATCAAAAAACATATCCCCTCCATAGCCACCGAGATAAGCCGCCAGCATCGAGGCGTAGGCCGACGGCGGAACCGGCAGCTTTGCCGTAGGGTAGTTCAGGGCCTCACCTACTGGAATAGACATACTCTTATAATCTAATCCGGCTATGGATCTAAGACTCCTAACATGCCATTTTCCTCCATGATTGACACGCCATTGATGATTACCGCAGCAAATAACATTACGACCGTCTTCAAATACGACTCTGTAGGTAGTTACTTTTCCTTGAGGATAGACACCTACGACTTCTACTAAATTCCCTTTATCGTCATATATCTTATCCCCTACAACGATATTTCCTATCATCTTTTCCCGGTCCTCAAGATAAAGTATCTCAGAGTCAAGAAGGGCTTTTCCAAAACGACGGCACCCGAACATGAATATTCCTTTATTCTCTTCTTCCGCCTGCTTTAGAAATTCGGCAAACATCCATTCATTATCACGAAGCTGAGAATTTCCAGGAATACGATCATCTCCTACGTCAATCATCATCTTCCAGAAATTGATATGCCAATATAGCCAAGGATGGATAAATACACCATTTATGGTAACACCGTTAAGGAGTTTCATAGCCTCATTCTCCCAGAATTGCTTGACATCATCGTCTTGCTCTTCATAAGAATAAAGGTCATTCCATAACGGAATATCGTTACCCATATTTATATAAAGTTCTTTACTATCAAAATTCATAACAAAACTACTTACCAAACTTGTTCTTAGCTTCATTCTTCACAAAAGACTGAATACCTGATATTGTTTGTCCTCCTTTTAGGCTTTTCTTGTTTTTGGCAGCCTCAAGCTGATTATAGACATCCATTATCCCACACATCTTAATATAAGATTCAGTCCATTGCTTTAAGCTATCAGACAAGCTTTTTTGAAACCTAAATTCTTTCTCCCTCTTATCAGAATCTTCTATTTTATCCCAAGGGTTTTCAGATAGATAACGTTCAGCTTTATCTATCTGATCCCTTAGCACAAGAAGTTTTCGATCTACGTAAGAGACATCATCGTTAGTCGGCTTTCTTGCTTTCATTGTTGATAATTTTTAAAAAAGCCTCATACTGAGACTTAAGAATATTAAACCTGTCTTCAAGAGAAGATGGATCAACACGATACTTGCACATGTTTTTTATTCCTTCCTCAACAGATTCTTCCTTGAACATAACAGAATCAGTATTATTGTCAACGTACATAATAAAATCTGATTCTCCGTCGTTTACTATCCTATCAAGAACCTTCTTGCTGTCATCATCTATATTAAGATCATGACCGGCGTTAATAGACAACCTGTAGACGGTCTTGACAGAGGAAGATACTTTCATTATCTCTTGTTGATACAAGTTGGTCATAAACGACTTTTCCTCCAAATCAATAAAGTCTTCTAACTCTATGTCGTTTTCCTCATCCTTCTTCCTAATGATATCCTTGGTTAGCTCTTCCATATCCTCTCCCACCTCGTCTTGCGCAGACAGTAAATGGTTGTAATAAGAAATAAGATGCTTTATATCTGAATCAAAATCAATCTTCTTCATTGTCAATACCCTTTCTATCATGAATAATAACGTCCATCAACTCCATTGATAAATTATAATCAGCCACTTCAAAAAGCTCGCTGTCTGTCAACGTCCTTAAAAAAGAAACAGACAATCCTCTTTTCTTGGCAAAAGATCTAAGTACGGCATAGAGAATGTCCCCGGCAGAATAATCGGGGAGATCGTCACAAGATGCCTGCAACATAGAAAATAAGGACTTCCTTTTATCCTCGCATTGTAAATGCCTTGCTTTACCATATCCGCCCATAACTTAACTTTTTTGAATTATAGTACCTTCAAAATTAAACGGAATTTTTTCCTCTTTTTTAGACCCATCTTTTTGATAGTGAACAGTCATGTGCTTTACGAATCTTCCTATTCCAAATCCTGCTGTATGTATCTCTATATTGAACTTAAAGTGACGGGAGTCTATGATATTCAAATTAGATGACGTACAACCACAAGATGTCTCTGATGCTGTTATCTTCATATCATGCTTCGACTCAAGAACAAATGAAAACCTTATACTGTTCCCTTTTTCTACCGGTTCGAGAATGATTTCAAATGATTTACCGTCTTTAGAGAGGTCAATATTATATTGCTTGTCATCTGTAGAAATAACATTAAATTCATCAGAATCCATTGTAATAAGTTCTAACCTGTTCCATCTTGACTTCTCATCATGAAAATCAATAGAATACTGACGGTCCATCCACGAAGAACGGGGAAGCCCCTCCCCAAGCGCACACTCCTCTGTCTTGCTCCAGGCCTTCTGCTTGATGAAGCACGTACATACCGAACAACGATTTTTACCTATTTTCTTGCTTACGTACAAAGAAAGAGGAAGCATAGAGTTAGGGACGTTCTTGGTATTGAATTTACATCCTTCACACTTTTCAAGACGTTCCTTGTACCAATCAGGATAATCTTCTTTTTTTCTTGGAAGTTTTTTTAATATCGTATCCATAAAAGCATCGTATATAACTTCCGCTTGCAAAATCTTTTTCATAACTTATCTGTTAAATTCCTGTTCTTGAATATTTTGTATTTCACTAAAACTATGACCCTTACGAGATTTAAAGATAGATAATTTGTTGTGTTTTATCAACATATCCCCACTTTTTATCTCACCTGAGTCATAAGCATCCTTTATCATCCTTATCTTAATATCAAGGCACTGAAGTTCTTTTTCCTGATACTTAGATAATTTTTCCACCTTAGATTTAAGACGCTCAAGATTGTGTTTGCGCCTCTCCATCTCATGAAGGTTACAAACCATATCACCTACATACGGGAACGATACAGACACGTTATCTGTGTACGTACATAAGTTATTGGCATAAGAAATACTGGCTCTGAAAACGTCACGTATTTGGTTTCGGTCGTAAACGCCCCCGGTCTTATCCATCACATCATCTATAATATGTGACTCAAATGATATAGGGAAATCATTCTTCGCCATCAGCTTCAAAAGTTTTTTTTCTGTAAAATAAAGAAACCAACGCACATTGATCTCTTGAACCCTCCAATACAAAAAGACGGCGCATGTTCTCTATATCCGGGCACAAACACCTGGTCCTGTAATTCCCTTCACGGTCAATCAAAATACCACGCTTCTTCATCTCCGTATCCAAAACCGATACATATTGAAGATCGGTACTGAAACAATGAGAAAACTTCTTCTTCGTCTCATACGAATATCCAAACACAAAATAATAGGCAAGAAGATTTAAGTGCCTCGCATCTATGACATTCTTCTCATTGCCGGAAGCCATTAAGTATCCGTTATAAAACAGAAGTATCTTCTTCGCCATATCTACCGTATTGGAATAAGGTACTAAAAGCCTATAAGCTCTATTACTAACATCTTTATTATCACTTTCTTTCATGAGATTATCGTTTTGATACAAAGATAAGGATTGAGAATTTATAAATTTAAAATTAACGTATTTTATGACAATGGATTCGGGATTTGTCCCGATATTTGTACTGCTATATTAAAAAAATAAGGTCTTATTGTTTGATTCTTGAATTTTATTTATATATTTGTAGCATGTTACAGATATAAATATGGATTCAAATCAAAAATAAGAATATAAAATATTAATTGTCTTATTGTTGATTTGAGACTCTTATTTATATCTGTAACGGGATTTTGGAGATTATCTGCAAAAAGACACGAATCGGATGGATATCCCCAAAAATCCATCCGATTTTTTTTTTGTTACAGATCTTTCAGAGATCGGGTTATTAGCCTAAGTGTTGAAACAAACACTACGTTAT
>OJAI01000191.1_pt1 | contig 44898 bp, 35 predicted proteins | sample 1588891 | NCBI WGS metagenome assembly OJAI01 (sample SAMN03283255) | human gut metagenome | biome: human-associated habitat; material: feces | host: Homo sapiens | place: USA | collected 2013 | reverse complement strand
CAGCTTATCTATTATATCATATTAGCTAAGCTTTGTCAAGACTTTTCTTTGTGAATTCTTTATGAATTCGTTTGAACTCTTTTATGGAGTTCTTTTTAAGCTACTCCTCAGGTCTCTCCTGTTCTCCCGAACCTTTTACCTTCGTTTCGCTTCTTTCTTTATCACTCTCTCTCGAGGCGACTTGTTTATTTTATCACTTTTATACACGTTTGTCAAGCGTTTTGTACCGTTTCTATGTTTTTTATAGATATTTTCATTATTTTGCACAGAAACAGTACAAAACTTACACAATATTGACGATCAGAAGAACGTCGAATATATCTTTGACTCGCCTACATGATAAACTACCCCGTCATTGAACGCAAATACAACTGTTAGAGTAAAAGTACCCTTGCTGTCTGTAAAAGCGCCGTTCTGCGAATGTACAGTAAGCGTCCTGCACTCATTAGTATAATTAACGCCGAATGTCTTATTCACTTCCTCTATAGTCGATCCAGTCTTTATTCCGCCTATAGAGAACTCAGGACAATTATCCAAAAACAATCCCATAACATCACATTCACTTGCCTTAGCTTCTTCATAAGTATAATTGTCAATGGTCATGCTTCCTGAATATCCTGTTGCACCATTGCTGAAGAAAGTTTCCATATCATCTTCCGCTATCACATAATTCTTCGGGTCAACGCTCTCAGAATAACCACCTAAACCTGCCGCCCAAAGGCCCATATCCGCTACATCACTATACTTTGCAGGAAACGCAAACGCCTTGCCCTTTAACGTCATATCAAAAAGCCTTTCGTCCTGCACATATATCTCAGGGTATACAGGGTCTTTGTCATCGAACTCTATAGGGTCTTCCGTTTCATTTTTGGACGATGTGGTCTCCGATTTGCTGTCGTTTGCATTACTATCTGTATTTTCTGTATTACTATTGTCTGAAATAATTCCGCCATTGTTGTCACTTATGCGGTCATTGTCTGTTATGTGCGTATTTCCACCCGTATTGTTGTTTATATTGGGCGTATCGTCCGTCTTGCCGTTGTCGATCTTTGAATCATGTGTACTGTCGACAATGCTTTCCTCTGTTTCGCCACCAGCTACTGTCTGATTTTCGTCAGAGCCGTTCCCATTTCTATTTATAAGGTCAGGCGACCAACTGTCATTGTACTGCGCTGATGAACTGCCGCTTGTCTTTATGCTGTTTTTATCAGTTTTGCTGTCGGATAAAAACAGACCTGCTCCAACTGCCACACACAGTGCCGCCGCACATACTCCGCCTATCCACATAGGTTTCCTGCTTACCGCCGCAGTATTGTTGAGCTTATTTTTAAGCTCCTCGACCTGTTCTTCATCAGGCTCTATCTGCTCTTTCATGCCTCTGAAAAATTCCTTATTCATAGAAATATCCTCCTTTCAGCTTTTCTTTCAACATTTCTCTTGCCCTTGTAAGCTGCATTCTCACCGTTCCACTGCGTACTTTCATTATCTTTGCTATCTCATCAGTAGACACCTCTTCAAAATAGTAAAGATAGACCACCATTCTGTATTTTTCAGGCAGTTCCGTTACAGCGCAGAAAACATCATTTTCCTCACGGCTTCTGAAAAAGCTTATCTCTTCCTTTCTTTCTTCAAGGGGAACTGTACGCCTGCGCCAGCTTGACAATATTATCTTTTTGCACTGATTGAGAGTAGTCCTGATAAGCCAGAACTTCTCCTCATCATTGTCCTTGACTGTTATCCCCTTTCGATAAGCTGCAAGAAACACTTCCTGAAAAACATCGTCTGCATCTGCTTTTGAGCCAAGACGTGCTATAGCGATTCCATAAACGGTACTTTTATATTTATCTATAAGCCTGTCTATCTCTGAAGGCGTATTTTTCAAATTGACGTCCATTTGATCACCCCTTTATAATAAATACTTTTTCTCTCCCGAAATGTCACAAAAAAATAAAATTTTTTTTCAAAAGCCGCCTGAGCATATGCCCAGACGGCTCCACTTTCTTTAGAACAATCCCTGCTCCTCTGCAGCAGACGGCACATATTCCTCGTTCTCGATTATATAGTCCACCACTCTGCAATAGAAATCTGTAGGATTCATCTGAATTTTCGATTTTATATAATTTGCCTGCTCCTGATCAGGTGCGTAAAGAGTTATGTCCATAAGCACCATATCATCGTCACAGCAGCGGCAATGCACGTTATAACCACGCTTTGCAGGCTTTATATCAAAACTTACATCACGATCGTTTTTAAGCTTGACGAACAGTCTTAGACCTGCCGCATATATCTTATCTCTAAAACTTTTCGGCACAAGTTTTTTGAATTTCTCAGCGCCCTCAATGCCCTTTTCAGTGAGCCGATAGTAATTCGTGCCTTCTATTTCCGCAAGCTCCAGCGTGCCGTTTTCCAACATTCTGCTGACAGCTTCCGTATATACAAAATAATTCACAACGCCTTCGCCCGTGGCTATCTCAGTAAGCTGATTAGGCGTACAAAGCTGATTTATCTGACCGAGAAAATAAGCCAGAAGTATTTGAACCTCATACACGTCGGAAATGTTCTTCATGTTCTCTGATATATGAGCCTCAGGATTTTGTACCAAGCTATCAATCCTCCTTTGGAAATTTCTCTAAAAATTTGGGTATTCAAGCATATGATTGAGCAAAGCTATATTAACAGCCGCCTCAACACATGGCACAGCTCTTGGAACAACACAAGGGTCGTGTCTGCCCTTTACTTCGAGAGTTTCATTTTTCATAGCTGAATAGTCCACAGTTGCCTGCGGTCTTGCTATTGACGGAGTAGGCTTGAAAGCCACTCTAAGTGTGATAGGCATACCAGAAGCTATTCCGCCCAGTATTCCGCCGTGATTGTTTGTCTTTGTCACAACGTGACCCTTATCATTTACATAGAACTCGTCATTGTTCTCCGAACCTGTCATTTCCGCCACCTTAAAGCCTGCACCAAACTCCAGACCCTTTACCGCAGGGATACCGAAAATAAGCTGAGCTATAGAGTTTTCAAGTCCGTCAAAGATAGGCGAGCCGATACCGGCTGGAACATTGATAGCGATACATTCTATAATTCCGCCAACGCTGTCCTTATCCTTTCTTGCCTTGTCTATCTCCTTTATCATTTCGTTGCCCTGAACGTCGATAATAGTCGGAAACTCTTTCTCACGAACTTCCCTTATCATATCCTTAGTGGTATTGATAGGGTCAAAAGCCTTATCCTTTATGCCATGGATCTCTGCGATATGAGCGCCCACATAGATACCTCTTTTTCCAAGTATCTGACCTGCCACTGCTCCTGCAAAGCATAGGGGCGCAGTAAGTCTGCCTGAAAAATGTCCGCCGCCTCTTACATCATTGAAGCCTCTATATCTCAATGCTCCTGTATAATCAGCGTGACCTGGTCTTGCAAGCCTTGAAAGATTTGAATAATCCTGTGAATGCTGGTCTGTATTTGCTATAAGCGCACAAAGAGGAGTGCCCGTAGTCTTGCCGTTGAAATAGCCAGACATTATCTGCGGCATATCCTTTTCTTTTCTCTGTGTAGAGGTCTTGTTCTGCTTAGGCGCTCTTCTTGCCATAAATTGATATATCTTGTCAAGGTCGATGCTCTCCCCCGGCGGTACATTATCCATAACAACGCCTATTGCAGGGCCGTGGCTCTCACCGAAAACGGTAAAGCCTATATTGTTGTTCCATGTTGATGACATTTTACTTCCTCCTGTCAGCTTATAAAGCCTGTATAAATAACGGCAGATACCCGCCAGATCAGTACAAATTTTTGTACTAGCCCACGTTAAGGCTCACGGCTTATCTCTCCTCCGATGCTCTCATATACCTCAAAGAAATCGGGATATGACTTGCTGACGCACTCCGCACCGTTTATCTTCAGTGGTGAAGTACATCTTGTGGCAGCCACCGCCATTGACATTGCGATCCTGTGGTCGTTGAAGCTGTCAACTTCTCCGCCATTCAGTGAGCCAACGCCCTCTATCTCCAATCCGTCCTCAAGCTCAGTTACCTTTCCGCCAATTGCGTTAAGGCACTGTGAGATAGCCGAAAGCCTATCGCACTCCTTTATCCTAAGACGTGCGGCATTTCGTATATAGCTTTTTCCCTCGCAGAAGCTTCCAAGTACTGTAAGAACAGGCACAAGGTCGGGTATATCCGAACAGTCGAGGTCAAAAGGCCGCAAACCGCCATTTTTATTATACACTATTTTCTCGCATATTTCAACAATTTTTTTATCTCCCTGAAAAGATTTTTCAGAAAGCCCTGCAATATCAATATCACTGCCCAAAGAATTTGCCACCTTGAAGAAAGCCGCCTGAGAATAATCCCCCTCAACTCTGCCGCTGAAAGGCATATAGCGCTGACCGCCCTTTACAAAATATCCGTTCTCTGTTTCCTCAACCTGACAGCCATGCTCTCTCAAAGTGCCTAGAGTTATGTCAACATATGGCTTTGACTCCAAATGAGAAGTGAGTATTATCTCGCTGTCCTCCTCAAGAAGCGGCAGAGCAAACAGAAGCCCTGTGATAAACTGTGAGGATATTCCACCGTCAACATAGAACTTGCCCCCTGCCAGCTTGCCGTTCACAGAAAAAGGCATGGTGTTGTCATATTCAAAGCTTACGCCATGTTTCGGAAACTCATCAAGATATGGTGTTATAGGTCTTTGCGGAAGCCTGCCCCTGCCGATGAACTGAGTATCCACCCCAAGCGCACAAGCAACAGGTATGAGAAATCTCAGCGTTGAGCCGCTCTCACAGCAATCCAAAACTGCGCTCTCAGGAATATCCTTTATGCCCTCTATCACAGCCTTATCGCCGTCAAAATCTATTTTCGCCCCAAGCGCCCTCATGCAATCCATAGTTGCAAGGATATCCACCGAGGGATAAAGATTTGTTATCTCAGAAACGCCGTTTGACAGCGCCGCCGCTATCACCATTCTGTGTGCAACGCTTTTTGAGGGCGGAACTGTCACCTGTCCGCTGAGTTTTTTCGGAAATACAGTTATGTTCATCGCTATCCTCCGTTACATCTCTGTGATTATTTCAGCTATCTGCTCCTCGGATATCTCTTTGCCGTACTGATTTTCACCGAAGCACATCATCTCGCCTATTTCTTTTTGGAAAACAAATCTCAGCTTTCCGTTACGGACCTTTTTATCTGTATAAAGCTTTTTCACAAGCGCCTTTCTGTCAATATAGTCAGGTATTTTTGTAGGAAGCTTTGCCCTTTCAAGAAGCTTTTCCACACGCTGTTCATTTTCATGGGATATGAAGCCAAGCTTCTCGCCCAATCTTGCCTGTGCCACCATACCGATAGCTACAGCTTCGCCATGATATAGTCTATAATCAGACACAGTTTCGATAGCTCTGCCAACAGTGTGACCGAGATTAAGCACCTCTCTCAGACCCGACTCTCTCTCGTCTTTCATTACCACTTTGTACTTGACTTCGCAGTTTTTCTTTGCAATATACTCGCAAGCTTCACCGTCACATTCAAGCACCTTTTCCACGTTTTTTTCAAGATACTCAAACAGCTCTTTATCACCAAGACAGCCGTGCTTGATAGTTTCTGCAAGACCGCTTGAGATCTGTTTTTCAGGAAGTGTTTTCCATGTGTCTATATCCAGATACACTTTTTTAGGCTGATTGAACAGACCTATAAGATTTGTAGCAAGGGGCGTATCAACGGCAGTTTTTCCGCCCACAGAAGCGTCAGCCGCCGCAAGGAGCGTTGTGGCATAATTCACAAAAGGCACTCCTCTGCCGAATGTTCCTGCAACAAAGCCTGCCAGGTCTGTGACAACTCCGCCGCCAACGGCTACCACACAGCAATCACGGCGAAAGCCTTTTTCAAGCATAGAGTCCTCAACAAGCTCTTTCATTTGCCTGGTTTTGGACTTTTCTCCCTCAGGTATCACAAAAAGCTCGGCTTTCAGACCTGCGGCATTGAGCCTGTCATAAATATCTCTGCCATAGAGATCCACAACGATAGAATCCGTCACAACGGCAAATTTCTTTATCTTTCCCACAAGACCGCCTTTAAGGTCGCTGACCAGCGTATTCTGCAATTTTCTGCCTATTTCTATATCATAAGAATCGTCCACGACCCTTTTAAGCTCGCAGTTAAATTTCATTAATATCAAATCCTTTCAGTACGATTTTTTACACAGCTATCATAAAAGCCTAATTGCCGTCTGAGCATTTCTCGGCGTCTATCGCAAGTGCAATGAGCAATCCTGCCAAAGCATTGCTATCGTCATAAACGTCTATGACATAGGTATCAGTAAGGTGCAAAAGCTCCTTTGACACATACATTATCTGTTCAGCACCGCTATAAACGGAATAGTCCCAGCCGAAAATATCACCATCCACTCTCCAGCCGCAGAAGTCTATATGGAACTTTGGCTTAAAAAAGGTGAACTCTTTCTTTATACAGCCCATATACTCTCCGCCTATGTATATCTCAAAGGTAGGGAAAATTTTCAGCACCTTTTCTTTCAGCACGCCGACCTTGTTTCCCATGTTGTCGTATATCTCCAGCAAGTGACCCCATGCGAGTCTGCCTTTTACGCTGAAAACTGCGTTACCGTATTCGTCGCACACATCATAGCTGTCAAACCATGAAAAAAGCCTTTGTTTAAGCACAAGTTTCATCGTTCTTCCTCCTTTGTACTTTATCCATTTACAGTTCTAAAACATTATACCACATAACTGAATATTTGTAAAGAAAAAGAGGTGCGAAAACACCTCTTTTTCAATGTCTTGTTTATTCGTTTACATCAAGAGGCTTGCCCATGAACTCGGAAAGTGCCTTAACTTTCTTCATTGTTTCAGCGAACTGTGCAGGAGTAAGTGACTGCGCACCATCGCTCCATGCGTTCTTAGGGTCGTTGTGTACCTCTATCTCAAGTGCGTCACAGCCTGCTGTTACAGCACAAAGTGCCATTGGCTCAACAAGTGAAGCGATACCTGTAGCGTGGCTAGGGTCGACAGTGATAGGAAGGTGTGTTTTCTGCTGGAGCAGAGGAACGGCTGAAATATCGAGAGTATTTCTTGTGGCAGGCTCGAATGTGCGGATACCTCTCTCACAGAGGATAACGTTCTGATTGCCCTCAGACATTATGTACTCAGCGGACATGAGAAGCTCCTGAAGAGTTGATGAAAGTCCTCTCTTGAGAAGAACAGGCTTGTCGCTTCTGCCGAGAGCCTTGAGCAGTGTGAAATTCTGCATATTCCTTGCACCCACCTGAACAACGTCAACGTCTGCAAAGCAGTCAAGGTCAGAAAGATCCATGATCTCAGTAACGATAGGAAGACCTGTTATCTTTCTAGCCTGAATAAGAAGGTCAATGCCCTCTTTGCCAAGTCCCTGGAATGAGTATGGTGAAGTTCTTGGCTTGAATGCGCCACCTCTTAGCATTGTTGCACCTGCTTCCTTTACAGCGATAGCAGTTGTGATTATCTGCTCCTCAGTTTCAACAGAGCAAGGGCCTGCAATGACCTGAAGCTTTCCGCCGCCTATCTTTCTGCCTGCAACGTCGATAACAGTATTATCAGGGTGAAACTTTCTGTTAGCGTTCTTGTAAGGCTCCTGCACACGCTGGACCTTTTCAACACATTCCTTAGCCTGAACTGCTTCTATATCGATCTGAGTTGTGTCGCCAATAAGACCGATAACATTTGAATGAACGCCCTCTACCAGATTCGTCGATACATGGAACTGGTCGAGCCAGTTCAAAAGCTCTTCTACCTGTTTTTCCTGTGAATTGTTTTTCAATACGATGATCATGTTACTTTCCTCCGAAAATCAAATTTGTATAGGCAATAAAAACAGCCGTGACATCCTTTTACAAGAAAGCCACGGCTTATAATAAACGCATATATAAAAACAGAAACTTCTCTATACGCCTATTCTGATCTCGTCGCTTTCTTCACACGCCAAAAAAACTCGAAGCCATAAAAGTAGCTCAAGCTCATAAAGAAGTATGTAAAGACTGCAGACATGATAACAGTAGACATATTCTGTTTTTTCCTTTCGATTTATTTGTTATTGCTAACCACGTTCATTATACTCTCACAGGCAGTAGTTGTCAATAGCTCTGCCTGTGAGTTTACATTTTTTTAACGTTTGCAAAACACTTTATTCTTCGTTTTTCACCTTATAGCTTTCCACAAGATGATAGACCTTGATATCCACAAGAGCGTCAAGAACGATACCCTCAGCGGTATAATCCTCGCTGAATATCCTGCCCTCCTGCCTTATGGTGTTCACAAGACCCGCCTTGTCAAAAGGCAAAAGAAGCCTGCATCTTACGCTGTTTTCGGGTAATACCTTTTGTATAGCCGCAAGCAGGCTGTCAATGCCTGTGCCGTTTTTGGCGGATATCTTCACCGCTTCACCTGATGTGTCAAGCTCGTTTATATAAGGCACTTTATCGCACTTGTTGAACACTGTCACCACAGGTATTCCCTCACAGCCAAGCTCTTTGAGCAGTTCAAGGGTAACTTTTGCCTGCTCCTCGCAGTCATCAGCCGAGGCGTCGCACACATGGATTATAACGTCCGCACTTGCCGCCTCTTCAAGAGTGGATTTGAAAGCTTCCACAAGCTGATGCGGCAGACGTCTGATAAGTCCTACCGTGTCAATAAGCGTCACCGACCTGCCGTCAGGAAGCTCTATAGCCCTTGATGTTGTTTCCAAAGTCGCAAAAAGCTTATTTTCCGCAAGAACGCCCGCTTCTGTAAGATAATTGAGCAGTGTGGATTTGCCCACGTTTGTATAGCCCACTATCGCCGCTGTAAGAACACCGTCTTTCTTGCGACGTTTTCTCATAAGCCCACGACGCTTCTCTATCTCCTTAAGCTCGTCTGAAAGTGCCGCAATACGTGTTCTGATGTGTCGCTTGTCAGTTTCAAGCTTCGACTCACCAGGACCTCTTGTGCCGATACCACCGCCAAGACGTGACATATTAGTTCCCATGCCTGCAAGCCTTGGAAGTCTGTATTTATTCTGTGCTATCTCTACCTGCAATCTGCCCTCACGAGTAGTCGCACGCTGAGCAAAGATATCCAGTATGAGCATAGTTCTGTCGATAGTGAAAACACCGCACACGTCCTCGATATTTCTTATCTGCGTGGCTGTCAGTTCGCAGTCGAAAACTATCCTGTCAATATTTTCATTTCTGCATATCTCAGCCATTTCTTCAAGCCTGCCTGAGCCTATGCAGGTACCGCTGTCAAAGGACGGCCTTTTCTGTGTCACTCTCGCTATCACCTCACCGCCTGCTGTTTCTGTCAGCTCTTCAAGCTCGTCAAGGGAAAGCTCCACGTCATACGAACCTGTATCCACTGCCGCCAACAGCACACGGTCTTTCTTTATTGTGTTGTCAAACATTTCTGCCATATTAATCACTCCTAATGTCTGTTATCAAGCCGCTCTTCGGCTTTTTCAGGCATAAAAAAACACACCCTCAGGCGTGTAACCAAAACGTTATACGGAAGAGTCGGAGCGGCTTGTGCCAATGCACTTGCCTGATATTCGGTTTAATAGTTTCTCACCCATATTCTTGTAATTCTCATGTCATCCGACGCCCCTTTCGTAAAATATGTTTTATTATATCACAGCCATGATATTTTGTCAAGCATAAAAACAAAAAGCAGGCTGCCTTTTTCAGACAGCCTGCAAATGTTATTCATAATCGCTTTTAAGTATGCTTCTCTTGTGCTTTTTTTCCTCATAAAGCAGGATATCAGCATGGCTGAGAAGCTCTCCTATCTCAAGCGTGGCACTGCATACGAACGGATAAACGCCTACGCTCGTATGGATTATATATGGCTTATCGGCGGCATATTTAATATTGTATTCTCTTGTGACCGCTTCTATATGGTTTCTCATTGACGGGATATCTATTGCGTTATCAAGAAAAGCGCATACAACAAACTCATCGCCACCTATACGACCCACTATCTCACTGTTGCCAAAAGAGTGTTTAAGTATCTTTGCCGCAGATAGTATAGAAAAGTCGCCCTCCTCGTGACCAAACTTATCATTTATGGTTTTCAGACAGTCAAGGTCGGCAAAGACCATGATAGCCTTTTCACCCTCGTTTTTGTCATTGCTGAGTCTTTTACGAAGCTCCTCAAAAAATCCCCTTCGATTGTAGCAACCCGTCAAAGCGTCCTGCCTTGAAAGATCTCGAAGAAGCTCATTGTTTTCCTTGATCTCGATAAGGCTCTTTTTAAGCTGCTTCTGGGTAACAGCCTGCTGCTTCATCAAGGTTATTATTTTAAGTGCCGCACAAAGTTGAACTGTCACAGACTGCAAATAATTAAAATACTCATGCTTTATCTCACACATCAGTATTCCGTAATGCTCCTCGTTAGAGAACAATGGTGATACCACTAATGTATAACGTCTGTCTGTTGGCAGATACTTATTCGACAACAGCTCTGTATACTTTACAGCCTGCTCTTCATGTGGGAGCTGGATAGCGTCAGAACCATTGTGATAGGCTTTGAGATACATATATTCCGGCGGTTGCCACTTATCTGTACCAAAGTGAATAATGGCAGGCTCGAAACTGAACAGAAAGCTTGATTCCATATGAAGCCTCATAAGCTTATCCACAACGGTCTCATATGCTCTGTCATCATAAGCTTCAAACACAAGCATATCCCTTGTGATAGAGTTTGCCTGCCATGCAAGAAACTCATTATCCTCAAGCTTTTCCTTACAGTAATTCGCATTGCGTTCTGCCAATATCTTGTATATCTGAATAAAAGTCTGATTTAACTTCAAATGCTTCTCCACGTTATCAAAACGAGAGATAAGCTTTTGCTGAATATACTCAACAGAAGCATAAAGCTCATCAACGTTCACAAACCTAAAAAATTCTTCACTGGCAAGAATTGAGACCATTTCTAATACTTTGTCTTTTTTGACCTCATTATCAAGATTTTCCTCACGGGCATAATCATCAAGAGCATATATTATCTTGACGTAATTTTCTCGCATTTTCGCAGTTGTTTCACTTGCACTGTATTTATTGAACAAAAACTGGCTCATTCTTCTTGCAAACGCTTCCGGATCATCTGATATGCGACCAAAAGATATGGTCTTTAACTTTGAGTTGCCCTGACAGCCGCAGGAATTTCTTCTTACCATTTCTGAAGAGATCTTATCGTTGTTTATAGCCTTATTTATAACATAGTTCACAGCCTCCTGAACGGCATGATAGCCAAGCTCAGAAGGGTCAGCCTTGACAGTCGTCAAATGCGGATTAAGCTCCTCAGCCACTGGATCGTCATCAAAGCCTGTCACAAGGATATCCTTACCAGGACGTATTCCACGCTCTTCCATAGCCTTATAGCCTGCAATTGCCATCTGGTCGTTTGCAAAAACTATAGCTTCAAGTTCTGGATTATCGTCAATAAGCTTTCCGACTTCGTCAACACAGAATTTCGAAAAATTACCATATGCAACACGCTTTTCGTCATAGATGATACCATTTTCCTCAAGAGTCTCCTTGTAAACGTCAAGTCTTTCAAGGGCATCATCACTTGTTTTAGGTCCGCTTACCATACCTATCTTTTTACAGCCATGCACCTTTATAAGATGTTCTATAGCCTCCTTCATTCCCGTTCTGTTGTCGAGCATGATACAAGGATAACCATCAATATGTGCCGTTATAGTTATAACAGGCGTTCCAGCAAATTTTTTCAGAAACTGAACCTTATGCTCGTTGTCAAGATATGTTCCAAGTGTGCCGATAAGCACAAGCAGAACGTCGAACTTATTTGCCGCCGCCATATCGAACAAAGTATTATACTGATACTCATACACCGTTCTCAGCTTGTCGGCATAGATCCCATCTATATATCTGCCTGGAAAAATAACGAGGTCGGCATCGCACTGCTCTGCGCCTATCATTGCGCCCTCTGCAACTGCATCGTCAAAATCATCTTCAAGGTGGCTCACCAAAAGTCCTATTTTTATACGTCTGCGTTTAGCAGTATCATTCATCATCTCATGATCCTCCGTACAAATCAGCCATGCTGCTTCAAACGATCTAAAGCAGCGTCACACAAGGCATGCCTATAGGCTTTGCCTTATTTGTTTATCTTGATATCTTTCTTACAGTCGACTACTGAAAGCGTACCATTCGGACTTCCAAGCCACCAGCCATCGCCTGTAAGGAACATTACATTGAACTGACAGCTTTGTGCTGTCACGTCACCTTTACCAGTTTTATCTCCAACCCCTGAAACAGAACCGCCCTCGCAATAAAGCTTAAAGACAGTATTTTTAAGCTCACAATCCAGTTCGCCGCCCCTTGTTCCCACACAGTTGAGAGTTCTTCCTTTCATGGAAATGCTGAGCCTGCCATCAAGAATACATATCCTTCCAGTCCCGTTACTCATAACTCCCACTGCAGTCAGGTTATTTCCAGAAAGCTCACAACTCATGTTATAGTCTGAAATGCTTATATCAGCACTGCCCTTTACAGCACCAACGCCCACTGACATTCCTGCCGCAAGCTTTAGCCTGTAGCCACAGTTTGATATAGTCACATCTGCGTCGCCATCGATGCTTCCAATACCAACGCACCTATCGCCACTGCAATTTACAGCTATATCACCACCTGCAATGACAATACCATCTTTGCAGCCTCCTCCGCCTATTCCAACGCACTTGTCGCCATTTGCAGTTATATCAAGAATACCTGTCATTGCGACAGTTATCCTTCCGCAAGGCTGCCCGCTGTCAGTGCCTATTGCATAGCAATCCTTCGACTCTGATCTGACATAAAGCTCACCTGAGCCTACAAGCTCTAACGACGATCCCTCAGGGACATAAATGCCTCTGCCGTCTATATGATCTTCACCGCTGCACACTATCCTTACTCTAGAGCCAGTACCAAGCTTTATGTTCGGTAGTTCCCCATATGTAGTGAGCCATGCGTTTTTCAAGTGAATGACGCAATCAACGCCACTACCAACTGTCACAGACAGAGGCACTGCATGATCGTCCTCAGCCTTTCCTGAAAAAGTAAATGTACCTGTGCCGAGAAAAATGTCAGAATATCTTTTTTTATACATCTCAGCAAGGTCGATAACGTCATTATCCTCAGCGTGGAAGACCTTTTTATCTTTATCTCCAGCCTCGATACTGTAAGCCACTATCTCCTCACGGATATTTTCCGAGATATCGTGGATAAGCACAGGCTTAGGCTTAGAAACATAATAACCCTGAATAAGATCGACGCCGAAATATATCATGGTTTTAAGTTCTTCGCTTGTTTCAACGCCCTCTGCAAGTGCGGTATATCCGCTTGAATGGAAATATTCCACCATTTTTGAAACTATCTTCTGAGCCTTAGGATTCTGGTCAATGCCAGAAATGAGGGAACGGTCTATCTTTACCACCTCAGGATCATATCGCAGAAGATTCGATGTATTTGAGTAGCCTGTGCCGTAATCGTCAATAGCAAGGCTCATATTGTTCTTTTCAAGGCGCACCCTTATTCTATCGAGGTCGTCTTCGCTGATCTCTGTCTGCTCTGTCATTTCGATAACGACCTTTTCAAGAAGTTCGCCATAATCATTGACGATCGCATAAAAATCCTTATCGTCAAGAGCATGAGATGATATTGAATTTATATACAGCCTGCGGTTTTCAAAATCGAGCTGATGCTTGCTGAGATATTTAAGAGTATTTTTCAGTGTAGCCTTCTCTATATCGTAAAGTCTGCCGAAATTTTTAGCACAGTTGAGTATCTGAAGCGGATTGAGTGCTATATTTCCCTTTGTTCTCATGAGCGCTTCATAAGCGACTATCTCGCCTGTTGAAGAACTAACGATAGGCTGAAAATGATATGTAAACAGATTTTTATCAAGAAGCTCTGAAAAAGCCCTGATATTCTCGATATCACTCTTCTGCTTTGCATATTTTTCAGGATCAAAGCAACAAATACTGCCTGCACCCTTTGCCTTAGCTTCATAGAGTGCAAAGCCTGCTGCGTGCATGAGTCTTGCTGGCACTTCAAAGCCGCTGCTTATGCCTGCCGTCACAGACAGCGAATGATTTGAAGACGATCTCACTCCAAATTCATCTGGCAGGAAACACTCCTTCACCGCTTTACGTATATTGTCAGCAAATTCCTCAGGCTTACCTCCAAAGCGTGGAACATATATCCAAAACTGACCGTCTGAATTGAATGCCGTCACAGTATTTTCAGGCAAAACCGCAAAAGCCGCCTTAAGTGCCTCTCCTATGCAGTAGTCTGAATCCAAAAGCTTCCCTGCTCCATCAAATCTTACAAGAGCAAGCAATGATGAGCGTGTCATTCCATCAAGAAGTCTTACAAGCTCTGATTGTGGTATAATGTCGAGCCCTTCAAAAACACTTTTTGACATATATTCTTTCGACAGATACACTATTCCGGCGGTAATGCCACTTGGAGTGTCAAGAAGTTCTATACACAACGGCAGACCAAGATCTCGTCCTCCGCCGTTCAATGCAACTATATCTCTGAACTTGTCATAATCTGTGTTCTCTCTAAGTCCCATAAGAACACGACAATTTTCATCGGCATAAAACTTTCCGCTTTTCTCGTCCATAACAAACCCGCCGATATTGTGCCATATTGAACAAACCTTTCCCCAGACAGCACCAAAATAGCTTTGCCACAATTTATTTTCCATATCCATGATCTTCACCATGCCTGAATATACGACTGTGTTCAGACAATCCTTCCTTTGGAGATTTGTTAATTTTTTATATTTTTATAACTAATTATTTACCAAGCCTATTATAACACAATCCCGATAAAATTACAATAGCGACTAAGGAAAAGATGTTACAAAATCGTGCATGGAATTTTGTATATCTGTTTGACTTAGCTGGTTTTTGGTAGTATAATATAAGCATACACACAATGGAAAGTTAGGATAAAATGACAGATTTTCGCAATAAGTATTCAGTGCTTCAGGACTTTTTCGGACACTCTCAGTTCAGAAACGGTCAGGAGCAGATAATAGACAGCATACTTGCAGGGCGTGACTGCCTTGGAGTTATGCCAACAGGCGCAGGCAAATCTATGTGCTATCAAATACCTGCTCTTATGTTTGACGGGATAACTATAGTTGTTTCGCCGCTCATATCCCTTATGAAAGATCAGGTGAACTCGCTGATACAATCGGGAGTGAGGGCAGCGTATCTGAACTCCTCACTGACGGCGGCACAGTATGAAATGGCTATATCAAACGCCGCCCGTGGTATGTACAAGATAATATATGTTGCACCTGAAAGGCTGATGACAGGATCGTTTCTGTCACTGGCTTCGTCGGTGAAGATATCCATGCTTGCGGTGGACGAAGCCCACTGCGTTTCTCAGTGGGGACAGGATTTCAGACCTTCCTATATGAAGATACCCGAGTTTCTCGGCAAACTTCCCTACCGCCCTATCGTCAGCGCATTCACCGCCACTGCCACCGCAGAAGTAAAAGCAGACATTATCAAAATGCTTGAACTCCGTGACCCTTTCACCATAACCACAGGCTTTGACAGAAAAAATCTCTACTTTGGCGTTTCTCACCCTCATGACAAATACAGTGAAACAGTGAGGATAGTTGAGAAATACAAGGACAACTGCGGAATAATCTACTGCTCCACAAGAAAAAATGTTGAGAGCGTGTGTGAAAAGCTCTGTGCCGACGGCTACAACGCTTCACGCTATCATGCAGGACTTTCTGATGAGGAAAGGCGTAAAAATCAGGACGATTTTATCTTTGACCGTGTCCAGGTCATGGTGGCGACCAATGCTTTCGGCATGGGAATAGACAAATCAAACGTGAGCTATGTCATACATTATAATATGCCTAAGAATATTGAAAGCTATTATCAGGAGGCAGGCAGAGCGGGACGTGACGGCAACGAAGCAAAGTGCATTTTGCTCTACAGCAGTCAGGACGTTGCGACCAACAAGTTTCTTATAAACAATTCTCATGACAATCCCGACCTTGACGATGACACACTTGAAATGATACGCAAACGTGATCTTATGCGTCTGAAAAAGATGACCGATTACTGCAATACAAACGGCTGTCTGAGAGAGTTTATCCTTGGATATTTCGGTGAGAAGCAGGACAAGCCTTGTCAGAACTGCTCAGGCTGTTTGGGTGATTTCGGAGAAACAGAAGAAGTTGACGTGTCTGTGGATTGCCAAAAAGTGCTTTCCTGCATTTATAGACTTCACCAGCGAAACCTTTCTTTTGGAGCAGGTGTCATAGCACAGATACTTAAAGGCTCAGACTCCGAAAAGGTAAAGCGTTTTGACCTTTCCACTCTTTCAACCTACGGCATAATGAAAGACTCCACGCAGGTCTATATCCGCAGGCTCATAGCTTTTCTTGAAGCTGATGATTACATCACACAGACTTCACACGGGGATTTTTCTGTGCTTACCCTTACAAGAAGGTCTGCAGAAATATTAATGGACAAAAAGACTATTACAATACGCCTTCCAAAGAAAAAGCCAAAGAGCGAAACGGTCACAAAGATCGGCAGGGACGAAGTTACGACATTCGACAAGGAGCTTTTCGGACGGCTCAGAGCTGTGCGGAGCAAGCTTGCGACACAGGCGAGTCTGCCTGCATATATCATTCTTACAGACGCTTCACTGCGTGATATGTGTATAAAGCTGCCTAAGACGCAGACGGAGCTTTTGAATATCTCAGGGGTGGGAAAGTCAAAGCAGGAACGTTATGGAAGATACTTTGTAGCTGAGATACAGAAATATCTCAAGGAAAATCCTGACGCTGCTTCGGGTTATAAATATATCCCTGAGGGCTATCTGCAAAAGCAAAATGCGGTTGGCGGTCAAAGCACAAAGGAATATATAATCGCCCACGCAGGTGAGCTTTCAGGCAAAGAACAGGATATGACCCTTTCAGAAGTATGCGACAGCATTTTCTATCAGCTCAGCACAGACGGCGATATAAGAAGCATAAAACTTGCCATAAAAGAATGGCTCATAGGTGAAAATTATCTTGCAAAAGACGGAGCAAACGGCAGGGGCTTTCTTGAAACTACAATACTTTCCCCTGAAGCAGGAATAATAGAGCGTGAAAAAATATCGCAGCTTGGAAACAGCTACAAAACGATACTTTTTCCAAAGCAGGCGCAGGAATTTATTTTTGAGAACATAGAGGAGATACTCAGTAAAGATGCACAAAACTCATAATAAAATGCGATTTTGTTACAGATATTTATGTTTTCATACAATTTAGGTGAAAAAAATCTAAAAAGCTATTGAAAACCCACGAAAAAAGCAGTATAATAACAATAGTACATAAAACAACACGGGAGCTGAATGTTTTTCGGCTGAGAAAGAGCAAATTGATGTTCTGACCGCACCTGATATGGGTAATGCCAGCGTAGGAAAATAGTGTGTATATCTATGCGTGTGCCCTTTTATCAGGCATACGCATTTTTTTGTACGCAGAAAGGAATGGTATAATATGAAAAATTCAAAAACACTTACATTGGTCGAGGGTGCAGTAATGGTGGCACTGGCAACAGTGCTTAGCTTTATCAGAGTATACAAGCTCCCTTGGGGCGGTTCTATCACACTGCTCTCCATGCTTCCTATAGCCGTTTTCAGCATTAAGCATGGCGTAGCAAAGGGTCTTGGAGCGGCATTTGTTTTCTCTCTCATTCAGTTCATTCAGGGTATCACAGACGGACTTTTCGGCTGGGGACTTTCTCCTATAATGCTCGTTGCCTGCATATTCATTGACTATCTTGCAGCCTACACAGTTCTCGGTGTGGCAGGAATGTTCAGAAAGAAAGGCGCAGTGGGCTGGATAGCAGGAACAATGATAGCAGTTTTCCTGAGATTTGTTTGCCACTTCATCAGCGGCGTTGTTATCTGGAAGTCATTCGGCGCACTGTGGGACGGCTTCTCAACAGACAACAGCGTACTCTACAGCCTGCTTTACAACGGCTCATATATGCTTCCTGAAATGATATTCACAGCTATCGGTGCATTTGCACTTTTCGAGATACCTCAGACTAGAAAGATACTTTCCACACAGGATAAATAATCACACATTGCAAAAGGCTGGCGGTCAAACCACCGACAATGCTTGATCTTTTGGAGAAGTCCAACAAGCTGAAATCGAAGTGGAACAGGCTTAATGTCGAGTATACCGCATTCCTCACCAAGCGTAAAACGACGAAGAAGTACACCCGACAGGTGCGCCAGTACATCAATGAACAGCAGATGAAGCGTGAGCGTGAAAAGTACAAACAGAAGCAGCTCACCCAGCAGAGAAAGAAAGACACACTCGAATAAAGAAAGTACGATATTATGAGCAAAATCGGATACATCAGAGTTTCCATCGAGCATCAGGAGACAGCGAGACAGCAGGAGATCATGTGCGATTATCAGGTTGACCGCATCTTCTCCGAGAAGCTGTCAGGAGCGAACACCGACCGTCCCCAGCTCAGAGCTATGCTGGATTATGTGCGTGAGGGTGATACGCTCTACATCGAAAGTATCAGTCGGCTGGGTAGATCTACAAAAGACTTGCTGAACATCATCGACACCCTCACCGACAAAGGGATAACGCTCATCAGCCACAAGGAGAACATCGACACCGATACTCCTGCGGGCAAATTCATGTTGACCGTGTTTGCAGCACTCTCACAGTTGGAGCGTCAACAGCTCAAACAGCGACAGCGTGAGGGCATCGAGATTGCTAAGGCACTGGGAAAGTACACAGGCAGAAAGCCGATTGAAATCGACTGGACGAAGTTCGGTCAGCTCTATGGGGAATGGAGAGTGAAGAACATCACAGGCAGGGACTTTATGTGGAAAATGGATATGTCCGCAAACACATTCTACCGCCGTGTGCGTGAGTATGAAATCCGTCACGGCATTGCCGAGCAGACCTCAGCTTGACCGTCTGGCGAACGGAAAAGCCCCACAGCACCGCCCGAGCCTGGGAGCGGAAAACTCTAATCGTCCAAACAGAAAAGCCCTGAGAAATGCTTGTACTGCAAATCTCAGGGCTTTTCTGTTATTGAGTTCCATTAGGATATCCACTGATTTCAGTACGCACCATAATCACAATATCAACTTATGCAGAACGGAAAGTGAGTATGTCAGTAGGATATGGCTTTATGGTAAATAGTATTTTCTACAATTCCAGTACTGTCGCAATAATTATTTAATCAGAAATAATACAATCATCGCAATAACGCCAAGTGTATTTACAATTCCAAAAGATAAAGACACCGCAAAAAGTGTTTTATACTTTTGTTCTATTAATGACTGCTGTTGAGATTTCAGTGAATTGATTGTTTTTTTAGCATCTTCATGATAGGTACTTATTGCTGTGCTTTGTTCTTTGTAGTTATTTGAAACAGTTTGTAATTGCGTGTTTATGTTTTCTGTTAATCCATCATTGTTTTCAGTTATCAGATTCTCCATTTCCAGCAATTTATCGTTCAAATCGCTTTGAATATCTGATGATTGCTTTTTAGCTTGCTCAAAGGATTCTTTCATTAGATTAGATAAAGCATTTAATTCATTTGTGATTGAGGCTTGCGTCTTTGATAGTTCGGATTTAATCTGATCTGTTGACGAGTCAGATGTTGTTTGAAGCTTTTTAAATAATTCTTCAAGTATCGAAAACTGTTTAGATATGCTTGTTTTCAATTCCTGATTGTTTTTCTTAGTTGAATCATTAATTTGCTTATCTGCTTCCTTGAAAGCGGTTTTCAATTGTTCAATAACAGTTCCTATACCTGAAATAATACCAGCTAATTCCTTATTGCTTTGAGTAATCTTACCTGTAATTATTTCTTGACTGCTTTCTATCGTATCACTTAGATTCTCAAACACATCTTCATCGTCATCAAAGTGAAAACTGGTATCTAACAGTCTTTGAAGTCTGCTGATATTTCCGTTAACAGATGGGAAAATCTTACTTATATCAGCTTTTGTACTTTCTTCTAAAGATTCAATTTCTGTGCTCATTTTTGACAATGTCGTAGAAACATCTGTATTTAATGGAGATACTACGTACTCATTAAGAAGATCTTTCACTTCATTGTGAGATTGAGTATTGATTGCCGTTTTCATTAATACCTCCCGTTACTTTTTGATAGTTCTTATCCAACACTCCGAGGAATAAAATCAATAGTAGCTTATCATCAGCACTTTTTGATTTATTTATTTGCAGAATAACATTGGTTCTTTGTTCGATATAGGCTCGTTCAGCATACTGCAAATATGTTTCAAGCGTTTTCTGATCTTGTGCCTTTTTCTGCTCTATCGCATCTTTGGAGCTTTTCAATTCTTCTATTTGCTTCTCTAATGATTTGATTTCCAAACGATAATTCTGCATTCTGCTTTGTTTTTGCTTTATAGATGAATTTATACGATTTATCTGTTGCCTTTTTTCGCTGATGTGTTTCCAAATCTCAGAAACACAATCATTCACATAGCTGTTTAAATGCTTATTGATACTTCCTCGTATAGAAACACATATTGCTTCTACGCTGTCTAAGAACACTTTTTCTTTTATTGAAAATATGCCTTTTTTAGGAGGATATATACTATCTTGTTCTTCAAGAATAAACGAATCCGCTTCTGTTTCTATTTGAGCAGAATTTAGGATTATATCAATTTCCGCTTGCCTGATCAGTTTATTTAGCTTTTGAATGTTCGCTTCTACTGAAGCCGAAACCGTAGCTCTTATAAAGCTGAGAACGCTATGTTCTTTATCTTTTAAATAATCATCATTGCCTTTACTCTTAAAAAGAGAGTGTTCTAAAATATATTGTTTTGTTTGACTCGAAAGGTCTGAGACGCATGAATATAAAAGGGAATTAAACTGCCCTGAAACTTTTTCAAGTTCTTTTATTTCAGATAGTAGTTCATCTTGTTCACTATCTTCACCACTCAGCTTATCAATATCATGATCTGTACGATTAATCAAGTTATTCTTATTATCAATTTTTGAACACAAAACAGAGATTTCTTCATCAATACGCTTAATTTCGTCTTCACCGTAGTGCTCGATGATAACATCAAGATCCATCAAAGCTGAATTCAGTCTTTCACCTTTATGACCTATAATTGATTTTCGCAAATTCGATAAAACACGGTCTTTTGTTTCTATTATTTCTTTTCTGTCGCTATCTCTCTTGATTTCTTCGTTGCAAAGTCTTGTAAGCGTATCTCCAACATCTACAGGATATACTTCAGTCTGGTTTTTTGTACCCAGTATCTTTCGGATTTCCTGGGTGTATGCATCAACTACATAATCATAGAAATTGCTGGTTCGTTTTGAAGGAGTTGTCCTAAAATACTGTTTTGTTGTGCCGTCATTATATGCATGAGTAATGACTAAAATAAACCTATGTTCCATCCTCTTCCATTCTAAATGATTAGGCAATGCAAGTGTTTCAAGAGATTGAATTTCATTGGAACGACAAGCAATGATACATACAGACGAGATAGGAATATACTTTGTCATTAAGTTTTGAACATGAATATCCTCCTTATGGTTTCTACTTTCTATTCCTGGCATATCCATAATTGAGATGCTATCCGCCGTAGAATCCTGAATAAAATAATTTTTGGGAATATAAATGAATAAAATGTTGTCTTGAGGTACTCTGTTATTTTCTACCTGTTGTCTTATCTTCTCAAGATGACTTATCATTTCTTTCTTGTCATAATACTGTGTATCCTTTGAGGAAATGGCATTCATGGATGATAAAGCACAACCATACTGTTCATTGATTGATTTTGCGTAAATAATAGCTGTTGAGGTAGAGGAGTTCCCTCTCGGAACTCCCGCCCTCAATGTTTCATACACCTCGGAAAAACAATCTGGCTTTAAGCCAATCATATTCAGAATCAAAGTCGTTTTTCCAACCTGGGATTTGCCATAAATCATAACCAAATGATTTTCTTCGGTATTGTCGTACCTTACAAAGCGATTATCTTTCGCTGAAATAAGATTGCTTTTGATCATTTCAAAGGTTTTACGTTGCCAATCCTCTTTTTTAAGAAAAAGCTGATTCCACTCCATATACATCTCCTGCGTGTCTTTCAGAGATTTTATCAAGTAAGTTCAAAGCGTTATTAATTTCAACTTTGGCGTTATATTCAACGATTACTTTCTTTCCATCACCACTTAATTCGGTGAGATTATCCTCGATTCTGTCCCTGATTCTTTCCATATAAATATCAAATTTCCTGAGTGCATCTATTTTTAAATCATCATATACGCCATTAACAGCAAGACGTGCAGATTGGAAGTCCTCACGTTGCATTCTATTTAAATCCTTCATTACAACAGAAGCAGCTCCAGCACCTATAATCGCAATAGCGGCAGCACCAGCAACAGGTGCAGCTACTCCAAGTGATGCAGCAATCTGAGAAACCATATTGATTGATCCGTCTCCAATCAAATCAATTCCCATCATTCCAGCTATTCCTGCTACAAATTTCTTTGAAGATTTCGCACCATCAATAACTTTATCCGGAACTAATTGTGTCTGAGACGGCTCATAGTAACTCAATCCTGTACTTTCAGCGACTTCGTTATATGATTCTAAACTGTAATAGTATGTTCCTATTTCAGCTACTGCTCCTAATACTTTTTTGGGGCTTGTGCTTTGAAGTGTATAGTTGACTTTGGTTTGACTATTATCAGCCAAAAGATTGCGAATATCTCCAGCCATAGCCTGCGTTTTTTCACCATCTGTTAGAAGTAATGTTTTACCATCCTCTTTTTTTGTATCAATTAAACGGCTCATATCGGTTCTATCTTCAGGCTGATCTAAAGCAATAAGTGATCGCTGTAAAGCTAAACCCAAGTGCTTGTCCGGTAAATAGCAGTCTCCATTATATTTCAGCGATTTTTCGACCATCTCTCTTGTTTCTGTAAACTGTTCTTTTACACTACTTCCGAACAGAAAGCGTTTTACACTTCCAAGTTTTGATTTATCTGCAAAGAGTTGTTCAAGATTTTTGCCACTTTCACCCTTTGCTATTTCAAATTCAATATCAAGGTTTTCCTCGAACGCTTTTCTCTTTTTCTTAACAGCTTTATCAAAAGCCTTGAGTAATGCATCATCATGATAGTCCTTCATTTCAGCACTGCTATCATTATTTAAAATGCCTAAAATCTGGTACAAGTTCTCTTTGATAATAAGTATCTCTTTATACAGATATTCGCTGTTTCTTTGAAACTGCTGCGTTTCTCTGTATGCATATTTTTCAAGAGCATCTTTAAAATTCTTAATCCAAGCTTGATTCTTTGATTCATCAGTATAAGAACCTACGCAAACTACTCTATCGCTTTCACTTATAGGAATACTCAGCGTTTTGATACAAGTCTGCTTAACTTCTGCATTATCATCAGGACTACCATCTGAGCCTGATATAGCATAAACAAGATTTTTACCGAACTTACTTTCAATTCTGCTCAGATACTTGTCATTATCGGCATTTGAAAAGCTGGTCTCGTTAAAAACAAATACGGCTGCATCTGAAGAATTAACAGAAAACTCTATAAGGTTATTCCAGTAGTCATTCTTTTTCTCGAAGCCTGGTAAGAGCATAAAAGAGATGCCTTCATTATTTGTGTGAGTATAAGGAACAAACAATTCCAAATACATTATTTTAGAGTCTTCGCCTTTTGAGGCACTAAGGTATTCGTCGGCTGAGAGTTCAATCTCTCTCTGATAATAGAATCCGTCGTTATCCTTATCAATTTTAATTGCATACATTTTCGGAACTTTTATGTCCTTCTTTTCTGTAATAAGAACAGGCACTCGTTCGCCTCTGCCTCGTGTAGGATCGAGAAAATTGCTGTCTAAATTATAAAAGTTCCGCATTAGCGTTGTCTTTCCAGCGCCTTGTAAACCTGAAACACAAATAAGTGTTTTATTATACATCATTGATGCTATAAACAGCTTTCTTAAAGAACCGAAAATACTTTCTGCAAATGTATACGCTTCTTTTGTGGCTTCATCTCTACGAAGATACTCTGTGCATGATAATATCTTCATACAATGTTCAGTTATATTTTGAATCTCTGTGATTGAAATCATTTTAGCTTCCTCCATTCACTTTTTAAGAAATCAATAGCGGAGATAACTTTCTCCTGTAATTCAGGGATACAGTATACTGCAACAGCTAACATGATGCTTACCCCGATTACTTTCTTGAAGAATGGTATTTTTACATGATTTGTACTGTTTTCAGTCATAATTAATTCCTCCATAAATAGCAGAATCTGATCTTACATAATTTTAACAATAACTTCAAATTATCTTCGTGCTTATAAGTAATATTATACCACATATTTCGATTAGAGTCAACAAATTTTGGCATAAATCTTAACTGTAATTAAAATGATTCTTCTCGCAAAGCAAAAACATTTTAGGCTTCAAGATGAGAACGCTTGTTCGTTCCTCTCAAAATAACACTGTTAAAACTTTTGTGTACATTGTCAATGAACGTCGCATTATCATTAAAGTTTGACTCTCTTGTAGCAATACCTAAAAAATCTTTGAAAAAACACCGTCCTTAATAAAAGACGGTGTTCATAGAAATGTTGATATTGGGCTGTTCCGGACTTTTATCCATTTAATAAAGCTACTACGGTATTCATGGGGTACATTTTGAAAAATGACCACCCTGAATACAACAGCTTGTTAGAGGGTTTTGCAACCCTAAGACCACGCTTGAAAAATGGAAGAAAAAGTGATATAATAGACAATGGAAATGGGCGAATACTAAGTTTTGAAGGTTTGTCTACAAATATAAAATTAGGTAAAGAACGGAAGTCAAAGGTGTTGAAAGTCCGCTTGAACGACAAGGAGTTTGCCAAGCTGAAACAGTACACGGAGGAAAGCGGACTGCGCTCAATGTCGGAGTACATTTTCAACTCTATTCTTGCCACTCCGATCATCGAGTTGACTGACGAGGAGCTTGCACCTGAAAAGGCAAGATTTAAAGAGATTGCAGACCGCATAAATTCCATAGCTATTCAGGTCAATCAGACGGGAAATATTTATCCCGAAGATATGCAGGAAATACGTCAGGGAGTTGAGGAAATCTCGGCAAGGCTTGCAGAATATCAGGCAAAGTTGGAACGCTTTTCCGTGACACCGCAGACATTCAGAGCGATAGTCGACAAGGCTCACGAGGACGTGAGAAAATAGGAGAAAAATGCACCGAGGAAAATACTTGTATTGCTGCGCCCTGCACAAGAATTATTACAGATAATTCGCAGATCTGGACTCCGAAAACGGAATGGGCTATAATAAACTTACAATACTTTTTGGAGGTGCAGTGTATGTTAGCAATACCCGAATTGGCAATGCCGAGATCAAGCAAGGTCACGACCGTCTGCAACGGCAGGCGTGAGGTCTGGTTGGACTACGAAGAAGCAAAGGCATTTTCCTTGAAATGATGATGTCCACAGAGGGCGAGGAGCATGAACGTGCGGAGTGCGTTTACATTCAGCTATTGCACGGACTTGACGAGTGCAGTGATGAGGACGAATAATCAGAGTAAGGGCTTTGCAGTAATGCAGAGCCTTTTGTTATGCCCTAAAAACGAACGGAAAAATCCTATAAACATTTTAACGCTTGAAAAGAACAGCCCGAGAAATGCGTGTAAGCAAATCTCAGGGCTTTGATGAGCTTTATATCATTGTGGTGTTATCTGATTACTAAGTATAAAAAGAAGTTGAATTTTTGTTTGGTAATTAATCTTTGATTTTGTCAACATAGCAATAATGCTTAGTTATAGTATTGGGATATTTCCATAATCAACTTGTTAACATCCCTGTTATCATGAACATAATCCATTCTAATGTGCTTACGTGTCTTCAAGTAAAGAAGCCAACCCTGTAAAGAGGAAACATAATCATCATCTAGAGAGGAAAGCGTAGAATATTTACCGACATAGTTATTTCCAAAATCCCAAGATTCGTGGCTCACAGGATAATAATGAGATTTTTCTATATCCTGTATTATTTCAGCATGTCCATCATAATTTATAACTAGAATATTGTTTTTTCTATCGTCTGCATTACGCATAAGAGTAGATATTTCTTCTTTACTGAATAACCAACTAGGAGAATAATCAAGAAAAGTTTGATCAATATCTATGAATGTTTCATACATTTCAAGAATATATCCAGCATCCTTGCAAATATTCAATAATTGTTGCCTAACAGAATTCTCAGCAGATAATGCTTCATCTATTGAATAAAAGTATAATATATCATTAGGATCGGGATTGCTTTTGAAATAAAAATCTTTACACATCACCATTTTCTTGCTTTTTTCTGCACCTAGTCTAAACTCAAAACGATTTTTGTCATATATTATACTCATTTTCGCATAATATTCATTCTCGGCATCCGTAATCAACGGCATTGTAACCATTATGTCCGAAAAGCACCATTTGTCTAAGTTGTTTTGCACAAATGTTTTAGGCTTATCACCGTCCTTTATTTTTTGTTTTTGTACCTCTTTTATTTTTTCTTCTTTTGGAATTGTAAAAGGATTTTTGCTGATTTCCGAGGAGTTCAAAATAACATCTTCATCTATCCCACGTTGTTTACACATATCACTAAGATTAACTAATTCCATAATATATCTTCTAAAACAATCGGAAGTACATTGTGAATGACGCCCATCATATGTTGCACCAATGCTGTTATATGGCCCATATTTTAAACAAATAAGAAACTTTCCGCCATAACAACGTCTTACGGACTTCCAACCTTCAGGGAATTTTTCTCCGGTATCATAATCATAAACTCCATACATTTCGTATTTGGCTGATACATAATTTCCAGGAGTGTCTTCAACTAAGAATTCATAAGGATGATCGTTAGATTTATAATCTGAAAGAATTGGCTCAAGTTCATCCAACTCCAAAAGAAAATAATTCCACCTTGTATCTTGAGGGAAATTGCAGTAAATCAATCTTTTAGGTTTTATAACATTCGTAGCGCAATCTTCATAAAGATATAAACATTTTGGTTCACTAGCTTTTTCTACGCCAACAAAATCAAGTCCCCCTTTAACATAAAACATATGATTAAAGGCAGGTAACGTGGCAATTAGTGATAAAACATCCCGTATTCGATCATTATCTTCCCAACTGACAGTATCCGGAGTATATAAAGAGTCTTCACCAAATAGTAACTTATTGATAAAGTGCCATTCGCTATATTGAACCTGATGAGAATGAATATTATCTGGCTCCATTGACAGCCATTGTTTAAGCATACCATTAAATTCTTTCATAGTTGGACGCTTATCAGGATCGTTATCTGTAGCTGCCCGTAAAAATTCTTCAAGTTCAACAATATGAATTTTGCTTATTAAAGAAATATACCTTAATCCAATTGTTTCATCCCTGAAATCATATACTCCATCAAAACCTTTGTTTTTACCTGTTAGCATTATCCATAAAGTTTTCGCAAGCGAATATACATCAGCTTTTTGTCCATCGTGTAGCTGAGGATCTCGACGCATTTCAGGAGCCATTGTTGAATAAGCCCCAAGAGCGCGAGGTTTGGTAAGAGTTTCTTCAGAATCAAGAAAGCTTACCAGTCCAAAATCGCCAATATTAAATCTATTATTGAAGTAATAAATATTCTCAGGTTTAATATCACGATGAGAATGCCCCTGCTCGTGAAGTTTACTTAGCGTATCAGATAGCTCTATTATACCATTTATAATAAACATGTAATCATTTTCTCTATCTAATAACTCTTCATTTATTTCTTTTGCTTTGGGCATTACATACCAATACTCTTTCTTATCATCATCAATCATATAATCTTCTATTGGCAAGATCCCAGTGATTTTATCCTTATATTCGTTAACTACACTTATCTCTCTTTTAAAACGTTCCATTTTTTCTTTGTCTTTAGGACGAGTAAATGGCTTTAATGCGTATTCTTTGCCCGTAATAATATCTTTCACAAGATATACTGTAGCATTTCCCCCCTCACCTAATTCTTCTATTACCTCATAGCGTTCACCGAAAATTTTAGGTTTGCTCATATTTATAAATTCTCCATTATCGTTGCTATTATATTTGTAAATGATTATGTATATTTCTTGAAGTTTTCAGCCTGTTCCATAACCTTTTCAAAAACTTCTTCATCCCACTCAGGCGGATAACCATTCTGATAGAGCAGTACCGTCAGATCCATATTAAGCTGGTTTTTAATATCGTCACGGGTTGACCAATCAGCAAACTGCGCTTTATCATCGACCAGCTCCTTTATTTTTTTAGCAAGAACAAGACATTTCTCATCTTCATACTTGAATCCATGATCGTCACGAACTTTGACAAGAATATCATAGAAAGCCTTCTCCTCATAGGTAATGCCGAGTTTCTCAAAAGAAGACTTATCCTCCTGCAAATCTTTTATGATTTGTATAAGCTGGTCAGAAAGGTCATTAACGAAATCAGCTACGACTTCACTTGTAAATATGAGCTTATCTCTGCTGTTATAGGCATCGACTACCTGTTTTAACCGTTCATCAAAAGCAATAGCCTTGACTTTGTTTGTCCTGCCGTATGCTGTTATAGCTTTACGCAGCAGCTTCAAAAGAGCATTAAATCTTGTTATCGGCATTTTGACTTTTTTCAGCTCGTCAAGAAATTCATCGCTAAATAGATCAACAGACTTGTGTTCATCTACAATATTCTCAACACCGGTGCAGGCGATAGCATCACGCACCATATCCTCAACAACACGGTTCATAGTTTCTGCATCGGGTGCATCACCTTTCGTCTGCTTGTATATGATAGAGCGTATTGCAAGGTAGAATTGTGCCTTAGCTGTTTCTTCATCGGTAAGTTCACCAGACGGGAAACATATCGTGTAAGCACTTTTCAGACGGCGAGAAAGCCCCATGAATCGGGTTTGAAGTTCTTTGCCTGATTGTATGTACTCTGCTGCGTTATTAAGACAATTCAACCTTTCTAATGGCTCACCATTATAGAACTTCTCCGCATTGAAGTTTACAAGAAAATCATCAATCAGTTTCAGGTGATTACGGAATATGCCGAGTGATATATTAAGTTCATCAATCGGACTCTCCTGGGGACTACCATATCTCTTTACAGCTTCCATCATTTCGTTTTTAATACCAATATAGTCAACGACAAGACCTTTATCTTTTCCCTCGAATACACGGTTTACACGGGAAATCGTCTGTATCAGAGTATGCTGCTGCAAGGGCTTGTCAATATACATTACAGCAAGTGACGGAACATCAAAGCCTGTTATCCACATATCAACAACGATAGCTATTTTGAAGTTTGAGTCCGTATTTTTGAATTGCTTATCGAGTTTTTTGCGAAACTCCTTGTTTCCACAGGCATCGAAAAGTGCTTTGTTATCGTCCTTGCCTTGCGTAGCCACAAGATTGATCTTAGGCAGCGGCAGGAGCTTGTAGAGCTGCTCTTTTAAAAGTGCTTCTTCGTTTTCAGCCTTGCGAGGAATACCCCAATCTTCACGGATAGCGAGTATCTCTTGCAGTAAGTCATAAGCTATCTGTCTGTCAGAGCAAACTATCATAGCTTTCTGCACTATATCAGGCTTTTCAGCACACAGAGCATCGTAATGGTCAGCAATATCAGCAGCGAGCTTGTGCAGTCGACTCGGATCACCGAGGATAACTCGCATTTTTGTCATAGCCTTCTTGCTTTCCTCTATCTGCTCAGGGATAGAGCCTTGTTCCGAACACGCTTCATAATACTTCTGTATTGCTTTTGCCTGCTCATCAGAAATTATGACACGGGCAAGACGAGGTTCATATGCGATACGAACGGTAATGCCGTCATCGCTGGACTCTTTCATAGTATAGCTGTCCACCACATCACCGAATACAGCTATTGTTTCATCAATCGGAGTACCCGTAAAACCGCAGTAAATCGGGGCTGCAATAAGGAACGTAAAAAACCGATTGAGAAAGAAGAAGTTATCAGCAATAGGTTTAGTTATGTTAATTAATAGTTAAAACAATCGACTGTCTAAGAAACGGTCGGTTGTTTTGCTGTTTATATTAAATTGAAGAATAAGATTGCTCTGCAAACATATGAGTTTACAGAGCAAATCAAATTAAGCAATGTTGATAGTATTCAGCAATTCACCGGAATTATTATCGAACACAAAAATGTAGTCACCGCAGGATTCAAAAGTGTACGAACCGCCTTCTTTGATCTCATCAACTGACTGCTTTTTAATAAGACTCCAATCCTCAAGCGAATATGTCAGATATTTACCTTTATAATAGGTTATTGCTTTTTGGGAGTTGGCATAAATGATTCTTTCGTGATTTTTAGTTTTCTTTTCTTCAAAATGTGATGTTTCATAATTCCATAAAATAATTCTGTCACCGTCAATTTGTTCAGATACATTATCTGTAAATCCTTTTGCGTAATGTGAATACTGTGCTATGATAATTAAATATTTATCAGATTGTTTAATCGGCTGATATGAATAATCAATATTAAAAGTTGTCCCGGATTCTACGACTTTACCATTATCTATATTTATTATATAATAGTTGTTTAATTTCCCTGATTTTAGCGGAAACAATATCAATTTATTATCATATAAAGATGCTGTCATATCAGTTTTAGATAAAAAAATCTGTTTTGCATTCTTCTTATTATATACATTGCAAAAAACTGTTTTTTCATTTTTATCAGTTATTTTCAAGTAACAATGATTGCGGTTATTGATAATTTGTATATTGGCAGAAAAAAAATTTTTTTCAACAGTTATATTATAGTCATATGGGCATTTATCTAAATCAATTATTTTCATATCATCAACACTACTATATGCTTTTATGTCATAACGCATATTAATATCGGAATAATTAAGAACATATAATATGTCATCGACGAAATACATATCGTAAATACTATGTGATATGTTATGTATTTTAATAACATTACCAAAATAGTCGAGCTGAAATATTTTTTTAGAATCAACTGAGGGAGAAAAGAATATAAATTCCTCGTCGGCTGTTACAGTAGAAGTTTTTGCAATAGAGATATTACATATTTTATCTATATTTCCTTTTGAATTTTTACAATAGATTCCATCAGAGTCAAGATAAACAATTAAATCATTAACATGACAAGCATGAGAATAATTATCTTTAACATGGATACTAATATCGCCCTGATTTGTGAATAAATGTCTTAAAATAAGTAAGCCGATAATTATAAATATTAGCGGAAACGCAATCATATTTTTTCTATATTTTTTTCTCATAATAATCCTCAAATTTCTGATTTCACAAAAGCACCTATTAATGAAATAAAACAGGCTGATTGGCAAAATGTTAATGTAAATCAGCCTGCTAAATTATCATATTGAAACGCTGAAATAAAACCTTATTTTTTCTGTATTAAATAACCCACATCAAAAATACAACCCTCTTTATTCGCGATTTCATCAATAGAATTAAAATAGGTCGTATTTCCATCATTGTGTTGTGCTTCAGTATAGTTGCTGTATCTATTAAATGTCGCTATCATACCTGAGTTATCATCTTTTATTCCAGCAACAGAATGCTGTTTTTGATATGTGACAACTTTTGCGAATGCTCCTAACTCAATTGAACTTTCGTACTTATATGAAAAATAAGCAACATTACCATTTGTAAACTCGCTATCCATTTCTTGAGCTAAAGCATTGCCAAAATCAAATGCATATTCTAAATCACCAATTTTAGGGTTCTTGTAAGTTTTATATGTTAGGTTGAGAGAGTCTAGCCAATCCGATACTTTATCCGGGTTACTACCATAAAAACCATCTTTTAAATAATCGGTTTTATTGGAAAATAATCCACCAGTAACTATATCTAAAACTAAAGCATTATATTCAAACTCTGCTGCGGTTTTGAAAAAGTTAACATTTTCACCAGCTAATGTTGCTGCATTAAAGGCTGCCATTAATTCGCATATTACTCCATGCATAGGCACATCTGCAAACATTAATCCACCATCATCTGAAAAATTTCCGTTGGATTGATTAATAACTAGCATCTTTTCGTTATAAAAATATATATTTTTATCATCGCCATATTTTTTAAGACCAATTTTGGTATTATTCGTGTAATTTTTCATGGCTCTATTGATTTTATCATTAGAAGTATAAGTCCAGCCAACATACTGCATATAAGCATCGCCAAACCTCGTCCAATCAGCAATAGCACAAGTCATAAATCTTGCATTATTTATTCTGTCTGTTGATACTGAAATTTGATTGTTTTTATAGCTTAAGTATAAAGGTTTACCTATAGTATCGTTGTTTTCATAATACAAAACTTTTGAGCGTATTACCAGACCATTCTCACCAAGCAATCCTTTAGCACCGTTATTATAAGGTAGTACTTCCCATAATTGTCCCTGCAAGTTTAAGTCATTGCCCATAAATGCAGAATAACTTCCGTCATCATTCAAGTGCAGAGTTAATACCAATTCTTCATTATTCAATGCATGAATTTTATAACCTTCATCGCACCATTCAAACTTGAATTTTTGATTATTGTTTCCTGTATAATTATACATTATCAAAGACGCCCCTGGATTAGTGGAGTTGTCTTTTACATTCATATAGTATTCCGGATAAATACCTACCATTTTAGTAAGATAATATGTCTCTCCATCAAGGAAATCGTATTTATCACCTAAAATGTCAGGTTTATCCATGGGATACGGATCTTCAATATCCGAATAACCGTCACCATCTGAATCGTCATTACTTTCAGGATTAGAATTCATAATAAAATAATAACCAGCAGTTACTTCCTGCTCTTTGTGATCCATTATAATAGTCTTATAAATCGGTACAGGTTCAATTTCAACACCATCTTTTAATCCGTCTTTGTCAGTGTCAGGCAAATCATATCTAGTGTTAACTATCTGTCCGTTCTGCACTCGTATACCAGCTAATTCAAAAACATCATACAAACCATCACCGTCTGTATCTTTTGTATCAAAGAAAGTATCCAATGCAATTTGGGAATAAATATCGGCTAAATCATTAGTTGTAATGGCTTTGTAGAATTCACCATGAGTCATCTTTGCCATATGTTCAAGTGTTTTATCATCAGAACCTAAGCCAAACCCAATAGTGTAGATCGAAATATCTAAACTATCCGCTTCTTTTAAATATGAATCAGAAATATTACATCCACCATCAGACATAAATACAATCATTTTTTTTGGAGCACCTGTCTGTGTTTTTAGTAGTTGAATTGATTGATTTATCGACGCATCAAAATTATTACCTCCGGTAGAGTAGATATTATTCAACGAGTTTAACAATATGTTTTTCTGACCCACAGAAGTAAAATTACAAAGTATCTGAGGCCTGCTGTCTTCAGCCAAAATAGCTACATTATCTTTATTCCTTAGAACATTAATAAACGATTCAGCTGCCTTTTTTCTGCCTGCTTCATATGGATCGTTGTATTGCATACTACCCGAACAATCAATGACCAAAACTGTGCTTAATCCACTTGGAGCATAATCATAATAACTCGGATATAATTCAGTAGACCATGCTTTGTACCATTCTTCCCTATTAACTATCATATACTTACTGAAGTGTGTAGTCTCCACACTTACAGTAGAGTTCTCCTCATCAAGCATAGTGTCCAACTCAACAAAATTGTCATTTTCTTCATCATACCATAAAAAAAGCAGATTGTCAAATTCGGTATCGCCAAGTTTAGACTTGTCGATCACATAAGTAAGCGTAGCCTTATCAAACTGCGAAGTCGTTTTGATTTCAAAAGGCTCGCCCACAAGACCTACAACCTCTGAGCAGAGTATATCCTTGTTCATAATGCTTTCAACAGTAGTGGCTTTCTGGAGATTGCCCGTACCCTCCATAGACACACGAACTTCGGTAACGGCACAATCCTCGTTTTCAACCTTGTGAATAAACGTCTGTAAACGCTTTTCATCACCGTCAAGAATACCATTTTCGTTTGTATCGGGATTTGTAGGATCAGTTTCAAGATAGATTTCATCGCCGTCTTCTAAACCATCGTCATCGGTGTCTTTCTTTAGCGGATCAGTATTATAAGTATTGATTTCTTCTCCGTCATTAAGTCCGTCGCCGTCCGTATCATCATTATAAGGCTCTGTACCAAGTTCATACTCCTGAAGATTTGTTAATCCGTCTTCATCAAAATCCTCATCACCGTCTGTAATTCCGTTTTCATCTGTATCAATCAAAGTCGGGTCAGTTCCGGTAACAAACACCTCATAATAGTCATCAAGAAGATCACCATCGGTATCTACCAACGTGCTATCACTTCCAAGATACTGCTCAATGCAGTCAGGAAGCTTATCTCCATCGGTATCTTTGAGAAGCTCCCAATTATTCATATCTTCAAAGAAATCAGGTAAGCCATTGTCGTTTTCATCCTTCATATACTGCCATTCATCGACAGGTATATCCAAAGGCTCTGAAACAGTGCCAACCAATTCGCCAGCATTGCCACTATAGTTAGCGTTTACGCTTGGACAGTTGAAAGTTATTGTATCCGCAATAATGACAACATTATTGAGATTCAGATTCTGAGCCATTATCTCAACGTTGCCGAAAGGAGCATATACCAGACCATTAAGATTAACGTTCTGGCTGTCAATCACAATATCTCCATACTTTGAAAAGATGACAGAATTGTTTGTGTTTTTTACCTCGCCGTTAAGGGTAACATCTTCAAAGGCTTTAAGCGCCGTGTTGATATTTATGTTGCCTGTAAGAGTAGCATTACCCTCAACCTCCAGCGGATCATTGATGTTTATGTTTATTTCTTCAAGAGTGTAATCCTGTGAATATTCATCAATATTATTGCCTGAAAAATAGGCTGAATCGATCTTATCAAAGATATATATCATTTCTTTGCCTGCATTCTCAGTTTTCGTACCATTAACGTTCAAATTCCCATTTGAAACTATTGTGCCGTTTGTCGCTATATTTCCATTCACACAGAAATTGTTAGCATTAATGGTGATAGACCCCTCTGTATCAGAAGCGGCAAACATTGTGTAGGGATACTTTTCTGCTGCCTCCTCTGCTACTGCCGGCAAACTCGGTAAAAGAGTTGCCGCCATAGCTACACTCATTACGCCGGAAAGTATTCGTTTGAAGTTTCTTTTAAGTTTCATAACTTCTCCTCCATTTCCGCAATACGCAAATATATATTCAACTCTATATATTCGAAATACTGCATATTATCAGTCCGTATTGTGATTGTTCAGTATTGGTTCTACGTCAGAAAAACCAATAATTCACATATCTTAGTTCATTGGAATCACCAAACCTCTCTGCCTAAAGCATAAACTGTAAATTAATACAAAACCTCCGCACTGTAAACAGTGACCGTTTCGTAAGACGTGCCCTTGTAGACCTTTGCAACTGTTTTAACGCGGTAGGTTCCGCTGCCAATTGGTGAGTACGAGTTAGGATAACTACAGTACCAGCTGTTAAAAGTTTCGCTCCAGTCGGTTATCCTGCGCCAAGACATTCCGTCTTTTACCTGCAAGGTCTGAGTTACAACGATTTTAGTCGTTGTACCCGATATTCCGTAAACGGTACTCTTGCAAGATGCCACACCACCAGAAATACTCAAATTGCTATATGCTTGATTAGTATACAAGTAACAAGGCGAAACAATACCGCCGTTATCAGGTGGAACAGCAGCCGACACTGTAGCTCCTCCAACTGAGCAGAAAACAAGGCAAGCCATAAAAATGGGTACAATTTTTTTCATAATATCTCCTCCTACAAAAAATGAGTGCAAGAGAAATTTTTCCTCTTACACTCTTAATGGCAACAAAATATTCGGCTTTGTGAGCTGTTTTTCAAAATTTATTTCAATTTTGTAGACTTGCACAATTCTAGCACATCGTCTTTGTTCATATTGCTTTTTATTTGTAAGATATACCTACCATTATCCCACATAATACAGAAATCATGGTTGGTACTTTGAATAAGATATTCCTGTCCTGATTCATCAGTGTAGTATTCAAGTTCAGAATGTTCGTTATCAAAATAACCTGAGTAACTATCATGAACGAATTGCTCGAAAAAGATATATTTATCACCATTAAAATAAGCGGCGAATATTGTTCCGCTATCTCGGTTATAATCAGATAATTCAAAACCGACGGGCAGATTTGAGATCGCATATTCTTCTTTGATAGTTGCCGGATAATCTTTTTCAGTAGCGTTGTTTACCGAAACGGCAGTGTGATCTCCGAAAATACTCATAAAGAAATCATTAACCGCCTCACGTACCGCTTCAACGCTCAGTGAAGATGCCGACAAAATTATTATGGCAGCCACTATACACGCCGCTCGCCTTCCTCCGGTACATATCAGATTAAAATACGGTTTATTCCTTCTTCGTATAAGTTTGTCCATCTTACGTTCGAACTTTTCTGAGAACTCGGCATTAACATCAAAATTTACAGAGTCAATAAATTCATCAAGCTTAGGTTCAAAAGCCTCGCCTATAGCTCTTGATAATATTGAATAGTTATCCATTATAAATGCCCTCCTTTTCAAGCAGCTTTGCAAGACTATCCTTTGCGTGCTGAAAACGCTGTCGTGACGCCGCATTGGAAATATGCAGTGCTAACGAAATCTCACTGTACCTCATGCCAAGAGTGATTCTCAGGTAAAGAATTTCCTGATCGGTATATGAAAGCCGCTTGATACAATCAACTATATTATCGTAATTTCTGTCACAAAGCGTCTCGTCTGTTAATTCGGGAATATCTTCGCTTAAATTCATAGCTTTAATGTGTTCCTTTTCTTTTTTCAGTAAATTCAAAGACACGTTTCTAACAGTAATGACAATATAATAGTCCAATTTGTGAGATTCTAAATTTTTAATTTTTTGAAAACTTTTTGCGAGACTAAAAAAAGTCTCCGAACAAGCTTCTTCGGCTAACGTTTTATTTTTCAAAATATTAAACGCAATCGCATAAGCCTTAGACCTATTTTGATTATATAAATCCTCAAATGATTTCTTATCGTCTTCGTTATCAATTAAGGTTAAGTATATTGCATGCATAATGCCCCCCATTTATTTTTGTTTATCATTTTCATACAGCAAAACCAAAAACTCCGCCAACGCCCGTAATTTCGCCTTAAACTCGTCAGATATTTCAACGGATTCCTATGCTGTCCTACCCTCCAAGGCATCCTTAACCGCCCGGTTACACAACCGCCACCATTTCAGCTTACTCCCGTTATGGTATTCCTTGCGAAGAATCTCTGTTGCAGAATTAACAGCCTTGTTTACAGCGTTTCTGGTGATCAGCATATAGTCCGCAATGTCGTTAACGGAGGTCTCTTCATACCCGAATGCACCATATTTTCTGCCGAGAATTTCTCTGTCCCTGGCTGATAAGTTTTCAAACAATTCCTTGAAAAGCTCAAGGCTAACTTCAATGTAAACCTTGTTATCGGGGTGCAGATCGTTAACGACAAGCCCAGGATTTTCAATGTACTCAATTCCGTTCTCTGTTTCCGCCCGTATCATCAGCGTTTCCGTTTTAAAAGAGAATGACAGACAGCTTTGAACGGTTTTCCTGTCCATGCCAAGCTCCTTGGATATATCCGAATTTGACATACCTTCATTATGCAGCTTGCGGCATCTTTGTATTTTTGAGAAATCGGAATGTGAAAGTCCTGCCGGAGAACTGAAATTTTCAATAAACTCCTGCATTGCATATCGAAGTTGGGGAGTAAGATATGTCAGTAGACTGCCCTTTCTTGCGTCATATTTTTTTGCTTTCAGCTTTTCAAAGAACGTCAAACTGCCAACCTGAACAAGGTCTTCAAAGGTATCGCTGAAACGCAAATAATTTTTGTAGTCTTTTGCGACCGCAGCAGCAACGCTCTGTATGAACCCGACATTCTGCTCGTACAGATCATATAAAGCTTGCATATTACCGTCATAATATTTCGATATCAGTTCCTCATTTGTCATTCTTAACCGCCTTTGGTCTGCCTCTCTTCGGAACGTCAAAACCGCATAATTTGTAAAGATTTTCAGACTGCATTTGCTGTTCAAATTCCTCATTGCTGAATTCGGGAGAGGTCATTGCTCTATGGTACAGTTCTTCTGCTTGTCGCAGAAGAACAGATTTTTGTTTTTCATCAATAACTTTTCTCTGATAGCTTCGCATAACCCTGTTAAGACAGCGCCGATATGACTGATATTTCGGATTATCCGCATTTTCTTCCTTAATTCTGACCGTTCTGTAAGCCATCTGATTACAGGTAAACCTCGGATTTTCAGGCGCAGCCTTGTCGCAGTATCTTGTTTTGTAGCCTTTGGTCATAAGAAAGAATCGTCCGCAATGTTCACATCTGCGTATATGATGTCCTGCCATAAGACCTTTTAGAAAATCGACCTTTAAAAAGCTCTGCAATCTATCAACATGGTAGTATTCCGCAATTACATACTCTCCGCAGCCATCGGTTATTTCTTTGGGGATCATATTCATTTCAAGAAAATCAGCGCTTGTATACGACATATATTCATTCATGATAGGATTTGCAATCATCTTGTACGCCATAGGATTTGTAAGGAAGTCGTAGTAAGCGGCGGCAAAATTTTCGGGATCAAGCTTTTTAAGATGTGACAGAAAATCGTTCACAAAGTAATACATAGTCTTATTGAAATTAAAAATATCATCGATCACAGGCTTGTAAAGACTTGCGGTCTTGTAATAAAGCTCCCAGTTTTCGGAATTCATAATTGTGCCGTCCATATCAGTAAATCCTTTGAAAAATTCGACAGCATTCTGAGTATCAAGAACCTGAAATATTTTATGTTTTTTCAAAGCCGTATCTATTTCGACCATCATGCTGTTCAGCCTGCCCCACTCCTTTTTTAAGGGCGGTATATATTCAACGGAATTATCCTTTTCAGCATTGATTTCATGGTTCATTATGTATTCCGCCGATCTATACTTATCATATATCTCTTCGAATTCGGAAGGAGGTATATTCATACATGATGCCGAAAGCTCGCCCAATAAAAAGTCCTGACCGTTGACCTTGATCATATTTCCTTTGACATAAAAACAAATATCGTTAAACATAATTACACCTCAAGGCTGTCGTTTTTACAGTTTCCAAATTAAGTATATCATATTTTGTCGTAATATGCAACAGAAAATGTCGTGTTGAGTGAAAATTAAATGTTACGTGATTTTATTCATTTTCCGGATTTCCGCATATAATAATATCAGAGAGTTAAAAACGCGCCGCAGAAAACTAAATCTGCGGCGTTTTTTGTTTGCAGAACCGAGGTCAGCGGCTTTGCATATTAAAAGGAGGTCGATAAAATGAAAGAATTAAAAATGTACAGCAGCGAGTATATTATGAATACTCCGATGAAACCGATTGAGTACTGCGTGGACGGATTGATCTCGCAAGGCTTATTTATTCTCGCGGGTGCGCCGAAGGTCGGCAAGTCGTGGCTTGCGCTGGATATGTGCCTGTCCATTGCAAAAGGAGAAAAGGTTCTTGGAAAAGAAACGTTATGCGGTCATGCGGTATATCTTAGTTTAGAGGACAGCCTGATACGTCTGCAAAACAGGTTGTACGAACTGACAGACGATCCGTCCGATAATCTTCATTTTGCAATTATGGCGGAATCAATTTCAAATGGTCTGCCTGAACAAATTGAATACTGCAGGAAGCGGTTTGACGATTTGAAAATTGTTGTGATAGATACTTTGCAAAAGGTACGTAACGAATCGGAGTCAAGCTACAGTTCAGATTACAAAGAACTATCCGTTCTAAAAAGTCTTGCGGACAAGCTTGGTATAGCTATAGTTCTGGTTCATCACACACGAAAGTGTTCCGACGGCGATCCGTTCAATATGATTTCAGGCAGTACAGGTTTGAGCGGTTGCGTTGACGGAAGTATGGTTCTGATTGAAAGCAAGCGTGGAAGTCGAAAAGCTAAACTGTATTGCGTAGGTCGTGATATTGAAAATCAAGAGATCAATGTTGTGTTTGAAAGCAGCAGATGGAAAGTGTCTGATGAGATTAAAAATATCGAACCCGACTATTTCCCCTTTGCTGTTCACGACTTTATGGTAACTCAGAAAAAGTTTAAAGGCTCTGCTACTGAACTTGCTGAAAAGTTATCTGCTCTGCTGGACAAAGAAATGTTTTCAAATCGTGTCAAAAAAGATTTAATTCAACACGCTTATGAATTGCTGGATTACGGAGTAACGTTTGAATCCAAACGCAGCAACGGACAGCGAATAATTATTCTGAATTACGATATGAAAAGTGACAGCAGTGACGGCAGAAATCTTATGCCAAAGGAGTGTGAAAACGCTGACCCTGCTGTCACTTGCGGTAACAGTGAAATGCTTGAAAAGCCTTTAAATACGTTGCTTGCGATTGATGAGTACGAAGTTGAGGCAGAAAAATCCGCTGTCACTGTTTGTGATTCTGCCGACCCTGTTGATGACGTTACTGACCCTGCCGCTAATGAAGTTTATGAAATCGAGTTAATGAGCCTTGATGAAGTACTGCATATGTCTGCTAATAAAATAAGAAGTCAGCTTGCGAATAAGGGGATTGAAATTCCGCCGTTTGAAACGCAAAGAAAGGCAACGTAAGCCGATTTGCGTGGCTTGAATTTTTGTCGGGTAAGTCTAGCAGAAACAGCTTAAAAGCCGACACAGGCTATTTGTGAGCCGCTGTGGGCGATATGTGGGAGAGGTTTTAATTCTGATAATAAAAGGCGATTGTCAATCTGCACAAATACCGGATATGCAGAGGTTAAAGTAAGCATAACTAATAATTTGCAAGTTAAAGCGACGGTGTCGCACTCACAGCGGACAGCAAAGCTGACCGCAATATTTTGCCGAAATTACGGAGGTTTTCGGCTCTCGAGTAAAAGGAGTCTTAATTTGCAAAAGTATGAAACGGAGGTGTCGCAGCAAGTAAAAAATCAATAAAAATGCGGAAATATCGCCCTTTGGAGTGTGCACCAAAAGGTAATACCGCAGGAAACGGAGGTAATTATGGCAAAGAAAATAGGAATAAGCTTAGACAATGAAACTTTGGAACTTTGTGATGAGTATGCGGAGAAAACTTCGCACTCACGTTCAGAATTTATAGCCAAGGCGATAAGGGAGTATGTTTCCTCAATTGAAGTCGGCAGGCAGAAGAATATCATCGCAAAAAATCTTGCAGATGAAATCGTGAAAGGTAGCGAGGCAGGGATAACTAAAATCTCAAAAGGCTTGTTCAGATACGCAGTTGAGCTAGAAATTGTGATTATGATACTGTCGGAGCTGGCTGATATTCCTCCGAAAGTTATAGCGGAGTATCGCAAGGAGGCGGTGCGTAACGTTCGCAGGACAAGGGGTAAAGTTAACCTTGACGATTTGATTGCAAGGAACAACCGTGAATTTGCCGAACAAAATATAGCTGAAAATTCTTGCGAATATGGCGAAGGTGATGTTATCGTTAACGCCTATGAGGTTGATGATAACGAATTGTAAAATCGGTGCGTATCAAATTCGCACAAAAAATTTAAAACGAAAGGACTGAACTGATTTGTTTACACGAATTTTCTCAACATTTGTTCCGATATATATCGGAGAGCAGGAGGTATATGGACACAAATATTATAGAAAGAAACGAAAGCTGTTGCTCCGGCAGCATAACGCAAACTGAGGATAAGTATATCAAAAGTCGTTCCGAGATCATTGACGGAATTGTTTACAACATCAACTCGGTGTTTGATATGACCTCAAAATCCACAGCTGAGGACAAGCTGAAATATTTGCTGAGATCCGCCGCTGAAAAATTATCATAAATTTATAGATTATCGCTGGACTTTCAGAATCGATTGTGATATACTATCTGTAATCTCAATCGGTTTGACAGAGTCCGCATAATGGACGGAAAGAGAGGTTAATAATGTCAGACACGAATAAGATAACGGCTTTGTATTGCAGGCTCAGTCACGAGGATGAGCTTGCGGGAGAAAGCAACAGCATTTCAAATCAGAAAGATATACTTCAAAAATATGCCGATGAACATGGATTTTACAACACCGCGTTCTACATTGACGACGGGTACACGGGAGTAGATTTTGCTGGGGTTAGATAGCGATACTTTTTACATCTACCATGTTGCGGCGGTCATGGTTGACAACTTGCGTCGGCTCCTGCTCGGTATCAACCTGTCCGACAAAGCTATAATGGATTTCGATTTTCCGGGTGTTGGTTTCCCGGTCTAATTCATGTATCAAAATACGGTCGATAAACTCATGGACGTTTTCATAGGTCAATTCCTGTATGTCGCTGTATTTCCCGACAATCTGAATAAACCTTGATATATCCCTTTTTCGCTCGGTAACGGTTGCGATCTGCTGTTGTAACTCGTCTATCCTTGCGGCAAGGGATTTCTTTTCGTCCTCATAGCCGGAAGTTAGAAACACAAACCGTTCATCTGTCAGTCTGCCTAATGCGTTGTCCTCATACAGCTTGCGGAAAAGCGTGTCAAGTTCGGTCATACGCGCCTGTGCTTTGAAAAGTTCCTTTTGCTGCTGCGCTAATGCCTTTCTCGCTTCCATGTCGCCGTACTCGGTAGCTTTACAGATAAAGTCCTGTTCGTGTTCCTTAACATACCGCAAAACCCGCCGCATATCTTCCAGCACTAAATCAAGAAGTACGTTTTTGCGGATATAATGAGAGGTACACTCGCTGCCTGTCCTTGCCCTGTTGCGCCATGCGCCGCAAGAATAGGAAAACTTGCGCGGCTCGATATTTACGCCCTGTTGGTAATACATCTTATGTCTGCAACCAGCGCAAAACAGCAAGCCGGAAAAAATATCAATCTCCGCTGCTTTTGTCGGGCGGTGGCGGGTAGCAATCCGCTTTTGCGCAAGTTCAAAGGTTTCCTCGTCAACAAGCGGCTCATGGGTGTTTGGGAAGAAATAGCGTTGTTCTTCTTCGTTCTTCCGGGTCTTTTTCGACTTGTAGGATACCTTGTGAGTTTTCGCGGTTATGGTATGCCCTAAATATTCCTGCCTTGCTAATATGTCATAGAGCGTTTTGTCCGGCCAAGTATAGGGGGCGATCATTGCCCGCTGATACCGCGCCTGTCCTGTACGCTGATAGCGCAACGCTCCAATCGTCAAGACTTTGTTTTCCGCAAGCCATTTTTGGATTTCGCACATACGCACGCCGCTAACAAACATAGCGAAAACCTGTTTGACAATCGGCGCGGTTTCCGGGTCGGGTATAAGGTGGTGGCGGTTGTTCGGGTCTGGGATATAGCCGTATGGATATTCCCCGTTGACGCGCTCGCCTTTTTGCGCCTGTGCCTGTTTAACTGCGCGGATTTTCTTGCTTGTGTCGCGGGCGTAAAACTCGTTAAACCAGTTCCGCAAGGGGGTAAACTCGTTATCCTCCCGCGCTGTGTCAACTCCGTCGTTGATCGCGATATAGCGTACTCCGTTTTCGGGAAATACAATCTCTATGAGTTCGCCCGTTTTCAGATAGTTTCTGCCAAGACGGGAAAGGTCTTTGGTAATGACCGTCGCCACTCGTCCGGCTTCCACTTCCTGCAACATCGCTTGCAGCCCCTCGCGCTCAAAACTCACGCCGGAAAATCCGTCGTCCACAAAAAACTTTGTGTTCAAAAAATGGTGTTCGTCCGCATAGCGTTGAAGTATCATTTTTTGGTGCTGTATGCTTCCGCTTTCTCCGGCTTGCATATCCTCTTGACTTAAACGGCAGTAAAGGGCGGTGATTTTATTCGACTGTAACATTAGTCCTCCTTTCCGACAGCCGAATAAACAGGTATAATGTGTTGCTATCATTATACCATATCCCGCCGCCTAATGCACTACTCGGACGCTAAAAATCCCGGATTTCCGGGCTTTTTCTGCAAATCCTTTACAATGAGTTTCTCAATCTTTTTATGGATTGTATCGGTTGCCTTTTCACTCGGCAACGCTTGAACAAGATAGGTGATTTTCCCTATTTTGCGTTCGGTTGTAATTGTCTGTTTTTTATCCATTAGAAAAACCTCCTTTTCCTGTATGGATAAACTATATTCGTCAAAAGGCAAAAACGGGCGGTTGTTAGCTGCAACCTCACGGGAGTTTCACCCCGGCCCATGCTTATGGGTGCGCCGCGCAATACTTTGAGGGTGTTCAACGCGGGAGTATCATTGTGCCGCCTTGTATGTCGTCGCCCACAAGCTGCTAAACCTGTTTTACGGCGCGGTAGTTCTCGCTCGGCTTTTCCCCTATGGGGAAAAGCTGTCATGGCGTACCCGCCGACTGGCTCGGTACAGACGGAATGTACCCGTTTGCCTGTTATGCTGCGCACCAAAGGCCGCTTTCTTTGTCAAAGAACAATAGGCTTTGTCGGCCTGCAAAAGCACATCAACAGCGGATATGCTTTTGCGGAACGACAAATAGCCCATAACGGGAAGCGTGGAAAGGGGACACGCTCCCCGCATGGGCTAAAAGATTATCCTACATGAAAAGCAAGGGTGCGGGTAATAAGGCGCACTTGCAGCCTGTTACGCATTTCCTCGTCCACATAGGAATAGGTATTGCCCGCGTCGTCTTTCAGCGTGCGGGTACAAAGTTTCGCTATGTAACCCTCGTAGTGCTTCAAGATCGCGCACATGGCGGTTGTGTCGCCGTTTGCCGCTGCGGAAATGACAGGGAACGGCAACAGATTTTCAGA
>OJAI01000186.1_pt1 | contig 45302 bp, 55 predicted proteins | sample 1588891 | NCBI WGS metagenome assembly OJAI01 (sample SAMN03283255) | human gut metagenome | biome: human-associated habitat; material: feces | host: Homo sapiens | place: USA | collected 2013 | reverse complement strand
ATAAAGACTGACCGCTTTGTATAATACTGGATATGAAATTGTTAAATTAGGATTTGTAGTACTAGATAATATATTTATCCAGTCGTACAATCCACTCATTTGAGTGCAGTAATGCGTCCTCACAATGTCCCTTTCCTTTCAAACAAATAGTTGTAGAATTTTTATAATTTTTCTTGATATATTTTGCTACATTTCTAAAAATAAATTCATTTATCTTTCCACCATAAAAATAAATAATCTGTGTATTGGGTGTATCAATATCTGAGGGAAGTTTGAATTGTCCAACTGCATATAAATAATTTTTTATGGTTTCATCTGATATATTATCCAACAGTTCTAAAAACACATCCAGCATATCTTCTGTTACCATTGAATTTATTGCGTTTCGTACCACTTTTTGATTTCGTTCTCTTGCTTTTTTGGTTATAGACAAGTACTGTTTTATAAGCATTTGAGTCATATATTTTCCAAATGGTAAAAGTGGTGAACTTTCTAAAATAACCTTTTCAAAGGTAAGCCTTTTGTTTTTCCATAAATACGATGTTAAAACTCCACCCATGCTCATTCCATAAATTGCGTATATATAGTTAATAGATTTTGATATACAATAATTTTCTATCTCTTTTGCAGTATCATCAAAGGAATTGAACTCGGACTTCTCCTGCACATCATGTCCCGGCAAAATTGGCACAAGAATATGATAGTTCTCTTTATAATGCTCTATATAATCAATCCATATTTGATATGGACTTTCAAAACCATGAACAAGCATTATTGTTGGATTATTTGTATTGCCATATTCCAAAATACGCATTTTAAGCCCCCGCTTTGCTTACACAAATTCCAATTTATAGAGATATTATACATCTATTTTTACCCTATGTTTTATAAATTCTAAATTCTGAAGAACAATCTATGCTTCAATGAATAAAGGACAACACAATACTTTTAAAAAGTTATCACCCGATTTTTTCAGTATAGAAAGCAATTGAAAACGAATTGCAATCCCCGGTTCCTCTTGATATAATAATAGTTAGACATTACTAACTCGTTTGCATATTAGGAGGATAGATAGCCATGTCCGAATTTGGTATAGTAGAAGATACAATGTTTATTCCTATGGCGGGAAGGATTTACGCCACCGAAAAGTTTCCGGGTATTTTATATGATAAAAAAGCACTTTCATTAAAAGAAAAGTTGCCATCCGCACTGTTGGAAACAGGAAATCAAAGTCAATACACGCTTCTGGCTTCTGCATCCCGTTCCGCTAATATGGATCGGCATATCCAGAACTTCCTGAAACGTAAACCGGATGGTGTTGTCATACAGTTGGGCTGCGGACTGGAGACAACATATGATCGCAATGACAATGGACAAGCCCAATGGTATGCTGTAGACCTTCCGAATATAATCGAATACCGGCGCAGTTTGCTCCCGGAACCTGAGAAGGAAACTTATCTTTCAGGGGATGCTTTTTCAGACGGATGGCTCAGGCAGATCCGCAGGAACATGCCTGATACGCCTCTTCTGGTTACTGCAGGAGGTCTGTTCCATTACTTTCAAGAGGAAAAAGTTCTTGGCCTTTTGCAGATGCTGAAAGGTTTCGGGAATATAGAGCTTGTGTTTGATACGGTAAATAAAAGCGGCATGAAAATGTTGCAGAAGAAATATATGAAGCAGATGGGGCATGAAAATGCCCGAATGTTTTTTTATGTGAATTCGGCTGAAAATCTGGTTACCACCTTGGGTGGCGGTGTCAAAGTACTGGCGGATGAACCGTATTACAAGTTTATCAAACGAGATGGATTAAAAATCATTACAAAAATCAGTATGGATATTTCAGATCGATTTGGAATGCTCAAAATGATCCATCTGGAGTGGAGGTAATGTAAATATGGTGGTCATGATAGAAAGTCTGATTGGTATCTTATTATTCACAATCCTGATTGTGTCGCCGACGCTGAAAAATCCCCTTGCCTCAGTGGGAGATTATCCCCGGCCATAAGGGAGAAATGTATGGAATTAGGATTAATCGAAAAAAAGAGAACAACGCTTCACCAGGGCGGATATCATTCGGAAAGGGATCGCCCTGCTTGCTTTTGTGTTCATCTTCGCTGTTGTCCTGAAACAGTTTAATGGAGCAAATACATTCTGGAAAGGGGTTCGGGATTCCTACCTGATCTGGCTGATCATTGATTGGTATGATGCTCTTGTACTCGATAGCATCTGGTTTTGCCATTCGAAAAAAGTCAGGATACCAGGCACAGAGGATATGGAAGAATATAAGGATTACTGTTTTCATATTAAGCAGTCCTGTATTAGTATGCTTCTTGGCTTGCCCGCCTGTCTTGCAGTGGGAGTGATTACAGCAATCCTCTGATCAGCCATCAAATGATATAAAACAGAATATGATTCGCATTCAGTAGGAAATCTCTTACTATGTCTCCTGCTCTTCCTTTACTCTAAAATGGAAGGAGGTTTCTCATGACCCGCCATGTCACTATCAAATGATTAACAGGTAAAAAATGAATTGCAGTCCTATACGTCTCCTGATATAATATTAGTTAGTTATAACTAACCTATTTGCGCATAGGAGGGTACATCCATGTTTACTGTTCGTCCATATAAGGAAGAAGATGCTGCGGCCTGCGGGGATTGCTTCTACGAAGGATTCTTTTCATGCTCTGTGGATCAGAACGATAAAATACTTTTGCGTGACTACGCACAGATCCTGATTGAAAAATGCAATTTCACCTATGTTGCGGAAACGGAGGATCATCAGGTCGTAGGATTCATCTGTGGAAAATATGATAAGCGTTTCAGCAAGGCCCTGTCAGCTCAGTATGAAACAAAAAGGCACTATGGCCGTTGGTGTAAAATGTTTCTCAAGTTCTATCTGAAAAGATATAAAATGTCAGTACCATTCCAGAAGCAGTTTGATGCCTTTTTCCGCCAGTTACAGGAAAGGGATAAGGAAAGCTTTGGGAAATGCGATCTGGAACTCGTTGCCCTTTCGTCCAGAAGGAATTACAGAAAAGGGTTGGGAACCGCATTGGTCACACAATTTTTGAATCGGGCAAAAGCTGATGGAGCAGATCGTGTGCGGCTTTTTACGAACACTCTTGCATCGTGGGAGTTTTATGAAAAACGTGGATTTAAGAAAGTGGCAGAGAAGCCCTTTCAGGATGGCTCCGGCAATCAGTCCCTCGTTTATGAGTACGTTTTGAAGGAGCATGAATATGAAAAACACCATCTGTGAAAAACTGATGTGGTCAGCGATGACACCTGCTATTTTCAAATATATCGCAGCGCATTGCAAAAATACGGATACATCCAGAGTGAAGAAGAAATCGCGTAAAAACTTTAAAGATATGTTGGCGAGGACACCCGACATAGGCGGTTTTACGAAAAACCCTCTGCGAATCTGTCTTTCCGCCGGAATTGTCTGGATGGCAGTTTATAAGGCAATGGATGGGGCGATGAGCCATGAGCAGTTCGGGCAAATGGTGACAGCCACGATGCAGGCGTCGCTCATTAAAAAAGCTTTCGGGAGTAAAAATCCATTTGATATGGAATATCAAAAAAAGAAAGTCAAGAAGGACAGAATTGCAAATGCCATATCCGACAGCGAATTCAACTGGATGACGGAGACGATTCCCGGAAGGGATGCAGACGAATACACCATCAACTATCACAGGTGCGGCCTGTGTGCGCTTGGAAAACAGGAGCATTTGGAAGAACTGATACCCTATATGTGTGCCATGGATTTTATTTCTGCTGATCTCATGGGCGGCGTGTTATACAGGACAGGTACACTTGCAGAGGGCGCAGAAAAGTGTGATTTCTATGTTTGCAAAAAGGACTCTAAATGGGATAAAGAAAGAAAATACGGACAGCAATCCAAGCTGCAAAAACAGGGAGAGTTGGGAAAGTGGAATATGTGACGGTTGCACAGGAGGGCTTCTATGGACTTTATCATGTCCCTGTTAAGGATCATGATCCCAAAAAGGTCGTCATCGTAGTAGGCGGCAGCGAAGGGAATGAAAATATCCCGATGAATGTGGGTGCTATGTTTGCCAGGTGCGGCATCGCCGCGTTAGGTATTTGTTACTGGAACGTAGACGGGCTGCCGAAAGAACTGGTTCGGGTGCCTGTCGATCCATTTGAAAAAGCGATCCTGTGGCTGAAAAACAAAGGATATGAAAAGATTATCATGTATGGCATTTCAAAAGGCGCTGAACTGGTATTGCTTTGCGCTTCTCTTATGCCGGATATCTGCGGCGTTGTTGCCCTCTCCCCAATCCACTGTATATGGGGAGGCATGTACGGGAATAAAAGCATGGCATCGAAAACTTTTTCATCTGCCTCCGAATTCACATACAGGGGAAAAGATTTTCCGTGTATGACAGCGCATCTGAAATATGGGCCGGCAATCCGGAACCTCATCCTCCATCAGCAGTTCGAGTTATCCTACATCTACGAAGAACCGCTGAAACATTTTGATGAGGATACAGCCATTCATGTGGAGAACATTCAGGGAAACATTTTATTTATTTACGCAAAGGAAGATCTCATGTGGCCCAGCAAAGAGGCAGTGGCATATATGGTAAACCGTCTGGAAAAACACCGATTTGCTTTCCGGGTGGATGTCCTGGAATATGAAAAAGCAAGCCATATTCTTGTTCCCTTAAATCCGCCTAAGCTGAAAATGTTTAAAATTGAGAGACAATATCCGGAGGACTGCAGGCATAGCCGTGAAGACGCTTTTCATAAAACGATAAAATGGATATCGGAGGTGTAGCGAATATGGCGGTCATGATAGAAAGTCTGATTGGTATCTTATTATTCACAATCCTGATTGTTCCGCTGACACTGAAAAATCCCTTTGCCTCGGTAGGCGACTATCCTCCGGCCATAAGGGAGAAAGGTATGGAATTAGGATTGATCGAAAAAAGAGAACAACGCTTCACCAGGGCAGATATCCTCCGAAAGGGGATTGCCCTGCTTGCTTTTGTGTTCATCTTCGCTGTTGCCCTGAAACAGTTTAATGGAGCAGATACATTCTGGAAAGGGTTTCGGGATTCCTACCTGATCTGGTTGATCATTGATTGGTATGACGCTCTGGTGCTTGACTGCATCTGATTTTGCCATTCGAAAAAAGTCAGGATACCAGGCACAGAGGATATGGAAGAATATAAGGACTACCGTTTTCATATCAAGCAGTCCTGTATTGGTATGCTTCTTGGCCTCCCCGCCTGTCTTGCAGTGGGCGCGATTACAGCAATCCTCTGATCCGCCATCAAATGATATAAAACAGAATATGATTCGCATTCAGCAGGAAATCTCTTATGTGAGGTCGCCTGCTTTTTGGATGTAGAATAAAAAACGGACTAGTCAAATAGAGAAACCTGCAACCAGTGGTACAATGTCATAGAGAACAAAAAAGTAAGGAGGGAATAATACTCTATGGCAAATAAACAAAAACAGTTTGATATTCAGTTTAAAAAGGATGCCGTTAAATTTTGTGAAGAGCATCCAGATATGACACATACAGAATGTGCAGCTAAGCTTGGCGTTGGAAACAGCACGCTTGCTCGTTGGAAGCGGGAATACAAAAACAACAATAATGAAGTACAGTTTAGCGGTTCGGGTAACTACAGCAGTGATCTTGAAAAAGAAAACGCCCGATTGCGAAGAGAATTGAAAAACACACAAGATGCTCTTGAAATATTAAAAAAAGCCATCAGCATTCTGGGAGACTAACTCAAATACGATACCAGCTGGTTTTTGAAACTTCACAGTCCGATCCAGAATTTGAAGTTACTGGAGTGCTGAAACAACTAAAGGTATCAAAATCTGGCTACTATGCATGGCTGAAGCGAAAAAAGAGTCCGCAGCAGCTGCATAAGGAAATGGTCATGGAAAAAATACAGCAGATCCACGAAGAAAGCCACGGGATATATGGGGCTCCCAAAATCACAGAATGTCTTAAAAAGGAAGGTCATACCATATCACAGCGAACAGTAAGTCTATATATGAAGGAGCTTGGGATTCGAGCTTGTTGGGTAAGCCCGTATACAATCACAACATTGGACAGTGATTTTAACAGTAAGCTAGCAAATGTATTAGACAGAAATTTTAATCCAGAGAGACCAAATGAAGTATGGTGTACAGATATAACATATATATGGACAATAGCGGATGGATTTGTATATTTGACAAGCATTATGGATCTATATTCAAGAAAGATCATAGCGTGGACACTGAGCAAAACACTGGAAGTAGAAGAAGTATTAAAATGCGTTGAGGTCGCAAAACAACGCAGAGAAATAAAAGACCCGTTGATTATACATAGTGATCGTGGAATTCATTTTACGTGTAGAAAATACAATGAATTGACAAATGATATGAAACGAAGCTATTCAGAAAAAGGGGTATCCTATGATAATGCATGTATTGAATCCTTTCATTCACTGATCAAAAAAGAATGGCTGAATCGCAAGGTGATACTGGACTACAATCATGTGTATGATCTATGTTTTGAATATATAGAAACGTTTTATAATACGGTAAGAATACATAGTCATTGCGATTATATGTCCCCTAAACAATATGAAGATTTATGGAACAAGGTTAATTAGATGGTCAAACTCTCTATTTAACTTGTCCATTTTCTTGACATAGTACCATTTTCTTTACTTTAAAACGGAAGGAGTTTTCCCATGGCTCGGCTGGTCACCAAATTCAAGTACCTGAAGGCGGATCAGGAAAAGCCCATTGGTGGGTACGCCACCTACATTGCCACCCGTGAAGGTGTGGAGAAGATCGATGAGTCTTTCAAGCTGGCTCCGGCAACAGTGAAACAACATAAGCTCATTGAAAAGATCCTGCGGGATTTCCCGGATAGCGCCACGATGCTGGAGTATGAGGACTACAAGCGAGACAAGGCCGTGGGAGCTGCCTCTGAATTTATCACTCGTGCCATTGAGGACAATGCCCATGAGATTCTGAACCAGAAAACCTATGCTGACTATATCGGCACCCGGCCCGGTGCGGAACGCTTTGGTAGTCATGGGCTGTTCACGGATGATGGCGTCCAGGTAAAGCTGAAAGAGGTATCCCAGGAGCTGAATGCTCATCAGGGAAATGTGTGGACGCTCATTATTTCTCTGCGCCGGGAGGATGCGGAGCGTCTCGGTTTCAATACCGGCATCCGATGGAGGAATATGCTCCGGACACAGACGCAGTCTCTGGCTGACAGCCTGAAGATCCCCATGGATCATCTGAAATGGTATGCTGCCTTTCGCAATGAGAGCCATCATCCACACATCCATCTACTGGCGTACTCTACTGTAGAAAAGGAAGGTTTCCTCACCAAACAAGGTGTGGCGAAGATGAGATCTTCCCTGGCCAAGGATATCTTTGAGCAAGATCTACTCTGCATATATGAGCGACCCATGCAGTGATCCGAGAGCGACCGTTGGAAAAGTCGCTTTGCCACGACCTGTATTCACAGGATAATGATACGTCCCAGAGGTGGTTTTGCTCATAGGAATGAGATTGGTTGAGATACCAGCGGAGCTTTTCCAGAGCCGTCTGTCTGCTTCCAAAAGACACACAGTAAAGGGGGTGCTTATACATGACAAACAATACTGATGTGCCTATCTGGGAGAAGTACACGCTGACGATTGAGGAAGCGTCAAAATACTTCCGTATCGGGGAAAAGAAATTGCGTAAGCTGGCAGAGGAAAACCACGACGCTGGCTGGGTGATTGTGAACGGAAACCGTGTGCAGATTAAGCGAAAACAGTTTGAAAAAATCATTGATATATTGGACGAAATCTAATGTCAGCGAGCCGTAGATATGGTATAATAAAATATAGCGTATCAACGGCTCATTCCTTGACGGAAAGGAGCTTCGCACTATCTCTAATGTAAAGAGAAAAGACAGCAAGGGACGCAATTTACGACTTGGAGAGAGCCAGAGAAAAGACGGAAGATACGTTTACAAATATACCGATATGTATGGGCAACCACAGTTTGTCTATGCTTGGAAACTTGTTCCGACAGACAAGACACCCGCTGGGAAACATGAAGATTTGTCATTGAGGGAAAAGCAGAAAAAGATTAAGAAAGACCTCGACGACGGTATCAATACCATAGGTGGGAAAATGACAGTCTGCCAGCTCTACGCGAAGAAGAACAGCCAGAGAAAAAATGTGAAATGCAACACAGAAAAAGGTCGCCAGTATCTTATGAAAATTCTGGAAAACGACCCGCTGAGTGCAAGGAGCATTGATACGGTGAAGCTATCGGATGGTAAGGAATGGGCTATGCGAATGTATGAGAATGGCTTTTCCTTCAAGACGATTAGCAACTACAAGCGTTCTCTGAAAGCGTCGTTCTATATGGCGATTGAGGACGACTGTATCAGAAAAAATCCTTTTAACTTCAAATTGAGCGACGTTCTGGAAGATAATTCAGAACCCAAAGTCATTCTCACGCCAGAACAGGAAGAAAAAATGCTTGCCTTTATGGAACAGGACAAGACGTACAGTAAGTATTATGATGAAGTGGTTATTCTTCTGGAAACGGGGCTTCGTATCTCTGAATTTTTCGGTCTGACAATCCATATAGATATGGCAAACCGTATCATCAATGTAGACCACCAGCTATTGAAAGATACTGAAATCGGCTACTACATTGAAACGCCTAAGACCAAAAAAGGAGAACGCCAGCTTCCAATGACAGAAAGAGCCTATCAATCCTTTAAGCGAGTGTTGCAGAACAGAGGAAAGGCAGAGCCTATCGTTATCAATGGTTACAGCAATTTCCTGTTCCTAAACCAAAAGGGCTTCCCTAAAGTGGCTAGTAACTGTGTAAGTATGTTGCGTGGGCTTGTGAAGAAATACAACAAGACACATAAAGACCAGCTACCAAACATCACACCGCACTCATTCAGACATACCTACTGCACGAACATGGCAAACAAAGGAATGAACCCGAACACCCTACAATACATCATGGGACATTCAAACATCACCATGACATTAGGGTACTACGCACACGGTACTTTCAATTCAGCAAAAGCAGAACTAGAAAGGCTGGCTCTTGCTTCTTAAATCGGTGATTGTACTACTCATTTACTACTTTTGGTTGCATTTTCATGCTGGTAAATGCCAGCTTATGCAGAGTATCTTCCCAAAGGAAAATGCCGATAAAGCCCTAAAATACAGGCTATACCGACATTTACCAGCTTATGAAAAGATAATCAGAAATTTAGTGAGTTTTTCTGTTAAAATCACCAAATATTATTATAGTATTTAATAACTAAAGAAGCATAGTTTCTTTAATTTCATCGTTAAATATTTTTTACACCTGATTTTTATTAGGAATGGTATTCTATTCATGAGATGAAACAGAAAATTAGTAAGTATTTAAAACATTTTATATCTGTATTTGCTATATATGCCATATGTGTTTTTATGATCGGATTTTTAAGAGATTATTTCTTCAATGAAATCTGTCATTTGAGTTGGACTATATGGATTTTTGGTTTGATATATTCAGGTATATTTTCCTACTGGCATTATCGAAGCATAGGCAGTATTCATGGCTCTAAGAAATTACTATTTTTCAAAAATGTTAGTTTAGCTATTTCTATATTTCCATTGATCATATATACTTTCAATCCAAATCAAAATATGTATCTTATTCTCTTTTTGATTTTTATTGGATTAGCTGCTTACTACAACCAAAGATATGTATATCCTGAAAAGAAATCTTTATGGATATTGATATTGACTCTTTTTGCGATTATATTGTTTATTCATACCAGTTAATAAAAAAAGACCCTCGAAAGGATCTTTTTAAACTATTCAAACATCGGAGTGGACAAATATCTTTCCCCAGTATCTGGAAGAATGGCTACGATCATCTTACCTTTATTTTCTTCTCTTTTTGCCAGTTGCATTGCTGCATAAACGCTGGCTCCAGAAGAAATACCGACTAACATGCCTTCTTTATGGGCCATCATTCTTCCAGTTTTATAAGCATCTTCATCTTTTACCGTTAAGATTTCATCATAAATCTTTGTGTTTAATGTATTTGGAACAAAATTAGCTCCGATTCCCTGAATTCCATGTGGTCCTGCTTTATGCTCCGTTAGTAATGGAGAAGAAGCTGGTTCAACACCAACAATCTGAATTTCAGGATTTTTTTCTTTTAAATATTTTCCAATTCCAGAAATCGTTCCACCCGTTCCTATGCCGGCTACAAGAATATCGATCTTTCTTTCCGTTTCTTTCCAAATCTCTGGACCTGTTGTCTTATAGTGCGTATTAGGATTTGCTGGATTTTCAAACTGACTTGGAATAAAACTATTTTCAATCTCTTTTGCGAGCTCATTTGCCATATCTACAGCACCCTGCATTCCTTTTGAACCTGGGCTTAATACAACCTTAGCTCCATATGCTTTTAACAGATTTCTTCTTTCAATGCTCATTGTTTCTGGCATCGTTAAAATTGTTTTATAGCCTTTTGTTGCTGCGACACAGGCAAGTCCAATACCCGTATTTCCACTTGTAGGTTCAATGATAGTTGCTCCCTTTTTGATTAGGCCTTGTTTTTCAGCTTCTTCAATCATTTCTAAGGCAATTCGATCTTTAATGCTTCCGGCTGGATTAAAGAATTCCACTTTTGCGATAACTCTTGCGTCTAGATTTTCTTCTTTTTCGAGATTTGTTAATTCAACAAGTGGTGTATTCCCAATCAATTCAGTTATCTTTGAATATATCATTTACGATTCCTCCTTTATAAATAACGTCGGTACGGTCTTTTCATTATATTGTGTTGAAATGATACCTGAATCACTCAATCTAGAATATACACCGGCAAATTTGCCATCATAAACATATAAACCTGTAAGATTTGAGTACATTTGATAATCATCATAATTTACCAAATCAATATTTTCTGTTTTATATGGAATGATGTACTCCTGGGCAATATAATCTTTATCGATCCAATGCTCTACTTCATGTTTCCATTCTTCTGTATTTAAATCAACACCAGCCCATACGCCTTTTGCGGCATATGAATCCTTCGGTTTAATGATCCATTGATTTTTATCCTCTTTGATCATATCTGCTACATCTTTTGTCAAATCATAAGTCTTTGGTAAATGTTTTTCGATATATGCCACTTCTTCTTGAGTAAAATACTTCTGCATCAAAGGATCTAACAAAACTTGATTGATGCATTTATGATGGATCAATTGTGTTTGAAAGGCACCAATGATCGATACATCATCTGCCTTGATCGCATCAATAAAATCTTTGACAAGTTCTAAATTTTCCATCACATCCTTTGTGACAGCACGACGATAGATCGCATCTACCTGCATACCACTTTTTGTAGACCACAATTTATGATCTCGATATTCAAGATTACGAATATCCACAACTTCACATTGATATCCTTTTTCTTTAAAAACTCGTTCAAAAACATATAATTCATTTAAATATGCCTTATCTAAGAAATCTACGATGGCAATATTGGGTTTTTCTTTTAGTTTTGGATCTGTATGACAAATCTTTAGAAAGACATCCACCCAAGTATTCACAAGTTCCATGATTTCAAAATCTGTATCCAAAGCCATAAACGCATTGTTCAATGATAAAAACTCATTCAAGCGTTTATTTTCATTCATTGCGCTTGTTCCATCTGTATTAAACTCACAGAATCCAAATTCTTTTGTCTTTTCATCATAAAAGATATCCACACGACAAATAGGAATCAATGAGTCATAGCGTGGTTTTAATAAGATCAATTCTTCTAATTCTTTTGAAAAGCCAAAAAGCTTTCGTATTTCTTCGTCACTTTGATAAGCCTTAATAACCTTGGAAAAAATTTGATACATCGTATCAACGATCGATTCAAATCTTTTTTTATCTTCCTGTGTATAGAATTTAGGAATATGTAAAGTACGAGTGTAATTAGGCCCTCCGGCATTCAATTCACTTGCCTGAATGGTCATTGTTGTCTTCAATGCACTCTCTTTGCTTTCAATGCGATGTTCATCGATGTAATTCTTCATTTTCAATGCGTAATTCATAATTTGTTTCCTTATAAATATGAGATCTATTCTCAATTAATTTTATTAATGGTTCAAGATTCTGTTCTTCCTGTGGATTTAAACCTTTTTTTGCATCCTGAATCAATTCAAAACATAAATCTTGAATATTGTTTTGATAGACTTCGCTATCCCAACCATTTTTTCGAATATTTGCTTTTGTCTGTTTGATATCGTTAATAGAATTTGTTAATTTTGAATATTTTTCTACCGTTTCAAGATCATAGAATAAGCCTTTGATCAATGCGCAATAGGCAATCGTATATTCAATCGGCATAGCATCTGCACTTCGAATCTCAATAAATTGTTTTAATCGAATATCTAAAAAAGACATTGATAGATAATGAGATATATAAGATCTAGACCATCCCTCTTTTTGAGCCACTTCTTCCAAGGTTTGATCTTTGACAGATACAAATTCATTTCCATCATACATCAAGATTAAAGGAACCTTTAATATCCAGTCAGTATAGGACTGAAATCCAAAGTTTTCTTCAAATAAAGAAGGTATGATTCCACAACGGGATGGGTCTGTATGCTGCCAAATATCATCGCGCAATAAAATATCATGATTTTCCTTGCCTGCATAATTTTTAGTATTCGAACATAGAAAGGCAAAAATTGGGTGAAGTATATTTGCCATGCGATATTTTTTCACAAAATCTTTTTCATCAGCATAGTCAATCGAAACATGAACAGCTACCGTAGCTTTCATCATTTCTAAACCACGTGTTCCACTCTTTAAAAAATATTGTTCCATGAATTCATAACGTTTTTTATCAATACGTTGAACTTGATTGGCTGCTACAGTTGGTAAACCACCACTATACACAATACGATAATCACTCTTTTTTAGATAATCTTGAATAAGATCCATATATTTTTGATAAATATTCTGGATCATATCTAAATCACGTAAACAAGTAATAGAAATTTCCAACTGGCACCCTGGCTCTAAAGTAATCAAAGCCTGTTCAGATTCCAAGGCAATTAAATTTTGTTCTTCATAGATTTTCTTAGAAAAATAAGGAACAAGATAATTCATTAATTTAGAAATCTCATGATAAGGCATTGGCAAGCCTGTGTCTTTATGAATGATAAAATGTTCGACTTCTAAACCAATACATCCCGTCTGATGATCTTTTTTTGAATCGTAAAAATACTTAGTTAGAGGATGCATAATAAACAGATTCTTTTACCTTGTCTGCCAATTCTTTTCCACCCAGTTTTTCTAAGATCGCAAAGCCAAAATCAACACAAGCTGCCGCACTTTTTCCCGTAATGATGTTTCCGTCCACGACAGCATATTGATCAATATACTCTCCTCCAAAATCTTCATTCATGCTGGTAAAACAAGTATATTTCTTTCCTTTTAATAAACCTAAATGTCCAAGTAATGTAGGAGCTGCACAGATTGCCGCAATGATTTTTTCATTGGCGAATGTTTTGATCAAATCCAATACTTCTTCATTTTTTTCTAATTTTTGATAATGTGGTCCTCCAGGAATGATCAAACAATCTACCTTAGAAAAATCATATCCGTCAAAAGGAATCACATTGGAGATTGTAACACCAGAACGCCCTGTAACACTTGTTCCAGGAATGCTGACAATATCTAAATCTAATCCTCCACGAATTAACATATCAATAGGTCCCATAGCTTCTAACTCTTCAAATCCATTATCCATTACAATTGCTATTTTCATAATAAACCACTCCTTTTTTCCTAGTATAGCGCAAAAGTAAATCTTCGGGCAAATGTAACGCCTTTTTTTCAAAAACAGAGTATAATGAAACTAGAAGGAGGTAGACTTATGAATTATTTTTTAAAGCCTTCCGATAAAGAAATTAACATGTTGGCAATATCCTATATTGTATTTGGGTTATTAATTTGTTTATTCAACGTAACTATACTAACCATGACCATCCGTGTATTCGGAGTAATCACTTTACTCTTTAGTGGCTATTTATTATACACATATTTTGTGCAACGTATATCAACAAGTTTAAGTCCACTCTTTATTGGAGTTCCCGGACTTTTGATTAGTATTTTGATGGTCTTTAGTCCTGAAAGTATTTTGGCAATGTTACCAATCTTAGTTGGAATCATCTTAATCATTAATTCAATTGTTCATATGCAAAAATCTTTGATTTTAAAAGATTTTGGATATCCACGTTGGAATATTAGTTTGATCTTTTCAATCCTTGTATTGATTACAGGTGTTATTCTATTGTCTCAACCAATTCAATCTCTATCAATCATCATGCAGATTCTTGGTATTGCGTTGATTGTAGAAGCAATCTTCATGTTGATCAATCAACACATTTTAAAAAGATATGATTAATTAAATAAATCTGATAACTCTTTATATACTCCGTCTTGACGATTGGTATATTGACTTACTCGATGCGCTGCTCGCTTTGTCGAATCCAGCGCATTTTTCATTGCGATTCCTAAGCCAACATTACTTATAAGCTCATCATCATTTCCACCATCCCCAAAGAAAATAACTTCTTTTAACGAAATTTTTTTCCGAGCCAAATACCAATAGCTTGCGATAAACTTACTGATGCCTTGTTTTACAATTTCTAAAGAGTGCATGGAAGATGGATAATAGGCATAATCTAAATTCAATAGTTTCACTTTTTCTTCAAATTCCACTAATGACTTATGGTTTCCCGCAAAACAGATTTTTTCATATTCATCCTTATGTAAAACAATCTTATTTTCTAATTTTAATCTTGAAGCTGCCTGGAAAAATGGAATATTAATTCGAGAAAAAAGTATTTCCATCCCTTTGTATATCTTTTTAATTGCTCCTGGCACAAAAACATGATAATCGTTATCTTCATGAATATATGAAATTAGTTTATATTGTTTTGCCAGATGAATCAGTTCATAACATTCTTGTTTGGACAATAGAGAAAACTTATGTTGGTTTCCACCAGCTAAATCAATCACTTCAGCTCCATTGGCACAAATCACAAAACCTTGATACTTTTTAAGTTGGAGTTGTTCAATAAAACTATCTAACTCATTTAAAAATCGTCCCATTGCCAAGCCAATGATAATTCCTTTTTCTTCTAGTTCTATGATTTTCTTAGCTGCATTGTCAGAGATCATTTGATCTTTATAAAATAAAGTTCCATCTAAATCAAAAATAATTACCTTATACGAATCCATAAAGATCATACCCCTTTTCCATAATATTTTTATAGTATCACTTCTATGTATAAAATTAAAAGAGAACAAAAATTATTCTGTACTAGCAAATAGGGGATATTGCACTTTTTAGCAATTTGACAACTTAACATTTTTATGTATTCGTTCCCAATGTTTGATTCGCTCGGTGTATAATATCTCTATAAATTGGAATTTATTGAGGAGACCAGCTATGAAATCATTTGATAATAATGAAAGATTAAAAGTTTATAAAAAAGATCTTACAACAAGCAGTGGTATGTGGGGATTATGGGACTATGAAACTTATAAAGAAGTTCGTGATTATGAAAAATGGGAAACATTATTCTGTGAAGATGATGATATAAAAAAGCAAATAGAAAAAAAGTCTTTTGTTCCAATTTATATTTTTGAAGATGGTTGTAGATCATTTACACTTAAAGTTGATTGCGTTTTATCAGAAAGGGAACAAAAATATGTATGTGTAAAATCTGAAAAGTATCTTTTCTATTCAAACGGAAAAGCCGTTCTTTCTGGTATAGATGCAATTGACACAGATGTATCGCCAGAAGAATCAATTGTAATTGATTTACCAAAAGGATTCTATGAAGTATCAGTTTTTCTTCTTTCGTGGGATGAAGAACCAAACGCATACTTAGAAGATGGTTCAGTTAATCCCAATGCACTTTCTGATTTTGTTGTAACATTGAAATCTAATGCAGACGAAAAACAAACATATCGTCAAAGAATAAATACTTTTTCAGAAGATGATTAGATATTGATAAATCCTAATTTGTGGAGGTGTTGAATGAAAAGTGTATTAATGATTGGACAGTCCAACATGGCTGGACGTGGATTCATAAACGAAGTACCGATGATTTGTAATGAGAGAATCCAGATGTTAAGAAATGGAAAATGGCAAATGATGACAGAACCAATTAACTACGATCGTCCTATATCAGGAGTAAGTCTTGCGGGTTCATTTGCTGCAATGTGGTGCATGGAAAACAAAGAAGAACAAATCGGCTTGATTCCATGTGCGGAAGGTGGCAGTTCCATTGATGACTGGTCTATAGAGAAAATATTATTTAAAAATGCAATTATTCAGGCAAAATTTGCAATGCAAAATAGTAATTTGATTGCTATTCTGTGGCATCAAGGAGAAAATGATAGCTATAATGGTAACTACAAAACGTATTATGAAAAATTACATACAATTTTTGAGGCTTTAAAAAATGAACTTAATTTAGACGATGTACCGTTTATTATTGGAGGACTTGGTGACTATTTAGGAAAGATAGGCTTTGGTTTTAATTGTACAGAGTATGACTTGGTGAATAAAGAATTATTACGATATGCCAATGATCATAATCATGTATATTTTGTAACTGCCCAGGGGTTGTCAGCAAATCCAGATGGCATACATTTAAATGCTGTCTCTCAAAGAAAATTTGGGGTTCGTTATTACTATGCCTACAAAAACAAAAAGAATGTGATAACACCTTTGAAAAACGAAGAAAAATTATTAGAGTCATGTATTAATATTCCATATACTCAGAATGAAATGAAATATTTAGCTATGATGGATTTGACAATGGGAAAATGTAGTTATGAAGAGTTCATAACAAAAATGAAAAATCTCTAACTTTCAATCTGACTAATGGAAATAAAATAAAGAAAAGAATTAGAATTTGAAAGTGAGTTGATTTTAATGTTAATTCTAATGGAAGGTATAGTATTATGTTTTATACTTTTAATGTTTTGTGTTATTGGTATAGCAAATGGTCCTGAAAAATTTACTGTGTTTTACGAAAAGAATGTTCAAGAAAAAGCAATAAAATTAGGATATACTACTCAAAAAGAAATAAAGAAACAAACCTTTATATCAATTATAGTTTTATACTTGCCTTGTTTTATTCTTGTGCCATTGATGGTTTGCTATATAAATGGTGCAAAAGAGTTTGGAGATATTTTTATTCAAAGTTTATTAATAATGTATATAATGGGACTATTTGATAGATTTTTTGTTGACTGGTATTGGGTAGAACATACAAAAGCGTGGGATATACCCAATACAGAAGAATTAAAACCTTATATTCCTACAAAAATGAAAATAGTTAAATGGCTGGGAACCATTGTTGGATTTGCAATAATTGCTTTAATAATTACTTTAATAATGAGTAAGATAGTTTAAAAATCCTAATTTAACAATTTATATCTTGTATTACAAAAAGCGGTTAGTCTATATGATTAACCGTTTTCCTTATTTAGAAATGCAAAGTGAAACATATCATAACCAGTGATATCTACCTCCATTTCCCTTGCTTTAAATCAGAACAGAATACAAATATTATTTTCATCTCCTCAATTCGCATTTACTAAAAAGTTCAAAAAATTATTTTTCAGGTCATTTTTGAATTTATTTTCATAAAACGGCATAAATAAAGGAGAAACGAAACTTTTTTCAAATTTCATTTCCCCAATTTAATAGTACAGTTAAAAATTAATTCTTGTTCTCCGTTACTAAAGTTAATTTTATTTTTGTTGCTCGATTGGATTTGATTCCTAAAATATTAAAGATACAGTTTTTATATGAAACAACATGTTGTGAGTCATCCATAGGAATTTCTCCTAATAAATCTAAGACAAAACCACTTAATGTCTCAAATTCAGTATCTCCAAAATCTATATCTAATTTATTCGATAAATCTTCCAAAGCGTAATTTCCATCGATAATGTAGTTATTGACATCCAATCTACGAAGCTTAGGTTCCGTATCTCGGTCATACTCATCTTCAATGTCTCCCATTATTTCTTCGATCAAGTCTTCAATCGTTACAATACCTGAAAACCCACCATATTCATCAATCAAAATTGCGATATGTTGGTGTGCTCCCTGCAGTTCTTTAAAAAGATCATTCACACTTTTTGTTTCCAAAACAAAATAGGGTTTACGTAAAATTTTATTTATATCTACATTATCAAAACCATTTCTTCTGGCTTCAATCACAAAATCTTTCATATTTAAGATTCCAATAATGTTATCAATTGAATCATCATAAACTGGAACTCTTGTATACTGCATTGTCATTAAACGATCAAGATTTTCATCCAGCGGATCATTAATATCAATGGAATATACATCAGTACGTGGTGTCATAATATCGCAAGCCAAACAGTCATCAAAATCAAAAACATTACTAATCATGTCTGTTTCATTTTCGTTAATGGCTCCGTTTTCCTGTCCTGATTCCAGTAAGGCACGTATTTCTTCTCGTGATAGAGATTCTTCCACATTTTCATCTTTGATATGAAAAATACGCAAAACCATTTTGGTAGACCATGATAAAATCTTGATAAAAGGACTGGCAATCTTACTAATAAAAAGAATCGGTTTAGCACATAACATTGAAAACATCTCTGGCTTTTGTAACGCTATTCGTTTAGGTACTAACTCACCAAAAATCAATGTAATAAAAGAAATCAAAACTGTAATCAATACCATTGCTACTGTATCTGCATAAGGTATTGATAATCGATTTAAAGAATCTGCAAAAATAACAGATATACCAGTTGCAGCACTTGCTGAGTTAAAGAAACCAGCCAAAGTAATCGCAACTTGAATCGTTGAAAGAAAATTTGTAGGTTGTTCTAAAAGCTCTTCTACCAATTTTGCCTTTTTATTTCCCTGTTCACTCAAATGATGGATCTTTGTTTTACTGACTGAAACAATTGCCATCTCACTAGCTGCAAAATACGCATTAACCAAAGTTAATACAACAATAAGTAATACTTGTAAACCAATAGAATTCGGGTCTGGGTCCATATAATAATTTCTCCTCTTTATTTTTTAGTTATTCTATCAAATCTTTGTATATATGTAAATATAGATTACTTTTGAAGTTACTTGATTATTTTGTCATTTGATAACTCTCATCAATACATTTATATATATCTTTTAAAGAAATAGACCCATCTAAAATGATGGTATACCAATACTTTTTATTCATGTGCCATCCAGGATAATATTTTTTGTAATCTACTATTTTTTCTACTTTTTCAAAACTATTTCGTAAATCTAAAATCTCCACAATTTCATCCGATGATGTTCCTAATTTTCGCTTTGAAACGCTTAACATTGCCCCATACCATTTTTTATTTTCCTGGTGTCTAAAAATCGCATTTCTAGGATATTTATCCCATAAAAATTCCAATTCATCTCCATATGTTTTACGAACATATTCGATAATATTTTGAGCCTGTTCGCTCATAAACAAAGATTGATAATAACATTGATCTAATATATCTTGTAACACAGACTTAACTGCATCTCGGATTTTACCAACATATTCACCTGAAGCATGTGTCTTGTAAAGGATGTATTCTTCCTGTGTTGTCTTTTCAATCAAAGTCGTATCTAATTTCAAATTGGTGTCAATCGTTACAACCAAATGAAATTCACAATCTAGAATATCAATCTCATATTGATAGATATCCTCATTCTTTATAAAACCAAAAGGTTCTAATTTTTCTAAATTTACTCTTTTATATTGAAATAAATCTTCAAACATTTAAAATCCCCTACATTTTTACTATTTAACGGGTCCATCTGAATCGACTTCAGATTTTTTTTACGGACTCTCCATTTTCATCAATTTCTTTCTCAAGCCAAGCCATGATTCCAAAATTACAAAATGGACATGTAATTGCTTCTTTATACACTTCCTGTTTACAACGTGGACAAATAACATATTCTTCATTCTTCTTATTATCCATTTAATATCACTTCTTTGCGTTTTTTTAGAACTCTTTTATTCGTTCAAAATATAATTCAACCAAAACACATTCACATTGCTTTTAATAAAAATATTCTTAAATTTTAGTTCCTACAATTCATTTTCAAGCTTACAGTAAAAAAACTCTATTTATTCGATACTAATTCTTTTATTTTTGAAGTATCTTGAATATAAGTTTCAGTATATCCACACTCTGGGCAAACAGCACATCTAATTTTACCTAAACTCTCTTTGAAAATACCTTGCTGCGTAACCTTAAGCCCATAAGCTCCTCCTTCTACCTTAACATCTAAATCTTCGATCATTTCTGTATTACATCTTAAGCATTTTCTCATATTTTTTACCAATCCTATTTTTAAACGATAACTTAACGTTCATATTTCATGGCTGTATATCTTATACCATCCGATACTTGTTCAGTGTCCAAATCTATAAAACCAAACTTATGATAAACACAAACTGCATATGGTGAAGAATTAACTGTGATAATTTTACTTAAACTATTCTCCAACAGATATTCCCAAAGTCTTCTGCCAATGCCTTGTCTGTGATACTGACCTTTAACGAAGAAACAACAAATATGTTTTCGGTTATCATTTGTCGCAATAAATCCTTTTAACTCATTATTGTCATAGGCTCCCCAAAATTCCAAAGTCTTAAGTATTTTTTTATCATTGATAAAATCTTTGAATGATAGAATACCTTCTTTAGAATAGTCAGGTGCTTCAAATTGTAGAAACGTTGACCATATCAGTTCAATAGCATCCGTTAATTGAAGTTCATCTATTTTGATTATTTCCATATGTCCACCTTCTTCAAATTTCGAATTATCAATCATATTTTTCAATATTTATAGTCGCAATCGCTGATTGGTTGGATTTGCCCGTGATTAGATCTTGTGGTGCAGGCACCAACATCATAAACCCATCCTTACCATACCTTTTCTCATATCCTTGTGCATAATTCCTATCAACAGAAATATGTTGTATCTGACCTATGATCATAGCTGTCATTCCTGCCCCACTTAAATCTTCAACACTTTTTAAAGTACATTCTATATTCATGAATGCTTCATTGATCATCGGTGCATGAATTGTATGAGCCTTAGATAGTTTAAATTTTCCTACTTCAAACTCATCTGTTTCTAAATCATTCTCCTTAATTGTATCGACTAACTGACCATAATAGCTGATTGGCAAAAAGTTGATACAAAAACATTTTTCTCTTTTGATATTGGTATAGGTATGTGTATGTTGATATAAATTTCCCATGACCGCAAAGAAAGCTGTTTTATCCCCATGAAAACAACTCCATGAGTGAAAACAAACATTTGGTTTCCCATTTTCTTTCCATGTCGTAATTGCAAATAAAACGGTTGGTATTCCAGCAGTTACTTCAAAATGAGAGAATAATTCAAATTCCTCTGGATAGGATGATTTGAAATAATCTGGAAAGTCTTTTGAAATTTCTATTTTCATTGAGCCTCCTCCTGTAAAGCTATATTATCATTTCACTCATTCTCTTTATGCACTTCTTCTGACAAAATTATATCAAATATACTTTTATACATATATGTTGTATCTATAAAAAATAAAGTTATATTTTACGTTATAATATAAGTGAGCGAAGGAGGACTATAGTATGGGTATCTTTACTAAATTCTAATCGCAAGGTGAATCTTTTGGACTATCGCCTTGCTGATCAAAAACAGATGATTAGGAGGCTGAAAAAATGTCATATTTTACATACAAATCAAAAAAGATTTTCTATCAAGAAGCAGGAACTGGAGAACCACTCATCATGCTGCATGGAGATACTGCATCTTCTAGAATGTTTGAATTTTTATTACCTTTATATCAGGAAAATTTTAAAGTAATTTTATTAGATTTTTTAGGCAATGGTCGATCTGATCGAGTCAAAGAATTTCCTGAAGATCTTTGGATTACACAAGCAGATCAAGTGATTTCTTTAATTGAGCATTTAAAACTTGAAAAAGCCAATCTTTTAGGAACGAGCGGAGGAGCATGGGTTGCCATTAATACCGCATTAAAACGCCCTGACCTAATTCACAAAGTAATTGCAGACAGTTTTGATGGAAGGTGCTTGCATGAAAACTTCGCAGAAAATCTTATACAGGAAAGAGAATTCGCAAAACATGATCTGCAGGCAAATCAATTCTATGAGTGGTGCCAAGGTAAAGATTGGCAAACAGTGGTAGATAAAAACACACAGGCCCTTACAAAGTGTGCAACTAATCATATTCCCCTTTTCTGTAAACCATTAGAAATTCTTAAATCACCAATCCTTTTTATGGGAAGCATAGAAGATGAAATGTGTCGTAAAAATCTAGCAGAAGAATACGAAAACATGATTTCCCTTGTAGATCATGGATACATGTACATCTTTAAAACTGGTGGACACCCTGCCATCTTATCTAATGCTGAAATGGCATCAAAGATCATTAAAGAATTTCTAGTTTGACCATAAAAAACAAGCGGCTAATCTTTACGATTAACCGCTTGTTATTAATAACTCATACAGCTTTTTACAGCTCGCTTCCAATCATCATATAATTTTTCAACCGATTCATGTGTACGTTTTGGCATAAAACGTGTTGTTTCAACTTCTTTAAAATCATCCATAGTATACATACCAGTACTAAGGCCAGCAAGTCTTGCAGCTCCCAATGCCGTTGTCTCACTAAATTGTGAACGAATTACAGGAATTTCCAGGATATCACTTTGAAACTGTAATAAGAAATTGTTCTTGCTGGCACCGCCATCAACCTTAATTTCATGAATCTTTTCTTGAAGTTCTTCTTCCATTACAATGATAAGATCTTTACTTTGATAAGCCATAGACTCTAAAGCTGCACGAACAATATGGCGAATATCTGTACCTCGTGTCAGTCCAAAAATAGCTCCCTTGCATTTTTCATTCCAATAAGGAGCACCTAAACCTGTAAATGCAGGGATGATCATGACCCCATTACAGGAATCAACACTTGTTGCGATTTCTTCGGTCTGACTGGCATCCTGAAATAATTTTAAACCATCACGTAACCATTGAATCAAACTTCCGGATACAAAAATACTTCCTTCCAAGGCATAATTAACTTTTCCATTGATTCGCCATGCCACAGTTGACAATAAGCCATATTTTGAAATGATTGGCTCTTCTCCAGTATTGATCAAAAGAAAACCACCTGTTCCATAGGTATTCTTTACATCTCCTCTATCAAAACAAGATTGTCCAAACAAGGCAGCCTGCTGATCTCCAACAATAGCTCCAATTGGGCAGGAATAATTAAAGAAGAACATAGGATCTATATTCCCTATGACACCTGATGTATCTACTATATTTGGTAACATAGACTTAGGAATATTAAATATCTGTAATAATTCATCATCAAATTCCAGAGTATGAATATTGAATAATAACGTTCTCGAGGCATTGGTTACATCCGTGACATGAACTGCTCCATTGGTCATTTTCCAAACCAACCATGTATCAATCGTACCAAATAATAAATTTTCTACAGGAGGTAAATTCTCGACATTTTCTAATATCCAGCGAATCTTGCTGGCGCTAAAATAAGGATCAAGCACAAGACCTGTTTTTGCTTTAATAACTTTTTCTTTAGGTGTATTACGATATCGATCTACGATCGAGGCTGTTTGTCTTGATTGCCAAACGATTGCATTATAAACCGGCAATCCGGTTGTCTTATCCCAGACAACTGTAGTTTCTCTTTGATTTGTGATTCCAATGCTCATGACATCTTGTGGTTTAATATCATGTCCTTGAAATAATTGTGCTAAAACACTTAATGTGGAAAGCCATATTTCATTGGCATCCTGTTCGACCCATCCTGGTTCAGGAAAGCTGTTTTTTATTTCCTTTTGTGCAATTTTTACAATATTTTGATTTCGATCAAAAACAATAGCACGTGTGCTTGTCGTTCCCTGATCGATTGCGATTATATATTTTTTCATACTGCTTCACTCCTACTTGCCATTCCATTATATCATGTAAGCGCTTTTAATTTAGAATAATATTTAATTCTTCAAATAGCTAAGCTATAATAACTAAACGGAGATGAGTGTAAATGGAAGTGGTTGAAAATCGTTTTATTCAAGGACTAAAAGATAGTGTTCCCATTGGTTTAGGCTATCTTTCAGTGTCCTTTACCTTTGGCATGATGTGTGTATCATCCGGTATTCCTGTAGAAGTAGCTGTTGTTATTTCATTGACCAATTTAACAAGTGCCGGTCAATTTAATGGATTGATATTAATTTTAGAAGCAGCTCCTCTAATGGAACTAGCTATGTCACAATTTATCATCAATTTAAGATATGCTTTGATGTCTTTATCTTTATCGCAAAAAATTGATAAGAAAATGAGCACCTTGGATCGTGCTTTCATTTCTTTTGGAATTACTGATGAAATTTTTGCCTTGGCCAGCTCAACCTATGAAAGAGTTGGTCGAAATTATATGCTTGGTTTAATCCTTTTCCCTGTTTTTTGTTGGACCTTAGGAACATTTATTGGTGGTTCAGCGACCGCACTGATGCCAGAAACATTACGAAACGCCTTAGGCATTGCGATTTATGGCATGTTTTTAGCCATCATTATTCCTCCAGCCAAAAAATTAAAGAATGTACGAAAAGTTTTGATCTTCTCTATCATTCTCAGCTGTTTCTTTGAACTCATCAAACCTGTAATAGAAATATCCAGTGGATTTGTGATCATTCTTTGTACGATTTTAGCTGCTGGACTTGGGGCTTACTTTTTCCCGGTAAAGGAGATCGAACATGAGTAAATATCTACCCTATATTTTAACCATGGCTATTACCACCTATCTCATTCGTATGATCCCGTTAACGTTCTTTCAAAAAGAATTGAAAAGCCCTTTTATTAAATCATTCTTATTTTATGTGCCTTATGCTGTTTTAGGCGCTATGACTTTCCCCGCTATATTTACAGCTTCCCAAAACTTGATACCAAGCTTAGCCGGAACGATCGTCGCCTTGATTCTGGCATATAAAGAAAAAGGGTTGCTAACGGTTGCGATAGGTGCTTGTATTGCCGTATATATCACGGAATTAATCCTATAAAAATAGAGTCAACCAGCTATTACTTGCTATTGACTCTTTTTAAATATACTTCAATTTTATCTATATTTTTAATTGATTGATCAATTACTTCCTGCATTTAAAAATACCTTTATTCTTCAATCATTTCGATACAATGTTTTGGACATGTCTTCATACAAAGTGTGCAGCCTACACAAGCATTCTTATCCAGTTGCCATAGTTTTTGTGTTCGATCAACATTGATAGCCTGCTTAGGACATTTCTTGGCACATAAACCACAATAAACACAGTCTTCTTTTGCCTGTGGAAATTGTTGTTTTTTTACAGGGCGTACATATATTTCTGTATTCTTTTGGGTATCCGGCATAGTATACCCTTTTTTCATATGCAAACACTTTTTAGGACAGACATTGATACAGTTTCCACATTGCACACAATCAAAGCGATCAATGCTCCATGTTCCCTTCTGCCTGTCCACTTGAATTGCTCCAGGAGGACAATTCTGAGCACAAAGAGTGCAAGAGATACACTGTTCAATATCTATTTCAATATGCCCTCTCATTCGTTCGGCATAATTGGACTGTTTAAATGGATACTCTTCTGTTACCGGTTTTGATACAAGATTCTCCATAATTTGACGGGTAAATACAAACATCTTTGTTGGTTTCATGAACTTACCTCTCTGTACAACTGATACAAGGATCGATCGTAAGGATCAACAAGGCAACATCCCCTAATTGACATCCCTTTAACAGATCCAACATAGCCGGAATATTGGATGTTGTCGGGGTACGTAAACGGAAACGATCCAGATATTTTGTTCCATTCCCTTTTGTATAATATATAGCTTCCCCGCGGGGCTGCTCAATACGAATAAAGCACTCTCCTTCAGGATTGCCTTTGACTGGAACAGATATCTCACCTTGTGGAATCTTTGAAATCAATTCATGCAAAATCTCAAAAGACTGCATGATTTCCGCAAGGCGAACCTTCACTCGCGCATATGAATCCCCTTCAATCGCAATGATCGGTCCAAAGTTTAATTCTGAATAAGCCGCATACCCTGTCTCTCTTGAATCATATGGAACACCACTGGCACGTAACATCGGTCCACAGGCTCCTGCTATATAGGCCTGTTCTTTGCTTAAGACACCCAAGCCACGTAAACGAGAATTGACAAGACGATCCTCTAAGAATGTTCTAGTAATTGGCTTTAACTCTTTTTCCATATCCGTTAATGTCTGATCAATAATTTTCAACATGGATGGATCGATATCTTTTAATACACCACCAACCTGATTTACAGAAAATATGATTCTTCCTCCTGTGGTCATATCAAATAGATCCAATACTTTTTCACGCAGACGCCAGCTTTGCATAAACAAAGCCTCAAATCCCAAAGCATCTGCCAATAGACCCAACCATAATAAATGCGAATGGATTCGACTTAATTCCATCCATAAAGTTCTTAAATATTTAGCACGTCTAGGTACATCAATATTCATCATATGTTCAATGCTCTCACAATACCCTAAGCCATGCCCAAAGCTACAGATACCACATACTCTTTCAGCTATATATACATATTGTTTAAAATCCTTTGTTTCTACCAGCTTTTCAAGTCCTCGATGCACAAAACCAATATTTGGGATTGCCTCCACTACAACTTCATCTTCTAAGACCAGATCCAAATGAATCGGTTCAGGAAGTACAGGATGTTGAGGACCAAAAGGAATGACACTTCGCTTTGCCATTATGCATCCTCCTTCGCTTTAAAAGGTGTATCTGCTTCTATACGATATAGTTTATGTTTATAGTCCATAGTAATATTTTCAATCTTGACACCAAATAGTTCAGCGGCTTCATTTTCCTGTAAAAAAGCACAGGGATAAATTTGTGTAACTGAAGAAATAGGTTCATCATTTTTTAAATAAATACGCAAAGTATCCATATCAAGATCTTTGACAAAGGTATAACTCATTTCAAAGCCATCATTTATTGTTACCGCACAAATCTGTGCCAAACGCCATCCTTCCATCTTTCGTTTTATGCAGGAGGCATATAGTTCTTCTTTATTGGATTGGATGATACGATCACTCATGTTCAACAGCCTCCCTTTTCTTTTCTAATATATCAACAGCCTTTAATACTCCATCTATGATTGATTGAGGTCTAGCTGCACAACCTGGTACATACACATCAACAGGAATGATTTTATCCACCCCACCTAAAATATTGTAACAATCTTTAAAAACACCGCCTGTGCAGGCACAGATTCCAACCGCAACCACAACTTTGGGATGCGGCATCTGTGAATAAATCTGCTTTACAACTTCAGCACTTTGAGCATTCACACCGCCGGTAATTAATAGTATGTCCGCATGGAAAGGATTTCCGGTATTGATGATTCCAAATCGTTCAATATCAAATCGAGGCATCGTACAAGCTAAAACTTCTATATCACACCCATTACAGCTGCTTGCATCATAATGCAGCATCCAAGGCGACTTTTTTAAATGTTCCATCGCGCTTCACCTCACTATATCAACATCAAGATCAAAATATTGATTCCGCCACACAACAGCGTAATTAACCAACAGACATTCAATACATATCTCCAGTTGATGCGGGCACTGACATTATCGATGACGATTTCTATAAAATAAACACCCAGACAAGCTATGATCGCAATGATCCAGCTATACCGGTTTGAATTGATAAAGAACAAGGCAACCACTGCCAGCAGCAACATCTTCTCATAGTATTCCCCAATTTCCATGATAGCCAGAGTTGGCCCGGACATCTCCGTTGTAATTCCTTTCACGACCTCCTGATGAGCATGATGAGAAGTGGATAGATCAAACGGCGATTTTCTTAACTTGATAGCCATGATCAAGATGTAACCTACAAATAAGCCTGGCATCATCAAAATTACAGATGTACTTTGTTGAATGATATCATCTACACGAAATGACCCTGTTGCCAAATAAAACCCTACCGCAATCAAGAGCGTCATAGGTTCATACGCCATCATCTGCAACATTTCACGACTCGCTCCTATATTGGAATACGGTGAAGAATCACTGCTGGCTGCCAAGATCAAAAACATATCGGCAGTCGACAAAATAAACAAGCTCATTAATATATCTGTCCCAAAGAACACCATACCACCGGCAATTGCCAAGAAAACTAAATAGCTGCAGTTCAACAATAATTGAACACTGTTTACCGCAATCATCTGTTTTGAAAATAATTTAATCAGATCATAAAATGGCTGAAAGATTGAAGGTCCTTTTCTTCCCTGCATGCGAGCTGTGATCTTACGATCTATCCCGTCTAACAAAGCTCCAACAAAAGGAGCCAGAATCAAATACAGTGCCAAAGATATAAACCGGTTCATCACAAGATTCCTCCTAAAAGTATCGCAAAACATACGATCAATACGCTGGAAGCTACAATTTGAGAAGGTTTCAACAATCTTCGTCTGCCAAACTCAAAACGCAAATACCAGTTAGAAAGATAAAGTTTCTTAGATTCTCCCATGCTGTCAATAAAATGAGAATTATCCCCTGTATTGATACCATTCATATAAGTAGGCACATAATCTCTAGGCGCCGTTCTTGTAATCAAGAACATAACACTCGGTACAACTAAAATGCTGAAGACCATTATGACCATCGTTGTTAACTCACTCATGGATAAAACATCATGCGTTGATCCAAATAATGTCAAAACAACTGGATTCACAATATATTTTGCCAATAGCGGGAACAATAAACACAGACAAATCATGATACCACAAAGAATATTCATAGAAAAATATTCATCTTTACGAGTTTTATCCTCATCCGGTGTCTTTGGCTTATGCATTGCGATCAACTTTCCTAACCACTTGGTCCAATAGAACATCGTTGAAGCACTACCAAAGGCAATAAACATTACTAATAACACATTCCCTGAATCCACAAAGGCCTTTAAGGCAACCCATTTACTGATTAACATACCAAAAGGGGCTAAATACATTCCAGCAATTCCTATACCGATGATATAAGCTAATTTAGGCAATCTTAAAATCAAACCATGCATATGTTCAATATCACGCGATCCAATGCTGTTTTCTGTAGCTCCCACACCTTCAAACAACATAGATTTGCTGACGGAATGAAAGATCATCAAGAAAATGGCTGCCCATACCGTTTGTTCTACACCAATTCCAGCACATGCTACAATCAAACCAAGATTAGAAATTGTTGAAAATGCCAGAACTTTTTTGGCATCATTTTGAGCTATTGCCATCAAACTAGCCATGATAAAAGTAAATCCACCAATAAAAGAAACCATACTTCCACATAAAGTGCCATTTAAAGCAGGAGCTAATCGAATCAATAAATAAACACCTGCTTTGACCATGGTTGCACTGTGTAATAAAGCACTGGATGGTGTTGGAGCTACCATCGCTCCATATAACCATGTTGAAAATGGTAGCTGGGCGCTCTTTGTCAAACCAGCAAGTGCCAATAAGCCAATTACCAGCATATTTCCATTGGAAACAATTACACTTAGCTGTACACTATGAGAACTCATCGCACATAACCAGATAGCCAGAGCAAAACCTACACCACCTAGCAAATTCATCCACAAAGCTCTAAAACTATTATCAATTGCTTCTTCCGTCCTGGTATATCCAATCAACAAAAAAGAAATAACACTTGTAATCTCCCAGAAGAAATAAAGCCAGATCAGATTGGATGAAAGCACCAAGCCAAACATTGCGGCCATAAACACAAACAACAAAGATAAAAACGTTGAACTTCGATCAAGGACCCCACGATGATTTTCATGATAGCTTTTCATATAACCAACGGAATAAATCCCAATCAAGCCACCAATCACAGCACAGATTACGCACATTAAAAGGGCTAAAGAATCAACTTGTGTATGAGTGGATTCAACCAAAGGAATCGTATACTCGACCCATAAAACCAAAAGTGTTTGAAAGATCGACAATAGGCAAACCCATCGTTTTTTATATTTAAAGCTCATATAAATTATAAAAATCATCAATAAGATTTCAACAATCTGCATAAGATGATCTACAAAGACTGTATCCACATAATAGCGCCATGTATTTTGCCCATCTATGATCCATGTTGCAACCATAAAAAAAGTTGTGACCATCATCAAAGCAGCCGTTATATAAATGATTAATCCACGTGTTTTTTCATTATGAATCAAATAAATCAACACAGCCCCAATAAGAGGTATGCCTGTTAATGTCGGTATCAAAAACATAACGTCCCTCCACGATCTCTCTGATTCTCATTATATTCCTATTTGTAAGAGGTTTCCATTCATTTTTCAAGTTTTGAGGCGTATAATGGCATTATGCATGAAATCGATATCACACAACACATTCTTAAAGATGTAATTAAAATCGCTGAGTCAAAAAACGCAAAAAAGGTAACAGAAATTCGTCTAGTACTGGGACCATTTTCCGGTTTTGTGCCAGAGTGTATTCAAATGTATATGGATATTTTGGCAAAAGATACAATTTGCCATGGTGTACAGATCAAAGTAAAAGAAATTCCTTTAAAAGTCTATTGTAATCAATGTCATAAAGAAGCTTTGATTGATCGAAAACATATTGAATGTCCTTTTTGTCACAGCATTGATCTAAAACGTCTTTCAGGAAATGAATGTCTTATCGAGAGCATTGAGGTGGAATAATATGGAAATTAAAGTATATCATCAGATCATGGACTGGAATCAAGATGTCTCTGATCAAGTAAAAGAAACTTTGAAAGAACATTATACTGTACTGATCAATATCATGGGTTCGCCAGGAGCTGGTAAAACAAGTTTGATCAAAAATATCATTGAACAATTAAGAGATACATTTTCAATTGGCGTCATTGAAGGCGATATCACAACGGATATCGATGCCAAAACAATTGCCGAAATGAACGTCCCAAGCGTTGAATTAAATACCGATGGAGCCTGCCATATCGAAGCTATGAGCATCCAAAATATATTAAAAGACTTCGAACTAGATTCTATCGATGTTTTGCTCGTTGAAAATATTGGCAATCTCGTCTGTCCAGCTGAATTTGATATTGGAGAAAATATGCGTATTACAATACTTAGCGTTCCTGAAGGTGATGATAAAGTCGTAAAATACCCTTTGATGTTCACCGATACCGATTGCTTAGTAATCAATAAAATAGATGTACTGCCTTATTTTGATTTTGATCTAGAAAGAGTACAAAATGATTATCATGGCATCAATCCAAATGCCCCTTTCTTTTCAGTCAGCACAAAAGATAAGAAAGGTCTTAATGAATTTATTGATCATTTAAAAGAAAGGATCGAACAAATGCTCCATGAAGCATCTTAAGATACAAGTACAAGGCATCGTACAAGGAGTAGGTTTTCGTCCCTTTGTTCACCGTCTTGCCTTACAAAACAATCTAAAAGGATATGCTTATAATGATGCCCAAGGTATCATCATTCATATTCAAGGTAATTCTAAAGACACCGATATATTTTTAGAACAGTTAAAAAGTCAGGCTCCTGTGCTTTCTAAAATTGAAAATATCGAAATTGAAGAGTATCCTATGGAATCTTTTAACGATTTTCAAATTAAAGAAAGTCAAAATGGAATCCATCAGACACTCATTTCACCAGATATTGCCCCTTGTGAAGACTGCATTCATGAAATGTTAGATCCAAATAATCGTAGATACCATTATCCTTTTATTAATTGTACGAATTGCGGCCCTCGCTACTCGATCATTCAAGATATTCCTTATGATCGCAAAAATACGACAATGTCTGATTTCAAGCTTTGTTCACAATGCGACAAAGAATATCATGATATTCGAGATCGACGCTATCATGCCCAGCCAAATGCCTGCAAAGAATGCGGTCCAAAACTCATTTATGTAGGGAATAAACAAGATGAAGACGAATTAGAAAACGCTATAAACGATTTAAAGGAAGGAAAGATCGTTGCCATTAAAGGCATTGGAGGAATCCATCTAGCCTGTGATGCCAACAATAAACAAGCTGTTTTACGACTCAGGAAAAGAAAACAAAGAGAATCCAAGCCCTTTGCGATCATGGCAAAAGATATTCAAACTGCAAAAGAATTGGTAGATATCTCTTCTGTTGAAGAAAGCTTTTTAACAAGCAAAGAAAGACCTATCGTACTATGCAAAAAGAAAGATCCAAATTCATACATAGAACTATCCGAAAACAAAGAATTAGGAATCTTTTTACCATATAGTCCATTACATATTTTATTATTGGAAAGATGTCCTGTTTTAGTGATGACAAGTGCCAATCTTTCAGATACACCTGTATTAATAGATAATGAAGAAGCCCTGATAAAACTAAAAGACATTGCGGACTCTTTCCTGCTGCATGATCGAAAGATTGAAAATCGATGTGATGACTCCTTGATTCGAATCGTAAATGATAAACCATATTTTATCCGCAAGAGTCGAGGATATGCACCAATTGTGATCCATACACCATTTGATGTTGATGGTTTACTAGCACTAGGAGCTCATCAAAAAGGAAGTTTTGCCCTGGGAAAAGATCATCATGTTTTTATAAGTCCTTATATTGGAAACATGGAAACAATTGAAACCATGGAACACTTTACTAAAGCTCTTGATACCTATAAACGCCTTTTCGAAATTACGCCGCGTCAAGCTGGCTGTGATCAACATCCTGATTATGCATCAACTTTATATGCACAAAGTTTAGACATCCCTATAACCAAGATATATCACCATCATGCACATATGGCCAGCTGCATGTTTGAACATGAACTAAGCGGACCATGTTTTGGTATCATATGGGATGGGACTGGTCTTGGTAAAGATCAAACGATCTGGGGTGCTGAATTTTTAATTGGTGACTACCAAGATTTTGTCCGTATAGGTTCCATTAAACCAATTGATCTAATTGGAAGTGAACAGGCAATCCATGAAATAGGACGAATTGGCTTGGTCATGAGCATGGACGCCAACATTGAACAAACATTCTTTGAGCCAACAAAACAAGAACTATTAAAAAAGATAAGGATTCAAAACAGTGTTTCTGCCACAAGTATGGGTCGATTATTTGATGGACTATACAGTATCCTAACAAAGAAAATAACTCAAGACTACGATGGACAAGCTCCTATGCTACTTGAATCTATGGTTCAGCCAACAGATAAAAGATATTCTTTAAAATTCTATGAAAAAGAACATGTACGATACTTTGACTGGACACCTATGGTCAAAGAAATGATCCAGGATACTGATGATATCCACATCAAAGCCCAAAAGGCAATCAATACGATCATTGATATGGCTATCAAACAAGTTCATACATTAAATAAAGAAAATCTGCCTATCATTTTAAGTGGTGGTTGTTTTCAAAATTTGCAGTTATTACAAGGAATTTATAAAAAGCTTATAAAAGAAAACTATACAGTTTACTGGCATGAAAAAGTAAGCTGCAACGATGAAGGTATAGCCTTAGGACAACTTGCTATCTTAAGTCAAAGAAGGAAGTGATCACAATGTGTTTAGCCATTCCCTTAACGATTGAAGAAATCCAAGATAAAACAGCTGTCGCCAGCGCCAATGGCATATCACAAAAAATACGAATTGATTTTTTACCGGATATACAAATTGGTGATGAAGTTCTGGTACATGCTGGATTTGCGATAGAAAAGATCGATAAAGAAGAAGCTATGAAAACCAAAGAAGTATATAAGGAGCTGTTTGATGTTATTAAATAAACCAAAAAGAAAAATCAAACTCATGGAGATTTGTGGTACGCATACGATGTCTATTGCCCAAAATGGAATACGTTCTTTGCTGGATGAGGATATAGAACTCGTATCTGGACCTGGATGCCCTGTCTGCGTCACTCCTTCCAGCATCATTGATATATGTTTAGAGCTCCTTAAAGATCCAAATATCATGATCTTCAGTTATGGAGATATGTTACGAGTACCAGGCTCTAAAGGAAAACGCCTGTTTCAACATAAACAGGTAAAGATGTGTTTATCTCCTTTAGAAGCTTTAGATTATGCCAAAGAAAATCCAAATAAACAAATCATCTTTCTAGGAGTTGGTTTTGAAACCACAACACCGGGAAGTGCCATTTGCATCCTAGAAGCCTACAAACAAAATATTAAAAACTTTTTCTTTTACAGCTTATTAAAACGAACAGAACCGGCTCTTCGAACTTTATTAAAAGATGATCCTGACATTGATGGTTTTATTTGCCCTGGTCATGTCGCATGCATCCTTGGTGAACAAGGCTTTCAATTTCTGAGTAAAGAATATCATAAACCTGGTGTTATCAGCGGTTTTGAAGCCGAAGATATCTTATGTTCAATTAATCTTTTGATTGATATGATCAATCAGGATACACCAGCCATCAAAAACACATATCAAAGAGCGGTCCGCTATAATGGAAACCAGAAAGCTCTAAGCTTGATCCATGACGTTTTTGAACCGGAAACTTCACTTTGGAAAGGATTAGGAAATATCGAAAAAAGTGGTCTTAAGTTAAAAGATACATATTCTCAATTTGATGCCAAAATCTATTTTCAGCTACCTTTACTAGAAAATAAAGAACCTAAAGGATGTCAATGTGCCAATATATTGACTGGGAAGAAAAACCCGATAGAATGTCCATTATTCCAAAAAATATGTACACCCCAAAATCCCATTGGACCATGTATGGTTTCAAGTGAGGGAGCCTGTGCAGCAAGCTTTATGTATGAGGAGAGATTATGAAGAATATCATCACGATCGATCATGGAAGCGGAGGTCAACTGACTTCCCAATTAATAGAAGATATCATTGTTCCATCATTTCAAAATAATGCCTTAAATGAGCTTAAAGATGGAGCTATCTTGATAAACCAAGAACACCCTCTTGTTTTTTCCACAGACAGTTTTGTAGTTGATCCCTGGAAATTTTCTGGAGGCGATATAGGAAAGCTGGCGATCTGTGGTACAAACAATGATATTTTGATGGCTGGAGGAATTCCAAAATATCTATCCTGTTCCTTGATCATTGAAGAAGGCTTTCTTCTAGATGATCTTAAGCTTATCTTAAACTCTATGAAAGAAACCGCAAAAGTTTGTGATATCCAAATAGTTACAGGTGATACAAAAGTCATTGAAAAACAAAAAGGAAACCAGATCTTTATTAATACATCTGGTATTGGCTTCTTAAAACGAAAAACATCTTACTCCTACAAAGAAGAAGATGTTGTAATCGTATCTGGAAGCATTGCCCGCCATGGTGCCAGTATCTTTATGGCAAGAGAAGATATCCAACTTCTAGGTGAGGTTCATTCTGATTGTGCTCCTTTAAATGAGCAAGCCAAGAATGCTATGGATATAGAAGGACTTCGTATCATGCGCGATCCAACACGAGGCGGTGTTGCGACTACCTGTATTGAATTGATTGAACAAACTGAATTTGGAATGGAACTTTATGAACAAGAAATTCCAATTGATCTAGATGTCAAAACACTTTGTTCTTTACTCGGCTTTGATCCTTTATATTTAGCCTGTGAAGGACGAATGTTAGCTATATGCGCTAAAGAGGATGCCAATAAAATGTGTCAAGCTCTTGGACAAGATGCCAAGATCATTGGAAAAATCACAAAAAGCCATCCAAAAGAACTTCATTTAAAAACAAAATTAGGAGCTACCAGACGTTTAAGAAAACTATCTGGTCAACCTCTTCCAAGAATTTGCTAGGATATACCTAGCTTTTTTTGACGCAAATAATCCTAATGTATGTTTTGGACGCAGATTAGCCATTTTATTCAAAATGGCACAAAAAAAGGCCATCTTTTGATGACCTATAAGAATTAATCATGAATTTTATAATTCTGTAATAAGAATTCAGCTACACCTTCAGCTTCTGGATCATGACTTCCTTTATTTGTATCTAACGCATAGATTTCTTTCATTTCTTCTGATGTTAATTCGAAATCAAAGATATCAAGATTGCTTGCGATACGACTAGGGTTTGTTGATTTTGGAAGAACGATCAATCCATCTTGTACTTCAAATCGTAAAATGATCTGTCCTGTATCTTTACCATATTTTTCAGCTAGACGTGTAAAGACTGGATGTGCTAATAAATCTTTATTTCCATGACCTAATGGCTGATATGCTTCAATCTTTACATTATTTTTATCCAATAATTCTCTTAGTTCGCGCTGTTGGAAGAATGGATTACATTCAACTTGGTTTACGGCTGGCATTGTTTTAAAATGAGGTACAAACTGATTCCAGATTCTTGGTGTCATATTTGAAACACCGATAGATTTGATCTTTCCTTCAGCTTTTGCCTCTTCCAAAGCTTTCCAAGCGCCTTCTACATCACCATATGGTTGATGTAACAAGTATAGATCCATATAATCTAGACCTAATTTTTCTAAGGATCTTTCGATTCCTTTTTTGGCTGCTTCATAGCCATAATCTTGCAGCCACAATTTGCTTGTGATAAAAATTTCTTTTCGATCAATTCCACTATCTTTTACAGCTTTACCAACTTCAGCTTCATTAAAATAGGCAGCAGCTGTATCAATATGACGATATCCAGCTTTTAAAGCCTGTAATACTGCATCATACGTTGAACCATCATTTGGAATCATAAAGACTCCAAATCCAACCTGAGGAATTTGATTTCCATCATTTAAAATAATATTTTTCATGATCAACACTCCTTTTTATTCATGAATTTTCATGCCACAAAGTGCTTTAACAAAAGCTGGATCATCATGATTTACGATTTCACTATGTCCAAGATCTTTTGAAGCAATTTTGTTCATTTCTTCTTCGGTTAATTCAAAATCCCAGATATCAATATTTTGTTCCATTCTTTCTTTATGAACAGACTTAGGGATGATTGATACACCACGCTGTGCATTCCAACGTAATACAACCTGTGCTGCACTCTTACCATATTTATTTCCGATTTCAACCAATTCTAGATCTGTAAAGATTCCATGCTTTCCTTCAGCTAATGGTCCCCAAGCCTGTGGAACAACGCCATATTCCTGCATGTTCTTCAATGCGTTTTCCTGTGTAAAGAATGGATGTAATTCGACCTGGTTAACTGCTGGTTTGATATCAACTGTTTCACACAAGTTTGCCAAGATACTTGGATAGAAATTAGCTACACCAATTGCTTTTGTCAAACCATCTTTATAAGCTTTTTCAATACCACGGTATGCCGCAAAGTAATCAGACATTGGCTGATGTAATAATACAAGATCTACATAATTCATATTTAATTTTTCCAATGAAGCTTTTACTGCTTCATAAGCTGTTTCCTCGTTCTTTTGATCCTGTACCCAGACTTTTGTAGTAATGAATAATTCATCTCTTGTCACCAAACCATCTTTGATTGCTCGCTCAACAGCTTTTCCAACCGCAACCTCATTCATATAAGCAGCTGCTGTATCAATCAAACGATACCCAGTTTCAATTGCCTGATAAACAACTTCTTCACATTGTTCTAAATCTGGAATCTGGAAAACTCCAAATCCTTCTAATGGCATCTTAGCTCCAGTGTTTAGTGTTAAATATTCCATTATAAATTCCTCCTTATTTTTTCTGATCATTGGCTTCAACTATCTCACATAATGTAATGTTCTCGTTGCGATATCGCGCATGCGGATTCTTCTCAGATATTGTCATTTGAATTGCCTTGGTCGGACAGGCATGAATACAGGCCATACAAGTAATGCATTCTTGTCCATTCCAATGACTTCTTTGATCTTTTACATGAAAACAACCTTTTGGACATATTTTTTCACATATGCTGCAACCAATACAGGAATCTGTGATCACATATATTTTTTTGTACATGTCCTTAGGATGACTAGCCACAATGTCCAAATACATTTGATGAACTCGATGATCTTCATCTGTAACACTTGAGATCATTTTCTTTCCGGCATCAATATCTTCTTTGATCTGTTTAATTTGTTCATCGACATGTTTATCGATCTTAATCTGTTCTTCCATATCAAAAACCGGTAAATAGTTATCAACCATTAAGATTACATTGATATAGGATGGATCAATTCCTTGTTCTTTAAAAAATTCTGGGCAAGTTCACTAGCTCCTCCATGACGATTTCCATATGTTAAAACTATATAGAAATAATCTGTATCAAAATGCGCTTTTCGCAAAAAATCTTTGACCATATTTGGTACTTCATGTCCATATACAGGAGCTACAATTCCAATTTTATCAGCTTTAAAATTTAGATCTTCTTGATGAATTACTTGAGGAATACTGATAATTTCCTCATCCAATTGTTTTGCGACATAAAGACTGTTTCCAGTACCAGTACATGGTGTCCTCCTTTAAATTTTTGAATTCGTTAATCAATAGTGGTATAATCCGGTTGTATCTACCGGTTTTACACAACCGTTTATATATTGCGGTTGTTACTACCGGTCAATAGATTTTTATAATTTTTGGAGGAAATTTTTATGTACACAATGATGCAGGTATGCCGAAAACTCGATTTAACGTATCAAACCTTAAAATATTATTGTAATGAAGGTCTTGTCCCCAATGTAAAACGTGATGAAAACAATCGTCGAATCTTTGACGAACATGATGTAAATTGGATCAATGATCTAACTTGTTTAAAAAAATGTGATTTCAGCATCAAGGAAATGAAAGAATATCTAAACCTTTGTCTAGAAGGTCCTTCTACTATTCCTATTCGCAAAGAAATGTTAAAAAAGAAACGAAGTGATTTAGAACAATCCATAAAACAACTTGAAGAAAGCATAGATTATATTGACTGGAAACAAAACTTCTATGATGAAGTACTAAGTGGAAAACGTCCCTATGTCAGCAATCTCATCAAGACAAAATAAAAAGGATTTATCATATGCAGACAGAAAAAAGAATTCATAACTGTTCTCACTTAACCCCTGTGGAAAACGAAATTGCGAATTATATATTATCTCACAAAGATGAGGTAATTAATTCATCCATCCAGGAATTGTCTGAAAAAATTCATGTTTCTAAATCCGCTATACACCGTTTCTGCAAAAAAATTGATTTCAAAGGTTTTAATGAACTTAAAATTCAATTGACAAATGATATATCTGCAGGCATTTATAAAGAGCATGATATCGATATCAATTATCCGTTTACCATACAAGATACCCCAATAGAAATAGCAGCAAAACTTTTGGAATTATATGAAAAAACTATTCAGGATACATTATCTTGTCTAGATAAGCAAAAGCTTGAACATGCTACTAAACTCATGTCTAAAGCAACATCAATCGATATTTATACGCATGCCCATAATATGAATATTGCGAAAAACTTCCAGGACAAAATGTTAACTATTGGCAAAATTGTTAACTGCCCTGAATCTTTCTATGAACAAAGACTTCATACATTAGCCAGTAATAAAAACCATGTTGCCCTAATTCTATCTTATTCAGCTAAAGCTTCATTTATCCTCCCTATCCTGCAAAAACTAAATGAAAAAAATATTTCTTGTATTTTAATTTCCGGTTACCAAAATAATCCATTTCCACAATATATTTGTGAACATCTAGGCATGAGCAACTGTGAAGAATTACAAGATAGAATCGTGCAATATTCCAGTCATATAGCTCTTCAATATGTTATGGATATCTTATTTGGTTGTATCTATAACCAGGATCGTTTAACAAATAAGAAATATGTTTTAAACGCGATGAATTATATGGACGATAGAAAGTTATAAATCTAAATTTTCACTTTTTTAACTATCTTCTCAAACTCTCAATTTGTTCAAAGATTAGACTATATCTTGAGAATGATTGTAAATATTCATTTCTTCTAATTTGATCAGATTCTCTATACATGATTTGATGCCAACTCTAAAACTCCACTTACTAAGAATAATTTACCAAGAAAAAAATGGATCCTGTAGCATAGGATCCTTTTTAACATATATATCTTTAGTGTCTAACTCCTTTTTAAAAGAAAAACTATCTCTCATTCTTTTTTAGTTCAGCAATAGTTGATTCCAAAGCTTTACCAGCCTTCTGCACAGTACACAGACAATGTAAGTCCGGATCATATGAATGAGGTCGAATATTTTTACATTCAGTATCATCTAGATTTTCTGTAAAGTGTCGCACACAAAGTTGAACAGCTTTCCTAAATTCGGCAAGTTGATCATGTGCTTTCTCTTTAATGAGAAGCTTAGATAAAACGGCAACACATCCAATCAAAGCACCACATGTTTTACCTGAGTACATACCACTTCCAAAACCCGCCAACATTTTCATACTGTCTTTGTCTAAATTAAGCGCATATACATCGTTAGCCGCATGAATTATCGTTTCAGAACAATTATACTTTTTTTCTTGATAGTAATATGTAATTCGTTCCTGAAGGTTCATATTATTTTCCTTCTTTCACTAGGTTGAAAACAACTTTGTCATGAATTGTTACACCATCCATTTTAAGCTTTTCAATCTTATCTTTGAATTGTGGTAAATATTTTTCATGAGCAATCAACAACTCGTCTAAAACTTCTTTGGCATTTTTTCCAGATGGAATCAAAGGGTTCAGGCTAAATGCTTCTAAAGCTAATCCATAATTTCCAGTAACGGCAGCCTCAATTGTGCATTCTTCCATTGCTTTCATACATTGAAGCCATCCTCTTTGTGCACTTGGCAATTTCCCCCATGCAATTGGCATCGGACCTTTTGCAGTAATAATTGAACTAATTTCAACTACACAATCTTCTGGTAATTCAGGAATAGCCCCTCGATTCTTTGTACTTACAACCATATGTATTTTCTTATCATTGTATATAGAATTGATACATTCACAAGCTGCATCGCTATAATATGCACCTCCACGAAGGCTCAATTCTTCTGGCTTCGTATCTAAATCTGGATTTTCATAAAGTTTGAATAGTCTCTCTTCAGTTTCCTTAACTTGTTGGCCACGAGTACCTACAGTTTTATATTCTTCTAAACTATGTTCCAACATTTCCTGTGATCGGTAATAATAACGATGGTATCCACAAGGAATCATTTGCATCTGTTCAATTTGTTCTTTAAAAAAAGGTACGTTAGCAATGTTTGCTGGCAAGCCAATATCTTTTCCCTCAAGCATAGCATCAATGACTTTTTGAGTAATATCTTTCCCTTCTTTATCATAGACCTTATGCCAATGAAAATGGTTGATACCAACAAATTGATAAACCAACTCTTTACTATCATAACCAATAGCAATAGGTTCTTTCATCATTGCAATTACTGGTACATTACATAAACCGACAACTTTATCCCAATTTCCATATTGAACAACTGCCTCTGTAACCATGCCGCTTGGATTCGTGAAATTAATTAACCAAGCATTTGGACATAGCTCTTTCATATCTTCTACGATATCTAAAATGACTGGAATAGTACGAAAAGCTTTAAAAATACCACCCGCTCCATTTGTTTCTTGGCCTAGCATTCCATAATAAGAAGGAATGCGTTCATCTTTAATACGTGCCTCTAAGAAACCTATACGAAATTGTGTTGTGACAAAATCTGCATTTGGTAAAGCTTCTCTTCGATCTAAAGTTGTGTAAATTTTAACATCATATCCGGCTTTTTCCCACATACGACGTGCCATAGCTGCATCAATTTCGACTTTATCTTTTCCATTTTCTACATCGACCAGCCAAATTTCTCGAACAGGTAATTCATGATATCGTTTAATGAAGCCATCCATAAGTTCTGGAGTATAACTACTTCCTCCACCAATTGTAACAATCTTAATTCCATCTTTCATTAGGTTTTCCTCCTTTTTTCATCTTCAAATTAAACCTTAGCTCAATGAAAAACAAGGTCATTAAAGCATCTTGGAACTTTGTTCATAAAAAAAGGGACTGATTTAAAATACTTTGAAACTTTCTGAAACGCATACCTTTTTTACTTAACTTTGATTCATTAAACTTTTCAAGAAAATGTCTTTTCTCTTAATAAATAATAGCTAATAAAATAATCTCTGCAAAAAAACAGCAAAAGAGAAATAATCTCCTAAACCAATCTTTTACAGAGCTTTTTTCTACACTGAGCGTATTATTTTCGCAGGTACACCACCAACAACTACATTTTCAAGAACATTTTTTGAAACTATGGCTCCAGCTGCAATCACAGAATTATCCCCAATTGTAACTCCAGGCAAGATTACTACATTTGCACCAATCCAGACATTCTTTCCTATATGAATCGGTGCAGGAAATAAATCATGTCTTTTATCAGGACTAATCCCATGATTTAATGTTGCCAAAACAACATTATGTCCTATTAGAGTACCATCTCCTATAAAGATTCCTCCCTGATCCTGAAAATGACATCCACTATTGATAAATACATTGATTCCAACTGTAATATTTTTTCCACAATCCGTATAGAACGGAGGAAACAAAGAAAATGTTTCATCTACTTGTTTACCAATTAATTCAGAAAAGATTTCTTTTATCTCTAGTGATGTATGATAGGAATTATTAAGTTTTGTTGTTAAGCGCATAGCCTGATGAGACAACCAGCCACAATATCGCATAGCATTACTATCACTTTGTACGATTTTTCCAGGTTCAAACGCTGATAAAAAGTCTTCTAAGTTCATTGTAACTGGCGATTTCGCATCGTCTTTTAAACTCTTTCCCAATTGATATAATTCTTCTAAAGTTTTAGACAGACTATTTTCTTTATCATTTGATGCTATAAAAATCCCCATATCCTCTAAATGCAAATAGTTCAAAAAAGATTATTTATATTCATAAATTGCACCACCATAGACATCATCACTTCCTGAAGATAAGATAAGTGCCGCTTTTTTTAAATATCTTGGTTTATCTAATGCGTATATACGATTAATAACACATTGTAGCTGACCAGAAAAACTATGATAATAAATTGGTGAAGCCAATACGAGCATCTGCGCTTCATCTAATAAAGGATATATCTGCTACATATCATCTTGTTGAGCACATCTTCTTTCATGATCTGTTTCCTTTTGATGACAGTATTCACAAGCCAAACAGCCCGATATGTTTTTTTGGCAAACATTGATGACATCTACATGATTCTTACTCTCCCTTACACCTTTTACGAAGGCATCTACCATTGCCGAAGTATTTCCATGTAAACGAGGACTCCATTCAATACAAGTATCTTCATTATCTATCCTCCAAAGAAAGAGTAATTGTTACATCACCACCACCGAGTGCTTCCTGCCATCCCGATAAATCATTAACATGTCCGATTTTCGTATAACTCCATGTATTAGTACCATAAAATAAAACAATTTGATTTCCTTGATATAGTACAATATCTCCCGATTGAGTCGTTATTTGTCTATTATCCGTTGGTAAACTTGTTCCAAGTAAACCTACAAAAAAAAATACCCAGATATTCGCTATAATATATCTAGCGGGAATGCAGAACACGTTCTTGAATACCTAGATAAAGGAATCATTGATTTTGGGCTGCTTTTTACAGAAATCGATACACAGAAGTATGAAATAATTCCTGTTCCAATCAAAGATTCATGGGGCGTATTGATGCGTAAAGATTCTCCTTTGGCGAGAAAAGAAAGTATACAGCCACAAGATTTATGGGATAAGCCGCTGATAGTTTCTCATCAGAAGGGAGATGATGTTTTCTTACATCAACGGCTTCAAAGAGATGAATCTCAGCTCCATATCGAAGCGACTTATAATTTAATCTTAAACGCTTCTTTATTCGTTGATGAAGGACTTGGATATGCATTATGCTATGAGAAACTTTTCAATACAAATGGCAGTAACCTTTGGCTTCGTCCTTTCTTTCCTCAATTGGAAGTTAGTGGATATATTGTATGGAAAAAATACCAGGTTTTGTCTAAAGCTGCAGAAATTTTCTTACAATATCTTCGTGAGGTTTTAGAAAAAGAGTATTAAATTTTTTATAATTTATGTTTTAAGGCTTAATAAAAGCCTTTTTTCTTCATCGTTTTCATTTTAGCTAAAACAAAAACAGATCAATATCAATTTCATACTAATTGTGATCTAAATCTTCTTCCTACTACGCATGCAAGAATAATTTTAATTAAATCCGGAATAATAAATGGAAAAACACAAATTGCTAGAACACTACCAATAGATAGAGCATTTTGATTCTGCAAGCTTACATTTAAAAACCAATATGTTCCAAATCCATAACAAAGACATAAACCTATAATTGAACAAAGAACAAAAAGGTTTGAATTATTCTTCCAAAAGCGTTCCGTCAACCATAAAAATAAGGAACTCCATACAAAGCCAACAATATATCCACCTGTCAAATCCAACAAAACACTCATTCCACCTCTAAATCCTGAAAAAACAGGTAGGCCAATAGCACCTGTTATAATATAGGCAAGCACATATAAAGTTCCCTTTTTCCCACCAAATAAAAAACAGATAAAAAATACTCCGAAAGTCTGTAATGTAAAAGGTATTGTCAAAGGAATCGAGATCCATGAGCATATTGCCAGTAAGGCAATACTAAATCCACCATAAGCTACTTCTTGAGTTTTCATGCTCTATATTTTATATGAATTCGTTTTTGTAATGCAAACATTTATTTTGATTATAAAAATATTTTGATGGTTCTATTTCATACATTCTTGCATCATATGTATACATTCATCTACTAATAATAAACTTGTTTATGTCATTAATTGATAATTTAGGCAACTTTTTTCATTTTTTTGCCATTTTGGTCATTTCCGGTGTGATAGATAAGTGAGAGAGGATTGAAAAAACGTAAATGCATGGTTCAATGACAATCCAAGTCTCTCATGATATATTGGAGGTGTGAAAAAATGATACAAAAAGAAAACAGCTTTGGTACGTTTGATCAGGAAATCAATGCCTTCTTCAAGGATGCACATCACTTTGCCTGTCTGATCAATACCTGTCTCTATCAGGGACAGGAGATCGTTAAACCACAAGATCTGATGCTGGTGGATCCAAAGATACAGGCCTATACAAGAGATG
>OJAI01000178.1_pt1 | contig 46444 bp, 24 predicted proteins | sample 1588891 | NCBI WGS metagenome assembly OJAI01 (sample SAMN03283255) | human gut metagenome | biome: human-associated habitat; material: feces | host: Homo sapiens | place: USA | collected 2013 | reverse complement strand
CGCGGGAAAACGTTTTATTATGGATATCCATCGGTGTAATCATAAATAATCCTCCTGTTTCATATCAACGGTTTCATTTCTTATTTATAACGGTCAATCAGGAGCCCTGTCCGGCCTTTCCGGCTCATCCCCGTGACTTCCCTGATTTCAATCCGTCCTTTGCCGCGGATGGAAATAACATCTCCTGCTTTTACGGTTTGCGACGCGCTCTTCACAGGCTGCCAGTTAATTTCCGTCCGACCGCTCTCTACGCATTGTACCATTTTGCTGCGGGAAATGCCAAATCCTGCCGCGCCGACCGCATCAAGCCGAAGCGAAGCGACTGTGGCACGCACCTCTCTGGCTGTCTTTTTAGGCGGCTCTAATTCTTCCAGAGATATTTCTTTTATCTGCACAGACACCATGGCGACTTTCAGAAAATTCCTCTTAAGCCATTCCGCCATGGAACTGTCTGCCACAATCTGGCATCCCGCGCCCTGCATGAGGATGTCTCCCAGAACTGCCCTGTCGATACCGAGCCCCATGAGTGCCCCCAGTACATCACGGTGGCCGATGAGCCTGTATCGGTCATCCCAGGTCACTTTCAATGCGGTCAGCCCGAAATCCACGGGACCGTCATAGTCATTACGGGCAAATGCGACACGGATCCGTTCCGCTTCATGATATCCGCCGGAAGTTTTCACCGCCACCGTTTTCATGTGAGCCGCAATCGTCTGTCCGACCTGCGCCGCAAAAGGAGACATAAAGGGGCCGACGGCAAATGGCCGGCCTCTGTCCACGGAATCAGCAATATCCAGCAGACGGACCGCCATATCTTTCGCTTCTTCTCCGGTTGCGGAAAAGTAGCGGAGAATTTTTTCTCTGTCTTTCATTATTTTCTGCCCATTTCATCAGATTTCGCAAGAGCCGCCATGACGGCGTCCATGAGAGCGGCACGGATGCCGCGCGCTTCCATGGCATGGATGCCTGCAATCGTCGTACCGCCGGGACTTGTCACCCCGTCACGGAGTTCGGCGGGATGTTTTCCTGTTTCCAGCACCATTTTGGCTGCGCCATACAAAGTCTGCGCCGCCGCTTCAACTGCCAGCTTCCGCGGAAGTCCCGCGCGCACTCCGGCATCCGCCAATGCATCAATAATCACGAAAACGTATCCCGGCCCCGCTCCTGATAAAGCGCCCATCTCGTCAAGCTGGCGTTCGGAAACCACTGCCGCTTTCCCCAGGGCGGAAAATATTTCTTTTGCCGTTTCGATAAAATCCTCGTCAGCGTACCGCCCTGCTGTAATAGCTGTCATACCCTCCCCGACCGAAGCGGGAGTATTCGGCATGACACGGATCACCGGCGTCTTTTCGGGAAGGCCGGCTTCCAAGGCAGCCACCGTCACTGCCGCCGCAACAGAAATCACCCGCCTCGGGCGGTACGGATTTATTTCTTCCAAAACAAAAGGGATAATGTCGGGCTTTACTGCCAAAAGGACAAAATCCGCTTCTCCGATATCTTTCAGAGAAGCTGCAGATACGCCATATCGCTCTGCCTTTTCCACCGTTGACTTTTCCGTGCTTGCTTTAATGTATACTTCTTCTTTCGTCCAGAGGCCTTTGGAAAGGCATCCTGAAAGTATGGCGCCGCCCATAGCGCCGCAGCCGATCATCATAATCTTTTTCATACGCCCGGACCTCTCCACAAAGGAATCCCCGTAAGGCGGGGCAGGCTGTCCATCTCAATATGCACCGCCGATGGCGCGCACAAAAGCACCTGCCCGTTCAGAAGTTCTACTTCTCCCTTGCCGAGATAAACGGCACCACTCATGAAATCCACAAAACGGCTCGCCGTTTCATCATCCACATTGCTGCCAAGAACCACAAGAACTACAAGTCCTTTTTCCATGGCATCCACCGCACGGCGGGCATCACTATAAGCACGGGGAACGAAGATGACAGCATCCAACGGACGGACAGCCCTCGCAGGCAGCGCGCCTGCCATACGGGGACCCGCCTCTTTACCGTCTTCTCCCGCAGAATCTATATACTCTTCTTCCTCCGGCTCCGTAACAAAAAGATCATAAAACAGCTCGGAGATCTTCGAAAAAAATGACATTATGCCTTAGGGGCCTGCGAATCCCATGCTGGGGCTTCCGCTTCCGGAAATGCCGCAAAATTCTCACGGGACACGCTCATATTATTTGGCGCGCAGAGGTAAATATTTTCAGAAACCTGGTCAATGCGCCCGTCCAAAGCATACATCACACCCTGAATAAAATCCACGATACGCTGTGCTTCATCGGCATCAGTCTTTTCCATATTCATTACGACCGGACGGGCAGCCTTCAGATGATTCCCGATTTTTTCGGCATCCTGATAGTCTTTCGGATTCACGACCACCATGGTATACGGTTTCGCCTGGCGGGTCGCTGCCACCGCACGGCCTGCTGCCGGACGGGGAGGAACAGGCTGCGCCGTATCTATCGACGTCCCCTCTTCTTCGTATTCTTCATCCTCGTATTCATCATCACGATCTGTAAACTGTTCCTTAAATTTATCCAGTAAGCTCATTTTGTTTCTCCTTTCCCATTTGCATAATTCCGCTCGCCAAAAATGGCGGTGCCGACGCGTACCATCGTAGCGCCCTCTTCTATTGCCGTTTCAAAATCCCGGGTCATCCCCATGGATAAAACAGAAACCTGTCCTTTAGGAAAATATGTTTTCAGTACTTCCCACATTTCATAAGCCCTGCGGAATACAGGACGTGTCATTTCCACATCCTCCACCATAGGCGCCATGCACATCAGACCTTTTACACGGATATGCGGGAGCCTTCCCGCCTTCGCTGCAGCTTCGTCCAGACTTTCCGGCGGCAGGCCGTACTTGCTTGTTTCTCCGGAAATATTAAATTCCAGAAGCACATCCTGCACTTTGCCGGCCTGCCCGGCCCGTTTATCTATCTCTTCCATGATTTCCACGGAATCTACGGACTGGATCAAATCAGCCGCCGCCACTGCCTTTTTCACTTTATTTTTTTGAAGATGTCCCTGCAGGTTCCAGACAACAGGCATTTTCAAACGGCTCCGTTTGTCTTCCAATTCCTGCACACGGTTTTCTCCCACCTCTTTCACGCCAAGTCGGAGAACCTCCTCCATATCTTCCAATGGATGAAACTTCGTCACCGCCACAAGAGTCACGTCCTGCCTGTAAGGAGAACGGGCCTTCGCAGCCGCTATCCGCTTTTTCACAACTTCCAGCTTTTCTTCTATAGCTGACATCCTAATTCCTTCTATTATTCAATAAGGTACGTCGAAAAATATAAAAAGATATACCTTGTCCTATTATAGCATAGGTATATCCTTAAAAAAATAATCGTTTTTTATTTTCAGGCGCCAAACAAACCGAGGCGTAATCCACATACCGCAAAGCATGATAAAATGCAGTTCACGGCCCTGCCATACAAGGCAGGCACGTAAAGCGGAACATGCCAGTATCTTAATCATTGGTATAAAAGCATTTCCTCAATTCAATCTGAATTCTACCGGGAATGTAATCCGGCAGGGGACAGGCACCCCATATTTATCAAGTGCAGGAGAAAATGTCCATTGATAAGCCGCATCGATCGCCGCCGCATCTAAGACACTGCTTCCTGACCCCTGCGCCACATAAGCGGAATCCACCGTCCCCGATGCATTGACCAGAATCGTTACATAAGTAATACCCGTCGTTTCCTTCATCTTTGCAGACGGCGGATAGACAGGAAGCACTTTATTTATCACTGTCGGCGGCGTAATAGGAACGCCGGCTCCCGGCCCGCTTCCATTGCCATCACCTTCACCGGTACCGGTTCCGCTGCCGTCACCCGTACCAGTGCCGTCCCCGTCTCCCGTTTCCCCGCCGCTGCCGCTTCCGTCGCCCTGTGTATTCATCCCTTCATTTCCTGCCGCGGCATCAGAAGCAGACATACCTGTGGTGTCTGCCGTTTCCTTCTTATCCGGCCTGTCATGCACCTCCGGCTTTTCTTCCGGTACCTTTTCATTAATTTCTTCACTAGGCATTTCCACAGGTTCGGCAATATCATTGATTTCCGCTTCGGATGATTTCACCGCCGGCGCCTTTTTCCCTTTGCTGCCTCCCCCGCCCCGGTTTCCGCCGGTATCGATCGATACTTGCAATACTTCTCCGCGAAACGGAACTTCCATATATTTCACGCCGAACAATCCGAGCATGACAGCAGCAAATAAATGAATAAGGACAGCAGCGGCAATACCAACCGCATACCTCTGCCGGTCATTCATCCTCCTGCCTCCTGCTCCGCTGCCAGCCCGAACCTGGTGATGCCGGCCGCTTTAAACCGGTCGAGAACGTGGATGACATCATTGTAAGCGGCATCCTTCTCTCCGCGGATAACGACGGAATAATTCGCGTCTGATCTGCTTCTTTTCTTTACTTCCGCCACAATTGCGTCCAAAGACATTTTTTTATCATCCAGCCAGCAGCTCCCATCTTTTTTGACAGTCACAAGGCTGCTGCTTTTAGAAACCGTTTCAGCGCTTTGCGCCTCAGGAAGGGCAATAGAGATTGTCCTCACTTCCGTCATGTACATCGTACTGATGATAAAAAATGCAAGCAGCAGAAATATAAGGTCAAGCATGGGGCTGATCATCAGTTCCGGCATTTTATCCGCCTGCCTCGGTCTTCTCCTCATAATGCCCCCTCACTTCCCGGACAGTCCGGAGATAAGGGCATCTGCCACCGCATCCAGATCAAGCATCGCCTTTTTATACCTCGCGTTCAAATACGCATGTACCAGCATGCCCGCAATCGCAATAACCAATCCGAAAATAGTCGTAATCAGCGCTTCAGCCAATCCGGCGGTAACACCGGCCGTATTCTGCAGCTGTCCCGTCATGGAAGAAAAAGTTCCCATCATTCCGGTAATCGTCCCTAAAAGCCCAAGCATAGGAGAAAGCCCGATGATAACCCCTAAATAATCAAGATGGGCCGACAGCTGATTCAGGTAACGATCCGTCTTTTCATAGGTAACAGATTCAAGTGATTGACCAAGGCTGTCCTTTTCGGACAAAATATCCTTTGCCAGTTTTGCAGCGCTGCCTGATTCCTTTTCCGCCAGCCCTGCCGCTTCAGAAACTTTTCCCCGTGTCATTTCCTTACAGAACATCATCACAAATTTCGTGTCGGAGATTGCCTGCCGATAATACACATACCGCTCCACCGCCAGAAATATAACTGCCAGTGAGCAAAACAGCAAAGGCCACATACACAGGCCTCCGCGGACAAAATATCCTACTGCCGAATCAAAAATCCCCATCGTGTTCCCTCTTCCTTTCTTCCCGGCACTCTGCCGTCCATAAAAATTACACTTATCATAAAAAAAGCACAGCCAAACTGAAATGAGAAAATTTTTTCCCCATCTCCCATCCGGCTCATGCCTCGCGAGTCTTTTGATGATGAAATACAAACGGCACCCTGGCTCGGTTCATTGTCTGCCTGCCCCTCTGTGAAAGGACCACAGCAGGCCGACTTCCCTTACAGTTGCGAGACAGCTCCGGCTTTTCACCGGATTCCCCGTTATTAGATTCCGTTATCTTGTTTTTTAATTATCAGCTAATTGAATTCTATCATAGAATTTTTACATATTCAATTTTATTTTGTAACTTTTTGTGGATTTATTTAACCCCCATCCAATGTTATTGATTCTTAAAAAATGCAAAAAGAGTATCCCGGGGAAGCAATCCCGCCGGATACTCTTTTATCGTTCTGTCATTATTTCATATTTGCTTTTACAGCATCTGTCAGATCGATACCGCCATAAATAACGTCTCTTGCATTGATGACCATATCTACGCCTTTATCTTTAGCCGCTTTCTCCACAGCCGCCCGGAATTTTGCCTGGATGGGAGCCATGACTTCATTTTCCTTTTGTGCCAGCTGCTGGTTCAGTTTCTGTCCGAGTGCCTGTTTATCCTTATCTGACATATTTTTAGATTGTTCATTGAACTGATTCTGTAATTTCTGCTGTTCAGAAACCACAGTCTTCCCTGCCTGCATAAAAGCCGGCGTGGAAGACAGGACATCCTCCACATTGACATAACCGGACGCTGCGTCAGCCTGCGCCATCATTCCAAGAGAAGCAGCTGCCATAATCATAGAAATAAGAATCTTTTTCATATGTAAACCTCTTTTCCAAAATAAAATACACGTCTCTTTCACTCTTTATTTCTTCCAGAGCTTTTCCATAATTGTCGGATACACCGCATTTAAATGCCCCTGGATCTGGTTCAGGATCGCCACAACGAGCGGCGCATCAAAATGATCAAGCCCCGCAGGGATACAGCAGGTCAGCAGCACGTTGCCGGCTTCATCCACACTGTATTTCAGCATACGGTACTGGTCATTCAACGCATTCAGCTCTTCACAAACGGTCGCCTTTTTCTCTTTTGTTACAATCGCTGCCGCCACCTGTACCTGGATGATCGTGTAAACACTGTCATCAAACAAAATCATGAAAGGAAGGTTCTGTCCGGCTACAGGAAGGTTACTGCGGAAAGCCTGGGAATGCACGTCATCCTTAAAATCCTGAATACCGAACCCGCTGATTTTCGCATCTTCCAGATGCTTCTTAAACAAAGCTACCTTTTCAATCCCCACCTTTACTTCCGGCACTGCTGTTTCCGCTTTTACCGTATTCTTATTCTCCGCCATTTTGTACGCTCCATTTCTCTGGTCACGCCAGAACTCAAACAATAATTCTGTGATATCCCTGTACACTTTTTCTTTTTCTTTCAAAGGAAGATTCCAGTCATTTGCCATATGGGCTTTAAAACGCAATAATTTGATTTCTTTCAGCAAATTCAGATATAACTGTTTGCTGACAGGAACAACATTGCCTTTTACCGCTTCCACCCGTTTAATCTCATCCTTTAGTTTGATCATGAATGATCTCTCCGATTTTTAAATACATTTGCTGATTATTTACTATCCTGCCGGCATTTGGGATAAATAAAAATCTGCGGGACAAGCCAGACAGTTACCGAATGTACAAGTATCTACTGCCCCCTATCCTGCAGGTCATTAGAAAATTGAAAACAAGCGGCATCCGACTGGGGTTTCTCACCCTTCACGGCTGTAAAACAGTTCCGGATTTCCACCGGATTCTCCACAAAAGCCTTTCGACTTTGTCTTCTCTCTGAAATTGTTCTAAACAAAGGTTGTTCAGATATTATTATATTATCATAAGGTATATACTATTTGCAAATCATTTTTACTTTTTCTTTTCCTCTTATGGTAATTTTATTTTCATTATTTTTAAACTTTCTTTCATCTTGGATGCCAAGGGACGATAAATCCCTGCCGGGATTCCGACCGCTTTTTGCCTACCGGTAAAGTGTCACTCATGTCAAAACGTCATCCGGAAGGCCAGCAAAGAATCCATTACCATCACACTGAAGCCGGTAAGATGTCATAAAAGTAAATAGATTCTTCGCTCAGTGTCATATTGCTGCTTCCCATCTTTCTCACAAGATATTCTTACCCCTGCTCAGAATGACGGCGGACGGTAAGACGTCATCCGTAGCGTCGGTGAAGGATCTATTACCGTGATGAGGAAGCCGGTAAGGCGTCATCAGAATAATAGATTCTTCACTTAATGTCATGTTGCCGTTTACCTGCTTTCTCACACAGCATTCTTGCCTCCGTTCTAATGACGGGGTACGGAAGCCGTCATAATAACAGAAAACGTTAAGCGTTATAATGACGAGAAACGAAAGACGTCATCCTGAACGCAAGCGAAGGATCTATTACCGTGATGGAGAAAAAGATAAACTGAAAAGGACTGCCTTCCCATACCCGGAAAGGCGGTCCTTTCGTTTCTTCTTATTCAGTTCTCATAGCAAAGTTTTGTTCCATTCCCCTTTCGAAAGCGTTCATCATCCTTAGAAGCTGAAGCGGATGCCTGCGTCTATTCTCCACTTGCTGGACAGGTCGGCTCCGAAGTTTCTCGTGTAGGTTCCGTACAGATAGGTGTTCCTGTTCACCAGCCAGCTTCCTCCTACTTCTACGTCTACCCAGCTGTCTTTCAGGTCTACTTCTGTCCCGCTCGTCGGTTCGTTTTCCGCACTGAAGATGCTCTTCACTTTTCCTCCGAATTCATGGGCCAGCCCTATCTTCGCAAACAGGTTGCTTCTTTCTGTCTCTTTTCCTATCCCCAGTCCGATTCTTCCTATTACGCTGGTCACTCCGTCCTGGTGGATGTGCATTTTCTTCCCCCCTGCATAGTCGCTTACGGCGTCATAGTCTTTTCCTCCTAAGTACCCTGCGGTGAGTTCAATGCTCGGGTCTATGTAGAAGCCGTTTTCTTTCTTCATCCTCTTACCGTATTCCACGCTCACCGACAGGCCGCCTGTTCTGTACTTCCCGTCCAGGCGGTGGTTCATTTCGTTGTATACGGTGTAGTCGTTCTTCACCCGGCTTCCTCTAAGGATGATGTCTATGTACTGCCCGTCTTCTTTCTGCATGGCTCCGTACAATGCCAAACTTGCCAGTTTTTCTTTCCCTGTTCCATTGGCATAGGTGTCTTTTCCTGTTCCGTAGTCCAGGGCCGCGCCGATTGTCCAGTTTCCTTTTTTCTTGTCGTAGCCTACCTGGGCTATGTTGTAGGTCTGTTTGAAGCTAGCGTTCTTTTTATCCAGTTCGTTCTTCCCGCCCAGGTATCTGGCCCAGATGCCGTTTTCTTCTTTCCCCAGCCTTATATCTCCCATCCGTCTCTCAAGGTCATTGTTATTCGTTCTCCACAGAAGGATAGAGGATACCATCGCTGTCTTGCTCCCTCTCATCATCTGGGTTTCTTTATCTCCGTAGATAATGGGAGGCTTGGGATCCGGATTGGGGTTCGGATTTGGGTTGGGGTTGGGGTTGGGATTGGGATTCGGATTCGGGTTGGGATTCGGATTCGGATTCGGGTTCGGATTCGGGTTGGTTTCTTTCACATATCCTTGTCCATTTGCTTCACGGAAATCCATGTCTGCCATTTTCAACGTCGCGGATGATGCGGTCAGGCCTTCCGCTATCGTTGCACGCCCTTTCAGGTTCTTTTCTCCCTTTGCATATGCTTCATAGTACAGTTTTCCTGCCAGGCTATTCAATGCATCGTACACTTGTTTATCGTCAGTCATCGTAATTCCGCTGTTGTCCGTCACCATCGTTACTGATGCGTTTTCAGCAGCTTCTTTTATGTGTACGTCTCCCGTCTTGTAGTCTTCCGCCTTTGTTCCCGCGTTCTCATGTTCATAGACCAGCTTCATGTTCCCTTCGTATTTATCGATGGTCAGTTTATGCGGATCATTCTGCAGCAGTATGCCTTTGTCCGCGCGCAGGCTTGTTACATGGCTGTCAATAGATTCTCCCTTACCGCGATTCTTGTAGTTGAAATCTGCGCCTTTCTTGTGATAGTATCCTACTCCTACCTGCTTGTGTTCCCAGACTGCTCCATTTGCCAGCACCATAGATACTTTTCCGGGTATCTTTCCCCATTTTTGCGTATCCGGATTAATTCCCGATATATCCGTGGTTACCAGACCCTTCAAGAAGGAGTCTTTATTGTTCAGTCCCAGCATGACATGACCGCCGCTTTCAGCACTGACATCCCCGGTAATCTTTACCGGACGGGTCGCAGAAGTAGCTTCTACCTTATTCTCATCATTCAGCTTTGCATTGACGAGTATCGAGCCGCCTGTATAAGCAGCCAAGGATGCGACATCTGTTCCTCTGATTGTTCCTCCTCCAATAGATACTTTTGCTCCGTGAGACTCAACAGCTCTCCACATCTTGGAGTCAATATCCACAAGTCCTTTAATGTCTACGAGCGCACTTCCATTATGTTTCTGCGCTTCAATAGCACCGAAATCTTCTCCCGTGTCTTTTACACGGATTTTTACTGCATGTGCCGGATCATCATCATTTTCTATGATTAACTTTGCATGGCCGCTTCCGCTTTTCCATCTTTCGTCACCACGTACCCCTGCTACCAGGATTCCTCGTCCATAAAGGCTTCCCTTCGGATCGGATTCGATGTACATTCCGTTGACATTCTTGATTGTTAATGTACCGCTGTAGACGGTAATTGCATTGGGGTTTTTCTTCGGCAGGCGCTCCGTAATGGATTTCAGTTCCAGCCGGTGTCCGGTCATGTCGATATCCCCGACCACATCACCATTCCAGTAGATATTTCCGAACTTATTATCGTTTACCGTTGTTACAGGATCATCTTCCGCATGGGTTACCAGTGACAAGTCATGATCAAATTTATAGTGGCCTTTTCCGTCATAAACTCCCGCTTTAGACCAGAAATCCCGCGCTTCTTCAGCAAAATAGTTCGCTTCCACGATTTGATGGCGTACCGGATTAACCAGTGGCGGCGGCGTGGGTTTTCCCTGCACATATCCCTGTCCGTTTTCTTTCTTGAAGAGCATGTCTTTCATTTTCACTGTCTGGGATGATGAGGTCAGTCCTTCGGCTATTGTCGCCTGTCCGGTCAGTTTTTCTTCTCCGGTCTTGTAGGCATCGTAATACAGTTTTCCCGCCAGAGCATTCAGTACTTCATATACCTGGTCTTCATTGTCCGTATTGATATTGCTCCTGTCCGTGACCACTGTAATGTGTGACCCTTCTGCTGCGGATCCGATATAGGTGTTTCCCGCCTTATAGTCGGCTGCCTTCGTTCCCGCATTCTCATGCTTATAGAACAGTTTCATATTTCCCTTGTAGTTCTCAATGGTTATCGGTTTCTCATTTTTCTGGTAAATGTTGCCGCCATCAGCCTCAAGGTTTTTGATTTTACTTTCTTTAATGCCGTCTGTCCGGGCTCCTTTTCCTTCATGGTACCAGGAGGCTCCGTCAGAAAGCATCATGTACGTTTGACCAGCTGTTCCGGCATCTGTTCCTATCAACCCTTTTATGTAGGATCCGTCCGTATTCAGAACCAGTCCCAATCTTCCTTTCTGAGCAAGTACATTCCCTTCTATCTGTACATCATGTTTGACTGCTCCTGCCGTAAGAACATTTCTGTCCGACAAATTGCCGTTGATCTGGATTTTACCGTCATTATTTATCTTCAAACTGGACGCCTTATCCCCTTTGGCTATTATTTTCCCGCCGCCGATTGACACATCGCCCTTATTTGCCTGAATTACGCTGACATCATCATTCTCAACATCTACCAAACCTTTTATAACAAGCTTTGCGCTTCCGCCATCCTTTACACTCCTGCCGTCCACAAGTATAGCTGCGTCTTTTTCCGCTGCCGTATTACGTATCTTCACAGCATGTTCCGCTTGATTATCATTAGATATAGTGAGGCTCGCTCCATTTCTGCCCTGTCCCCAGACATAAATACCGCTCTTTGCATTTTTATCGCCATGTATGTCAATATCTATACCTGCCGCGTTCTTTATTTCCAGATCACCGCCATGTGACAAAATTCCCGACGCATAATGCCTTAAATGATTTGCCTCAGAAACCAAGGTCAGCTTATGTCCGTTCATATCAATAAAGCCATCCGCTGTATAATCCGGATCTCCCCATATGATATTTGCTACATTGGCACCTTGATTTCCCCCGTATGTCAGAGTCTTGGGATTTGATAAATCAACCTTGATCGTGGTATCGGACTTCAGGACATAACGATGATCATCATCCTCACCATCTTTATACCCGTTATTCATCCAATACATATTCCCCGATCCCAGACCATCTTCAACAATCTGTTCACTTACATCCAGATTTGCCGGCGGCACGGGTTTATCTTCTACATACCCCTGTCCGTTTTCTTTTTTGAACAGCAGGTCTCTCATTTGTAATGTTTTAGATGACGCCGTCAGTCCTTCGGCTATCTCTGCCTGTCCCGCCAGCTTCTTTTCTCCGTTTTTATAAGCATCGTAATACAGTTTTCCCGCCAAAGCATTTAAAGCCTTATACACCTGGTCTTTATCTGTATCAACAATTCCTTTATTATCTGTAACTACTGTAATGCGTGATCCTTCTGCCGCGGATCCGATATGGGTGTCTCCTGCCTTGTAGTCTTCCGCCGCCATGCCTGCATTCTCGTGGGCGTAATAGATTTTTCCCGCGCCGCTGTAATTTTCAATTACAAGCTGTCCCGCATCTTTTTGATAAATTGCACCGCCTTTTGCATCACCGGCAAACCTGGTTACACGGCTGCCCTGTCCCGCATTCAGCGTGTTCCATTCACCACCTTCTGAAAGAAAAAGATTCACCTTTCCTTTTATATCTGCCTGTGTTCCGCCGACCCATTTCGATCCGGCAGTAAGACCAACATAAGCTTCTGACCCAGCATCCATGCGAATCGTCCCCTGCAAATCCGCTTTTGATATTCCGATTGCGCTTCCATCCTGATTCACATTGATAAATGTCCGGAATCCTTTCGCGGCGCTGATAAGATACCGTTCTTTCTGATTCTCTTTGACTTTGAGCGTACCGCCGCCAATACGAAGAACATTCTTCTCTGTTTTGCCGCCCCAAAGCGATTCGTCCGTTTTAATCAGGTCAGAAAGTGACCCATTCTTTGAATCATCAATATCCGCTGAAGTAATAGAAATAGTATTATTGCTTCCAATCATATATATGCCATAAGTTTTTGACTGATCGCCCCGATTCCATTGCATAAGGCTAATTGCGCCCGGCTTGATTGTGAATCTTCCATTAATCGCTAAATCAGAACAGTCCATAGACGAAATGCCTGTCGTTTTGATAGAACCGCCGCGCAATTCTTCAATCACTACATCAGCATTGATCGTCGTCTTCACCAGGTCTTCACTTACTTTTTTATTAAATCTCTGGCTAAAATTACCCACTGCGATACCATGTGCAGCAGTATACTTGCTGCCGCTGTCTCCTGAGGGCGACCACAGCGTTTTCGCTTTGATGGTAATCGTACCGTTTTTCCCCGGATTGGTTTTATTGCTGTCAACCACGATAGTTGTCTTATTATTCGCCTTGATCCCGTATGCAGAATAATCGGTCCCCAAATCAGCAACTTTCGTCAAGTCGAGCGTCAGGTCATGACCCGCCATATCAATATTAATTGTCTTAATTGAGGCCTTATCATGCGTATATCCTAAAATACCTGCTGCGACGGACTTGAATCTTTCTTTAGGCATGTTATTTTTATTAACAACCTGTGCCAGACGGTCTGCAGTAAATACTTCACTTTCACTGATCGGATTTGTAGACTGATCTGCCATCACCTGGCATGTACCCGCCAGCAGCGCAATTGTAACACCGGCAGCCAGCCGCCTCATCTGTAATTTACTTACCTTATTCCGTTTCATAATTCCTCCCTATTTTTCAAACATAAACTCTCCGCCGGATACTCGATTAGCATCCCAGCCTTGCCCGATAGCAGGCAATTCATCCTCTTCTAAAACATACCCATCCGGATCTGAACCGCTTACCGCGGTCATGAAACCCGTGTCACATGAACCGGATTCACTCCAAAAAGTATTTCAAATTATCCATGCCCGGCACTCCCTTTCATCCACTCCATTAAACGCAACAAAAAACGAGACAATAAAAAGATGCACAGATTTCATAATTCTAAATCTGAACCGGATTTCCCATATCCGGCTTCCTTATGCATCTAACCTTATGCCTCGCAAGTCATTAGAAAATCAGAAAACAAAGTGGCACCCTGACTTAGTTCCTCATTCTGTCATATCTCCGTGAAAGACTTACTATGACACAATTCCCCATACAGTTGCGGGCCAGTTCCGGAGTCTCACCGGATTCCCCACATGAGCTCTTCAGCTTTTGTCCTCATATAGTATTAAATTATTGGATAACCATTATTTATTAAGAAACAGCTATTTGTATCTCATAATTTCAAATGATTATCTAATTTCATCTTGTAAATTATACTATATTACTTTTCACATATCAACAATAAATGATATTCCAATTGGTAATTTTAATTATTTTTTATAAATCCTTTTCAAATACAATGTTAACTTACTCTGTTTCGCATACTTATCTAATTATCTCCCAAGTATAAAAGACTGCCGTCCTGTCCCCAGGAAAGCAGTCCTTTATTTTTTCTTCTTATTATTCAGTTCTCATGACAAAATCTTGTTTCATTCCCCTTTTGGAAGTTGACATCATGCTCAGAAGCTGAAGCGGATTCCCGCATTGATTCTCCAATCTACCTTGTAATCTCCGCCAAAGCTCTTGGTGAAATCTGCATAAATCATGCTTCTCGGGCTCAAATAGTAGTTGCCGCCCAGTGCAATTTCCACCCAGGTATCCTTAAGGCTGAACGAGGAGCGCTTGCCTGTCTTTCCGGGTTCAGTGAACAGGATATGGCCGTCTCCGTCAAATTCGTGGAACAGATTTACCTTAGCATAGAAATTGCCTTTGTCACTTTCTACTCCGGCAACTACACCCAGGCGTCCGACTAAACTGTTGACTGATGACTGGCTGACACGCATGCTTTCACCGGTAGGCGCCGCTGCATCAAAGCTGTCCGATGACAGACGGCTCCATGTCAGTTCCGCCTGCGGCGTTATAAAGCCTTTGCCCATACGAATCTTTTTGCCATACTCAGCACTGATGCCATATCCGTATGTATCATACTTGCCTTCTACATAATTCCTGAGCACCGGTGCACTATATTTGTTGTAGGCAGTGAACTTATTGGAAAGTTTTCCTGCTTTCGCAATGACATCCACATACTGTCCGTCTTCCGACACTCGGGTTGCGTAGGCCGCCAATGTGTACAGTTTCGGATCGCCTTTTCCACCATATCTGTATGTTGCGCTGCCGTCAGTGTATCCGAAAGCGCCGCCTACATGCCAGCCTGATGCCAGACGTTTATCCATCCCCACCTGGGCCGCCCAGTAGCTGTCCTTCATATACGCATTGTTGGCGTCATAACTGATCCGGCCGCCGTAGGCTCTTGCCCACAAACCGCTTTCCGCACCGATTCTGAGATCTCCCATGCGCTTATACATATCATTCATATCATTCCGCCATACAAGGATAGAGGAGGTCAGAGCGCTTCTGGTACTGCTCATGATAGAAGTTTCGTAATCCCCGGTTTCAATTTCCGGCTTATCCGGCTTGGCAGGTGTGTAATCAAAGTATCCCTGTCCATCTCTCTTAAAGCTCAGTGCTTCAGTTTTCAGACCGGCGCTGCTGGATGTCAGCCCTTCCGCAATTCTTAGCTTACCTTTCAGATTCCTTTCTCCATTTTGATATCCGGTATACTGCAGCTTGCCTGCCAATGCATTCAGTGCTTCGCTGACCCTGTTTTTGTCAGCTGCCTTTTTCGAGTTTGTATCCAGTCCGGCATTATCGGTAATCATATCCACCGTGGAACCGGCATCGGCTGCCGCAATGAAAGTGCCGCCGCCAAGTACCTTTGTCGGATTCGTTTTGTCATGGGCATAAATGAGAGATAAGCTGCCACTAAGCTGCCCTATATCCGTATTTCCGCTTTCCGGAGCCGTCTTATCAAGAACGCCGTTGTTGGAAATAAGCTTGCGAACCTTACTATTGTTGGTCTGTTTCCATTTGCCTTCCAGATCGACATCCGTATCACCGTTCATGCTGGCACCTGTCCAGGTACCGCCGCTTCCTACTTTAACTTTCGTTTCTCCGCTACCGGCGCTGTTTCCTTTCCAGTTTCCGCCATTAGAAAGAGTTACGTTCGTCTTGCCTTCACCGGATACATCGCCTTGCAAGGACGCCCCGACCCGATCCATAACAACATCAGATGCAGACGCGGCATCCGTTTTGATCCCGCCGGAAACGGTTCCGTTTCTCAGTTTAAGTTTTCCGCCGTTGAGCGCGGATGCGCCATTTGCAACATCCGTATTTTCTGTTTCAATCGTTCCGTTATCCGCCGTGGTGTTGCCGCCTACGCTGCCGCCGGTCATTTCCACCGTTCCGCCCGCATTAGCAGAAGCATCGCCTTTCACGGCTGTCCCGTTTGCAGTAATCCGTCCGCCCTCTGACGCAAGACGGCCTGCACTGCCTTGTTTTAATTCCACGGTACCGCCGTTTTTAGCATTAACGGATTCATTTACTTTTGTACTCTCCGCTTTAACAGTGCCGTCATCAGCTGATACGGTTCCGGTGATTATGCCGCCGGTTATAGATGCCGTACCGCCATGGGATCCGATAAGATCCTTCACCGTGGCATTCTTAATGATGGCCTGGCTGTTTCCATCTTTGGCCGTCACCTGCCCTGCCACGCTGCCGCCGGTCAGATTGATACTGCCGCCCGCCGCTGCAGTGGCATTACCTTCTGTTTCCGCACCGTGGAGGGAAACTGTACCGTTATCGGCTTCCACATCTCCTTTCAGTTTGCCATTCTGAAGACTTACTGAAGATCCGCCGCCCGCACGAACAGCTTTACCGCCGGCTCCTGCCGTCACATTGGTTATACCTGCTGCTTCCACAGTGCCGCCTCCAGAGGCTACGATGCCATCTCCTCCGGCAGTAATATTAGAATTTCCGGAAAGAAGTACTTTACTTCCCGCACCGTCAGCAAGCACACCGGTCTGTCCTGTAATATTGGCATTGCCTTTAATATCAGCGGTCTTTCCTCCTTCCGCTTTGACACCGACGCCGGTATTTCCGCCATTCAGATTCAGCGTATTCTCCCCGCTGTCCACATGGATATCCTTCGTGCCTGCATCGACAGCCGCACCGGAATCTCCGTTGATGGTAGCCGGATTCTTTGTGAATTTATAGGTATCCGTATCCGATTTATAAACACCGGCTTCTTTGTATGCCTGTTCAGAAGCGGCACTGCCGTCGATAGTCTTATTAATCGGATCTGTGATCTGTTCATTCGGATAAGAGGTTTCATAGAGATACTGCCCCTGACCGTTATCCTTCTTAAAGGTAATATTCCCTGTTTTGAGAACCGCTTCAGAACTGGTCAGCCCTTCTGCAATTTTTACAAAACCGGTCAGATTATTCTCTCCGTCTGCATACGCTTTATAGAAGAGTTTGTTCGCAAGAGCGTTCAGCGTTTCACTGACCAGATTCTTATCCGCAGATGCCTCAGAGGATGTATTCAAGCCCTTATTATCCGTAATGAGGGAAATACCGGAACCGGACGCCGCTTTCCGTATAATGAAATCTCCGCCGATCATGGTTTTCGGCGCCGTTTCTTCGTGCGCATAATACACATCCGTGTAACCGCTATAGTTATCTACGGTGATATTTCCTGTGTCTTTCTGGAAGATCTGTCCCGCCTTATCCGCACTTACTCCGCCGGCAAGTCTTGTCAGATGGCTGCCTTCGAAGTTTTTGCCGCCCCAGGATGTTCCGGTATCGATATACTTTTCATTCGTCCATGCGGCACCGTTGGCAAGGAACAGATTGGCTTCGCCTTTGAAGGTCAACTCTCCTGCTTTCTTCCCTTCATCGGGGAATGCATTATACACAACGCCTTCGAGTGTAGAATCCGACGTAGTCAATCCCAGATTGATCTGGGACAAAGTGCCTTTCTTATCCACGGCATTAACTGCACCGGTCGTTACCGCCAGATTTCCCTTGATATTGACTTTCTTGTCAAGGCTTCCTACGGCATTTCCGCTGCTGTCAAGCTTGACATTCATGTTAACAACACCGTCTTCTGCACGGATAGCCGCATAGGGATTTGTCGACGCCTTGTCCACTTCAATGCTGCCGCCGCCGTTGACTGTCACTTTGCTGCCGCCGGCATTGGCAAAAATACCATGGGCTTTGCCTTTCAGGTCTACATTTCCATTGACTGTGATATCAGCTCCCATGGAATTGGGCCCCATATTACTGGTGGAGTATAGTCCGGTTGCCCCATAATAACTAAAGCCGCCATTGTGTCCGTCTACATCGGCTGTCACATTTCCATTAACTGTCAATCTGCTGTTTCCCTGGATATAAGCGCCCAGCGTATTGGCCGTCCCGCTTACTTTCAGATTCACATCTCCATTAATTGTCATTTCAGGCTGGATAGCCGCATTGCTGTTTGCCATATGGATGCCTTCGGCACGGGATGTGCTTGTCACTTCTACATCCAGGTTCTTCGCGGTGATTTCTGCTTTCTTCGCAGTAGACTGGTTGATTCCGTAGACTGTACCGCTGCCTTCCACCGTCTTCATTTTCAGCGTCTTGCCATCAGCCCGGATAATAACATCCTCTTCCACATTCACTGCAGGTCCACCTGCAGCAACAGTAATTTCAGAATCCTTTGTGAATTTATATGTACCGTCTTCTTTACGTACACCGGTATTGACATACTTCATGTCCTTCGCCTTTACGCCGGTGATAGTATCGGTAAATGCTGTTTCTGTCTGTTCTTCAGGAATATCCGAAGCCGGTGTATAGAGGTACTGCCCCTGACCATTGGATTCCTTGAACGTCACATTCTTCAAATCAAGAGAAGCTTCCGATGCAGTCAGCCCTTCCGCCAAAGCTGCCTTGGCAGAAAGTTTTCCATCCTTTGCCAAGTAATAGAGCTTTCCTGCCAGAGCATTCAAAGTTTCACTGACCAGATTCTTATCCGCCGCTTTAGTTGAAGACGTATCCAATCCGTTGCTCCCCGTCATCAATGTAATACGGGAACCATCCAATGCCTTGGATACCTTGAAATCGCCGCCGATCATTTGTTTTGGCGTGCTATTTTCATGGTTATAGTAAATGCGGCTGAAACCGCTGTATGTGCCGACTTCCACATCTGCCTTGTCCTTCATAGCGATGAGCCCCGCATGATCCGCGTCTTTCCCGCCGGTCAGGGTCGTCAGATGGGAAATGCCGTCATAAGCCCCGTACAATCCGTTTGACGGACTCGGAAGCGTCGTTTTCCCGTTATTTCCTGCCGCATAAACGGCATCGGCGCGGGAAACCGCTTCATGATTCCAGGTCGCACCATTCTGGAGCCACAGGTTGATATCTCCCTGCTGTGATTTTCCGGTAGGCGTATTTTTATTCGTATTCGATACAACACCGCTCCAGGTGGAATCAGACGTTGTCAGCCCCAGATTAATGGCACCGTCACGGAAATAGTATGTATTATCTCCATTTCCATCATCTTTCGATGCATAGAGATTCCCCACCAGATTCACTTTATGGTCGGAGGCTCCGGTCACTTTGACTTTGCCGCCGGCATCCGTTTCAGTCTTTACATTCACATTAACAGTACCGCCAAAAGCACCCAATGCCAGGAATCCCCGTTCTCTACTCTTCGGCGTGATAATATTGACATCGCCATTCAAGGTAAGAACATTATCCAATGAATTCTGCCCTGCGACTTTATAATAAGCATCCGTTACCGCGCCGTTCCCTTTGACTGCCATATCTACATTGCCGTTGATCGTGATGGAACTGCCGCCTTCTTTGCCAAGATAAATTCCTTCCGGCGCCCAGCGGCTTCCCATATAGGTAGGATAGCCGCCGTCTTCTCCGGTACCCTTAATACCCCAGAAATCATCGGAAGACTGGTCATTTCCGGTACCGCGCATGGTGACATTGCCATTGATGGTCAGTTTGGTCTTTGCCGCTTCTGCCGCCCCCATGTGCCCCATAAAAATACCGTCTACCATATACGCGCCGCCATTGACGGTCATATTCACATCGGAATTAACAGTAATATCATCTCCGTCTTCCAGATAGATTCCATAAGTTCCCATCATACCGGCTTCCGGTGTTTTCAGGTTCAACTGTTTCGCGTTAATAACCGCTTTTACATTCGGCGTCATTCCTATCGGCGCCCAATCACTGCCGCCGGTGGTAATATTGACTGTCTTTCCTGCAAAGTTATAAGCCAGGTTCTTGCTATTTCCGCCTATCTGACTGACAGCGCTGCCGAATACTTTGGAATCCTTCTTATAATTGAAAGTTATCGGCCCTTCCGCATCAATAATCTCACCGATCGGATCTTCTTCGGGCGTATAGATGTACTCACCCTGACCGGTTCCACTCTTGAAAGAGATATCACCGAGTTTCTTCGCCACGGCAGATGTTGTCAAACCTTCAGCAATTTCCACCTTTCCTGTCAGATTTGTCTTTCCATCTTTGAACTCCGTATAGAAAAGCTTATTTGCCAGTGCGTTGAGGGTAGCATTTACCAGATTTTTATCTTTCGCTTTAACAGAATCCGTATCCAGTCCCTTACTGCCGGTACGCATCGTAATACCGGACCCGGCAGCCGCTTTGGCAATTTTGAAATTTCCACCCTTGATTGTAAGCCCTTCGTTTGGATTTGTCGGCACTGTAGTGTCATGGTCATAAATCACTGTGGTATAGCCGCTGTAGTTTTCCACGCTGATCGGATTTTTCTCCTTCTGGATAATCACGCCGGCATGAGACGCATCACTGCCTCCATGAAGTGCAGCAATACGGCTGCCGTTCCAGACGGAGCTCGACAAATGTTTCCCTGTAGCGGCTGTCTTTTCATGTGTCCATGTCGCACTGTTTCCAAGCCACAAATTTACTTCGCCACTGTCATAATCCTTGTCATCTACATAGTCGGTGATTCCCTTCCACGAAGACTCTGCTGAATTCAATCCAAGGAATACACGACCTGTCTTCCCGCCGGTTTTCTTGGATTTCTGTGTTTTAATATCTCCGAGAATTTCCACTTTCTGATTCCCTGCGGCAGTATTATCCTCATTCATATTCATGGAAATACTGCTGTCGCCGGATAGAGAATTTTCAGAAACTAATGCTTTATGATACTTAGTCGTGTCCGTGTCTGTGACAATCCTGCCGCCTGCTATCCGCGCTGTACCACCAACAGTTCTGACGCCGATGCCTTTCAAATCTATGTCTACTTTATCGGATACTTCCACTACAGCTCCGTTGCCGCCGGCATTGATACCCACTGCTCCCTGCTGCATCGTATCCTTTGTAGCTTTCACAGACTGGTCGATTTTCAGGCTCTTTATGGAAATTTTATCTCCCGGGTTCGTTGTCTTTACCCCGGCAGCCATTTGTGCACCTTCCACCTTGTCAATCACAATATCATGCGCAATGGAAACAGTTCCCTTGCTTCTTGTCATGATACCGGCTCCTTCACCGGCTGTCCGGGCCGTAATGTGAATAGGTGTCCCTTCTTTTCCATTAATAAAGCTCAGATTCTTACCATCTGCCATAATGCCTGCCGCTTTTACCTTTTCATCTCCTATATCGGCAGACAAAGTCAATGCATGCCCCTTCATATCCACAAGCATGTCCTTTTCAGACGTACTATTGTAGGCGGCTGCTACAAACTTTTTGGCATAAGATCCTACCACATCCGCTATCGTTGCCTTTGCTACACGATCCTGAGTGAATACTTCCGGCGTTTTTATCGGTCCTCCTGCCGGTTCATCTTTAGCCGGGGTATACAGATACTGCCCCTGCCCGTCCGCATCTTTGTAGGTGATATCTCCTACTTTCATGCTTACTGACTGCGCAGTCAGCCCTTCTGCGATTTCCACTTTGCCTGACAGATTTTTTTCACCCTTTGTGTAAGCAGCATAGTACAGTTTATTTGCCAGTTTGTTTAAAGTACCGCTTACAAGGTTCTTGTCCGCCGCCTTGTCGGAAGCGGTATTCAGACCTGCATTGTTCGTTCTGAGTACAATATCGGAACCAGTAGCCGCATTGGTGATTTTGAAATCGCCGCCCTTTATAGCAAATCCTTCGTTCGGATCTGTCGGTGCTGTCGTATCATGCTCATAAATAATTGTCGATTTCCCGCTGTACGTATTTACAAAAATCGGGTTTTCATCTTTCTGATAAATAACAGATTTCTTTGCATCTCCATCATCCCCATGGAAATGTGCGATCTGGCTTCCTATAAACGCGGCACTCCCCGTGGTGGTCGTCGTACCATGAGACTGCCTTTCGTTTGTCCATACCGCTCCATTTTGCAGCCACAGATTGAATTCGCCTACATCATGGACAGTTTTCCCGCCGGTACCGTAATCAGATGTATATTGATCGTAAACCGCGGCACCTTTCCATGATGATTGATTATCTGTCAGCGCCACATTCAGTTTGCCCGCATTTTTCCAATCCACCAGCTGTCCGCCGCTGTACTCAATAACTTTCTTGCCATACTGTCCTGTTACGAACATATCGCCTGTGATGTTGGTCTTTTTCTTCCCTGCCTGATTACCATCCATATTGATATTGATGGTTCCTTTTTCCACACGGGCAGCATAATAATTATGAGACTTGTCTGCATCTTCTGCCGCCTCAATCGTACCGCCGCCGACAGAAATCGTCGTATCGGCTCCCACTGTTTTCAAGCCGCTTCCTTTTACACCGCTGATAGACACCGGTCCGGTTACTGTCATCTTAGATTTTTCACCGGTAACAGCTATCCCCGATGCATTGATTCCGGCGCCGAGTCCTCTTTTCCCGTATACATCAGTAATCTTCAGGGTTCCATCAATTACCGCTTCACTGTCTTTCCCCTGGAACGCAATACCCGCTGCAGCATCTCCTTTAGTCACTACATTAGATATTTCCACATTTCCTTTAATATTCAGATGGGAATTCCCCTCAAGGAAGATACCATTAGAGCCACGCGTATCCGTATTTGTCGCCTCAATCAACAACTTGTCATTCACTCCGCCGTTGATATGGATGTACTGGTTGTTTCCAACATAAACGGCAGCAGCAATTTTTCCCGCACTGTTCGCCTTCAAACCCAGGTTGTGCCCGTTCAAATCAACCGCCATGGGATGCTGTTTAGAAGTACCGTTTTCACTGTACAGCGTACTTACATACTTTCCGCCTACTGCATTCGGCTCTGTCCATACTATCCGGACACTTCCATCTGCTTCCGCTTTTCTTGTTACACTTATATCTTCCGATGTAGTAATCGGCCCTGTCTTTTTCTCATCCTCAACCGGTGTATAGAGATACTGTCCCTGACCGTTGGATTCCTTGAAAGTCACATCCTCTATACGTTTAGATAGGCTGGAAGCAGTCAGTCCTTCTGCGATTTCCACTTTCCCTGACAGATTCTTCTCACCTTTTGTATAAGCAGCATAGTACAGTTTATTCGCCAATTTGTTCAAAGTACCACTTACAAGGTTCTTATCTGCCACCTTGTCGGAAGAGGTATCCAAGCCTGCATTATTCGTCCTGAGAATAATACCCGATCCGGCGGCCACCTTTCCGATTTTGAAGTCGCCCCCCTTTATTGCAAGCCCTTCATTCGGGTCCGTCGGTACCATGGTGTCATGTTCATAAATGACCATGGTATGACCACTGTAATTTTCCATGCTGATCGGATTTTTATCTTTCTGAATGATCACACCGGCATAGGATGCGTCGCTTCCACCGGTCAGACGTGTCACATAACTGCCCTTAAATCCGGCATAATTTGTTTTTCCATATTTTTCATTCGTCCAGATAGCTCCATTCTGTAGCCACAGATTCAGATTTCCATGATCCTCCTTAGTGATTGTATCTCCATCATTTTCATCTTTATAAGAGTACGCGCTAAGTCCATTCCAATAAGAGTCTGACGTGGTTAATGCCAAATTAATAGTATTAGGCCCATCTGTGCTCTGTGTGCCTTCATCGTCTTCCTCAAACGAATATTTAGTAACAATTTCCCCATCAAGCTGTACTGATCTGCTTCCCGGCGTATTCCCCTGCACATTTACAGAAAGCACGCTTTTCCCTGTCCCCTTAAGTGCCGCGCTCTCTTTTGCCTCTTTCGATACAGAAACCTTTAATCCGTCAAAATTGGCTTTAGACGTCTGTCCCAAGAGAACACCATAACTCCAGTCATTTGCCTTGGAAGTTATTTCTGTATCTCCATGAACATCCAATGTTGAAGAATTTCCTGCAAACCAAACTCCATAAGCACGACTCATTCCTTTCGTGTTTTCTGCATTGATAATTAATTTATCCGCTGTGATATCAACTTTTTTATTACTTTTTAATAAAGTGTGGATGCCGGCCCGAAGCCCTTTTCCTTTTGATACAAGGGTCAGTTTTTTCCCTTCCGCATCAATAATGACCTTATTTCCGCCATCTGTGTTAACAGGGTAGGTTTCTCCCAATACCGTATCTTCAATGGTGATCGTGCTGTCTTTGGTGAATTTGTAGGTTCCATCAGCCTGCTTCACACCGGCATCCACATAGAGCTGGTCAGTCCCGCCGGTAATTGCCCTGCCGAATTCCGTTACCGTCTGTCCGCTTTCATCTTCAGCGGGCGTATAGAGATACTGCCCCTGGCCGTTGGATTCCTTGAACGTTATATCTTCCATACGTTTGGACAGGCTGGAAGACGTCAGGCCCTCGGCAATTTCTACTTTGCCCGTAAGATTGGTTTCCCCATTTTTATACGCAGTATAAAACAGCTTATTCGCCAGAGCATTCAGCGTTGCGCTGGCCAGATTCTTATCTGCTGCTTTGGACGAATCCACATTAAGACCCTTGCTGTCGGTAATCAGATTGATTCCCGATCCAGGCTGCGCTTTAGTCACGGTAAAAGTCCCGCCGAGGATATCCGTGGGTTTCTTATCTTTATGCTCGTAGTATACATTAGTAAATCCTTTGTAATCGTCTACCCGGATATTATTGCCTTCACTGTCTTCATCCTCTCCGGGTTTCTGGAAAATATGTCCCGCCTTATCGGCGCTTTCCCCGCCGACCAGCCGTTTCAGATGGCTTTCCGAAAAATCCTCTCCGAAATAAGCATCCGGCGGTTCGCCCCAGGCCTCATTCGTCCAGGAAGCGCCGTTCTGGAGCCACAGATTAATTTCTCCAAAAAATTTCTTGCCACCGGCGTCATTGCCTTCATCTTTAAACGCATTGTACGCGACCCCCGTCCAGCTGGAATCGGGCGTAGCCAGCCCCAGATTGACGCGGGTATAAGGCTCCGGCTCATTCACATTGATCGCGCCGGCAGATGCACCTACATTTCCTTTGATCGTAACTTTGGAATTACCGGCTCTGACAGGCACCTTATTTTCGTCCCGCTCCATATTCATCGTGGTGGTGGCGCACTCCGCCAGCAGCGCGTAATACCCCTTGGTATTATCTTTATTGATTTCTATATTTCCGCCCTTGAAATAAATATCCGAATGGCCGCCATTGGCAAATACGCCGTTGGCATTCACCTTCAGATCCACCAGTCCGTTAACGGTCAGCTTCGGTCCCATCTGGAGGGTGTAATTATTTCCGGCATAGATGGCAGAGCCGCCATAATAGCTGAAACCGCCGTCATTTTCCACATAGACCGCCCAGGGGTTCTTTTCATCATGGGTATTCATGGTTACGTTCCCATTGACAGTGGTTTCCGCATTGCCGCACAGATACATGCCCAGGCCGTAATTAGCGCCATGAGCCCTGATATCCGTATCCCCATTAATCGTCAGCTTGTACGGCGTATCCTTATTCGTTCCGTTCTGCCCACCTACACGGATTCCTTCAGCGCGACTTTTCGTATTCCCTGCATTAATAAATATCTTTTTTGCAGTAATCGTAGTCCCCTGTAATGACTCTATCTCAATCGCATGAAGCTCTAATTTCTTATTATTTCTTTCCGCATTAAAAATTAAAGTCTGTCCCGATGCATCAATATTTACAGGATGGCTTAAATCTCCTATCTTTATACCATTAGCGGTATTAATTATTGCATCTGTAGTAAACAGATAATTTTCCCCATTATCCTTTAAAATCTTTCGATTTACATAAATGTCATCTTTATCTTTCTCCCCGGTAATACCATTTGTAAGCTGTATCGCATCAGGATACTTCTTTTCCATGTCTTCTAAGAAATCAGCACGAACATCATGATACAAACCAAGACTGCCAAGTAATGACAACGTAACTGCCGCCGTCAGAAACCGTTTCCCCGATTTCCATTTTGAGTATTCTTTCATAACCTGCTCCTCCATCTTTCTATTTATCAGAAATATGAAATATATGCCCTGCTTCCCTGCAGCAAGGCATATATCTGCAGCCGGGACCATTATGATACCTGCCGCCCTGCCATACTACTTCCGCACCACCTTTCTCAAAATTCGTACCGGAAACCGGCATTCAGCTGCCATTCCTGCTTCCAGTCTCCGCCAAATCCTCTTGTCACATCTATATAGATACGGCTTACAGGCGACAGATTATATGTGCCGCCTACCGTCAATTCCGCCCAGGTATCCTTCAAATCATAGCTAGTTTCCTTCGTACCGCCGTCAGCAGCGGAATAGGACGCTTTAATTCTGCCGCCGAATTCATGGGCAACGCCTGCTTTTACATACAAATCACCGAAAGAGCCGATACGTCCTGCTTCAATACCTGCCCTTGCCACATAACTGTCAAAAGACTGCCCCTTCACAGTCATCACGGCGCTTTTATTGGAAACATCGTATTCATCAGGTTCCAAATGCGCCCAGGTAAACTGGATCTGGGGCTGCCAGTAGAAATCTCCCGTACCGAAACGCTTTCCGTATCTCCCTGACACGCTGTAACCTCTGGCAGTAGATGATCCGGTAAACCGATTTCTTTCCCTATCATACAGGGTAAATTCATTCTTTATATAACCGCCTTTGACAATCATATCCACAAAGGCTCCCCGGGCAAGATCTTTCGAACCGTAGAGCGACAGGGCATACAGTTTGCTGTCGCCTCTTCCGCCAAAATCATACTTGCCCTTTCCATCTCTGTAATCCAGAGATATACCTGCACGCCAGTTATTGGGGTAACGGCGGTCGTACCCGGCTTCGCCTGCCCAATAGTTTTCTTTTATTCCGATACCGTTTCCGTCATATTTCCATCTGCCGCCATAAACTCTTCCCCATGCACCCTCCATGCCGCTTCGATAGCGGAGCATGTCCAAACGAAGCATCCCCTGCATGGCGTCATCTCTCCACTCCAAAGCGGAATCAGTCAGCACGCTGCGTCCACCTTTCATCAGCGCCGTCTCATTATCCCCATGGACAATCGGTGGAACCGGTGGTGTCGGTGGATTCGGGTTCGGATTCGGATTCGGATTCGGGTTTGGATTCGGATTCGGGTTCGGATTCGGATTCGGATTCGGGTTTGGATTCGGATTCGGGTTTGGATTCGGATTCGGGTTCGGTGCTGATCCTTTTTCTACATATCCCTGCCCATGGTTGTCTTTCTTATACTTCATATCCGCTAATTTGGCAGATGCTGATGACGCGGTCAGCCCTTCCGCGATTTCTGCCTTACCCGCCAGATTACTCTCGCCGTCCACGGATCCCTCATAATATATCTTCCCCGCCACCGCGTTCAATGCTTTCCATACAGCATCATCATTATTCATATCAATACCTACGTTATTAGTGGATACCACAATTCCCGAACCGGCAGCTGCTTTCTTTATCCGGAAATCACCTCCGCGGTAAGATGCGGTCGTACCGCCATCTCCCTCGTGAGTATAAATAACTTTGACATGTCCGCTATAATTCGTCACGTGGATTTCCGATACTTCTTCAGGATAAATGATGCCTGCCTTATCGGCGGAGTTTCCGCCCACCAACTGGTTCACATGGGATACTCCGTCATATTTCCCATAGTGGAATACGCTCGGTTGGGGCATTTTTTCTACCTGAAGCCCATTGGTCCGCGATGGAGAGCTGTGTTTCCATACGGCTCCGTTCTGCAGCCAGAGATTTACTTCTCCTGCCTGATCAGATCCGCTGTTGTCCACCACACCGATCCATTGGGAATCACTGTTTGCCAAAGCCAGATTGATACGGCCATTCTGGAAAAAGTAAGGCTGTCCGTTGTGGTCTTTATCATCCCGCATGGCAATGATATTCCCCTTGATATTCACTTTATGGGAAGCCGCATCCGCCCCTGCCATATTCACATTGATAGTGCCGCCGTAACTGGCAAGGGAATAAAAACTTTCTCCCGTGCTTGATGGCGTCACTATGGTCACATTCCCCTTATTGGCATTAATAACGGCGATATCATAGTCATCCATGCCGGCAGATTTATAATAAGGGTCTGTCTTCATGGCAGCTCCGCGGACAGCCAAGTACACATCGCCGTTGAGATCAATGGAGCTGCCGTCCGACATATCCACATCGACCCCGGTCGGCTGCCAGCGGGCACCGGTATATTCATCCGCCCATCCCGGAACATGGCCGTCCGGCCCATAACCGCCATGTATTTCCGCCGCATTGACTCCCCATTTCGCGTCCTGGGAAGAAGAATCCGGCGGTTCCCCAACGGCTGCCGGATCCCCTATATATACGTTGCCGTTAACAGTAATGTTTGCTTTGGCTCCCGTACCGGTGCCAGCACGCATCATGTAAATACCGTCGGCAAAACAGCTGCCTCCGTAAGTCTTAATCTGCAGGTTCCCGTTTATGGTCAGCCGGCTCCCGTCAGATGCGAGAATCCCCGCCCCCTGCGAATTTCCTGCTTCGCTGCTGGAAGTATCAATGGACAGCGTTCCTGTCCCGTCACCCACGGTGACAACGGATGTCGTTCCTTTCCCCGGCGTAATACCCTCAGCGTGATAAGTGCCGTGGATACTGATTTTTGATCCGTCTTCCAAGTTATACTTATTAACACCGTTTTCCACTTTATAGGCACTTCCGAAAGTTGCCTTATCTTTTTTTGCCTTGGTCGTGATTCCGGAAGTATAAACCGGCGCCGCCAGCACATCCGAAACTGCTCCGGTGCCGCTAATAAGCAATGCTGCTATACCGGCTGCCAGCCACTTTTTTCTGCCATACACATATTTCATCATTATCCCGCCTTTTCTCCACTACAACGATCTATGCCTTACACTTCCATCTTCACGCCGAACAGCCATGTGCGCCCTGGCATGGAATACCATGTTCCCGGCGTATGGTCGCTCCAGATGACATCTGTATGCTCCGCCCAAAGTTTATCGAAAATATTATTAATTTTCAGATAGAAATTAAAATCTTTTCTCGGTTCATAATTGAAACTCAAATTATAAATTCCGTATTTATCGTTCGGCCACCCTTTCAAATCACTGTTTACCGGGTTCTTTCTCCGGATAAAATAGAATCCGTCCAGACCTCCGGTGAACTTCTTATTGTGATAGATCATGTCAAAAGTAAGTTTATCTTTCGGCGAATATCCGAGAGAAAAATTATCCCCGGGAACATTGGAGTACAAATGCGCCCATCCTACATTGGCGCTCCATTTACTCCCGATCTGCGAAATCAGCTGGGCATTCCATCCTCTTGAAACACCCTGATTAAAGTTTTTATATTTTTTTGATGAAGTATCATATCCGATAGATTGTTCATCTTTTGTTCTGAACCAGTTAAAGGTAAACATGGTCTTATCGCTGAATACATGGCTGTATCCGACGGTATCCGTATATCCATAAGCAGGTCTGACCTTGGCATTTCCATACTGGGGAATATAAAGAACATCAAGCCCCGGCAGAATGTAGAAATCATTGCGTCCCGCATACACTGTATCCTTAGGTGTAATTTCATAGCTCAAACGATAGCTTTTGGATGTATGACTGGAAAAATCGGCAGTGTATTGATCTGTCTCAGGGCGGTCATGCCGCAGGCCTCCGGAAAGAGACCACCGGGGCAAGAAATTCCAATCTTCCTGTATATAAAAAGAATAATTTTCATACCAGTGGTTCGTTTTGACCGGATTCCCATTTACGTCAAATCCTGCCGCCCGAAGAACATTGTCCCTTCCCTTTGAATAATCCACACCAAAAGTCAGTCGGTTCCATTCATCATGGAAGCTCACCTGCTCGCCGATGATGTCATAAGTATAGTCGCTGCTTATCCCCCAATTGGACTGCGCATTCATGTCATAATCCTGAAAATAATTTGTCTTTACTTTATTCCGGCGGTAAGTAAACTGGTTATCCCAATGCTTCCCGATGGATATCTTATCCTGCAGAGTCAGCATATCGGACTTATAATCGCCATGATACCGGTTTGAATACACAAAATCATATCCTCTATATCTTGACTTCATTTTGTCATAACTTAAGGAAAGAGAATGTTTATCAGTAAAATCATAAGCAAATTTCACTCCGTCCGATAAGGTATGGGTGTGCCCGGGCCATAGCCTTCCGTCACCGGATTTGGTATCACCTATCAGCAGTTTGTCATAATAGGCCATGTAGGAAAACTTCCCTACTCTCCCCATAGTGGTCAGCTTATATATTTCCCGTCCGCCGGTTCCTCTGGCTATATCCACGGTCGTTTTCTTTTCCCCGGGATTCTTGGTGATGATATTGATCACACCGCCTTTGGCGCCACTTCCATACAACGCGCCGGCACTGCCGCGCAGCACTTCGATACGTTCGACATTGTCCATATTATTCAGCAGAGAAGAATACATATACCCTGAATTATTCGCGCCGTTGAAATCTGTTACACGTACACCGTCCACAAGCAGTATAATATCCTTACTCCCATTAATCCGGATCCCGCTTAAATTGGCATTCAATCCATTTCCGCCATAATTCAGATACTGTGTCCCCGGAACTGTACGCAGCGCATCTTCCACGGTATTCAGATGGAGTTTTTCAATCTGCCGGCTCGTAACTACACTGATATCGGCCCTGGCATCCACCAAATTTTCATTCATGCGATTCGCTGTGACAACAACGGGCGCCATCTCAAAAACATACTCCTCTGCCAGCGAAGGGTATGCCATGCTTCCGGTTAAAACTGCTGCAGCCGCCATTACCAATGTCTTCTTCATCCTGATTCTCCTCATGACCAAAAGAATATAAAAAAGATATGCACCGCTTCCGCGGCATTTCCCCGCACACAAAAAATTTATTTTTAATTTTTAACTTATGGTACGCTCATACCACAAATTTATAAAACGAGGCATAAGAAAGATACATAGAAGACTTCTGCCATATTAAAAATACAGCACCAGCTTCCTATGCATTAACTTATACCTCGCAAGTTACGCCAATCTCATAGAAAGCAGGTGGCACTCTGACTCAGTTCCTTATCCTGCGGCTCCTCTGTGAAAGGCTTACAGCCGCAAAACTCCCTCTACAGTTGCGGGACAGTTCCGGATTCTAACCGGATTCCCCACGACTGCTTTCCTTATATAATTTTGTGTGATTCCTGCATGCAGGATATAAAGGTTAAATTCTTAATGCTTAAACCCATTTGCTTTAAGAATACCCACTTTTATGATATCACTATGCCATATTTTTTACAATATATGACTAATAATTCTATCACTTGATCACAATACATAATTTATTTCTTCCTTAGTATTAGGGATCTGTAATCAAGTTTTGTACAACACCGCCATTGTATTTGAATGTGCTGTGTATAACAGAATATAAGATTCCCGATTTTGAAAACCAAGCTGTATTCTTCGGTTTCAATTCCTTATTCCCAATGTCATACATTCATCAAAAAAGAGCTGTAGGAATGAGAAATCATTCACAACTCTTTTTTAATAATTCATCTGCAAGTTTTGAAATATGACGTGTTTTGAACCGCAGTACAAAAAACGTTTTATACCGGACTAATCACGCTGCATATTTCATCCGTTTTTTATTTTTCTGTCCCGCTTTTTTTATCCCACCATCTTCGCATTCTTATATTCTTCAGGAATCGCAAGTCCCAAAGTTTCTGCCGATTTTTTATTGATAATGACTTCCAGCACTTCAGGATCCTCTACGGCAGTATCCTGTGTTTTGATTTTCCCGTCAAGCACATCCGCCGCCATGTGTCCTGCCTGTACACCGGACTTGTAGAAATCTACAGAGAGCGAGCCGAGCGCGCCGTCTTTCGCCATGCTGTCCGCACCTACGAATACGGGAATCTTCGCGGGATCCGTCACCTTTACCAAAGTGGGAATGGAAGAAGCGATCACGTTATCCGTGGGAACATAGATGAAATCCACCTGCCCTACCATGGATTCCGCTGCCTGCTGAATATCATTGACGGAGGAAACGGTCCGTTCCACCACAGTAAGGCCGAGGGACGCCGCATGGGCTTTCGCCTGGTCTGCCTGGATCTGGCTGTTCACTTCGCTGGAGGAATAAATCAGTCCAAGACGTTTCGCCGCGGGAAGGAACTTAAGTCCCATATCTACCTGCTTCTCCACAGGGCCGCGGTCATTGACGCCAGTCACGTTCGTTTCCGGCCGGCTGTTCGATTTTACCAGTTTCGCCGTTTCAAAATCAGTAATGGCGCACCCGATAATGGGCAGGTCATGAATTTCATTGGCTACCGCCTGTGCGGCAGGTGTGGAAATCGCGCAGATAAGATCAGGACGATTGGACTTGAAACGGGACGCAATGGTCTTTAAATTTGACTGGTCTCCTTGGGCATTTTGCTGGTCTACTGAAATTTTGTCCGCTCCGTAGCCCCTTTCTTTCAAGCCGTCAAGAAATCCTTGATTGGCCGCATCAAGAGAACCATGCTGCATCACCTGCACCACAGCAATCTGTTTCTTCCCGTCAGCCGTCTTCTTCTCTCCGCCACCGCTTCCTCCGCATCCATAGAGCAAAGCTGCTGCCACTGCCGCTGCTGTAAGTTTCATCCATTTTTTCATTTGAGAGCCCTCTCTTTCTACTGCACTTCTATCCTATAAAAAATGTCCCCTGCCAATTGCAAGGGACGACGGGACTCATCGCGGTACCACCCTGTTTACCTGATGAAAAAGAAATAAAAAAGGCGGCTACCAAGGGACGGATATTCCGTGGTACCACCCTACTTCATCAGATCAACTCTCAGCCGCTTAACGTGAGCCACTCCGGCAATGCCTACTGTTATTTCAGCAAAGCAGTTCAGGAAAGAACTTCGACCTCCTGCCCGCACCGATTTTCACCATCCATCGGTTCTCTGCGCCGGGAAAGGAAATTTACTTTTTTCCGTCAGCACTTTTAAATATTGTGATTATTTTAGCGAATGAGGATTTCCTTGTCAATAGTTTTGGGGAAAATATTTTAAATTTGAGCGCCCCTCTTTCTTCGGCAAAAGGCAGCAGTCACAGAACTGACGGGGATGGTAAGGCGTCATTATGCGTATTAGCGAAGAATCGGCTGCCGCGGTGAGGAAAACGGTAAAACGTCATCAAGGTAACAGATTCTTCGCTTTGTGTCATATTGCTGCCTCCCTGCTTTCTCATACGGTATTTTTGCCAAAGCTCTGAATGACGGGGTACGGAAGTCGTCATAATGGCGGTAAACATTAAGCATCACTATGATGAAAAACGTTAAGCGTCATAATGACAGGAAACGCTAATCGTCATCCTGAGCACGAGCGAAGGATCTATTACCGTGGTGGGGAAAGCGGGAAGATGCCATCCGGGTAATAGATTCTTCACTCTGTGTCGCTGTTCTATTTCCCCATCTTTCTCACAAAGAATTCTTACTTCCGTTCAGAATGACGATTAGAGGAAAGAGTGTCACCAACAATGGGGAACGGAAAGTGTCATAATGAGAATGTTCGCTGCCGGTACATGCTCACCGGGCAGTTTCAAAAGAAAAACACCGCCCCTGTAAAGACGATGTTTTCTTTCTATTCCTTATTTCAATACGCCGATTTCCCTATAGTATCTTTCAGCGCCGGGATGGAGCGGCACACCTGCGATATCTTTCACCGCGTCTTCCGGCTTGAGGCCTTTCAGGTTCTTCTGTGCCTGCCCCAGTTCGTCGATATGTTCCCAGAGTGCCTTCGTCAGATTATACACCACATCTTCCGGCATATCCCCGCGGGTGAACATAACCATTTTAACCGCCGTGGTACGGACGTCCCTGTCTTGGTTCGGATAGGTACCCGCCTTGATAGTATAACTTGCATACCAGGGGTATTTCGCTTTCAGTTCTTTCACGAGCTGATCATCAATATCTACCAGGCGTGCGCCGCCGGTCAAAGCCTGGGTGACGGCGGAAGCCGGAGCGCCGCTCATGATCCATGCGCCGTCAATGGAGCCGTTTTGGAGCATATCGGCAGCATCGGTAAAGGTAATGTACTCCGCCTGGATGTCATCAGGAAATTTCAGTCCCGCCGCGGTAAAATGGGCATTGCTTTCGTTATATACGGAAGATCCTGCCGACGCTACGGCAAAACGCTTTCCTTTTACATCAGCCAAAGTCTGAATGCCCGACTTGGCAGTGACCACTACCTGGTTCGGATTCATGTAAAGACCGGCAATCACTTTCAAATCTTTATAAGGATGATCTTTGAAACTGTCCGTCCCGTTGAGACATTGGTACACATTGCTGGAAATAGCGATGGACACCTGTGCTTCGCCGTCGGAAACCATATTCAGGTTGGCAATTCCGCCTGCAGACGCCTGGCTCGCTGCCTGCACACCGGGAACATTATTGCTCCACATATTGGTGATTGCCGCCCCCACCGCATACAGGGCGCCTGACGCGCCGGCCGTCGGAAAATTAATTTTCACCGTCTGCGCTGCCGGCTGTGATGACGGCGCCGATGCTTTCTTTTCTCCGCCACAGCCTGCTATCATTCCTGCTGCGGCTAAAGCCGCCAGTGAAACCGCCGCCGCTTTTTTCAAATGTTTCATATTCATTTTTCCATCCTCCCATGCTGCAGAAAATAAATGATTATCATAAGTATACCCCTGTGTCAGGGGAAATCAAGTTTCTTTTCTCCGCTGCAGGAACTGGAATCCTATAACCGCGGCAATCCCTGCAAATCCGGCAAAGTCTGTCATCGTTCCGGGAAAAAGGAGAAGCGGCGAAGCAATGAAAAGTACAATCCGTTCCGCCCATCCGCACTTGCATAGAATCCAGCCTTCCAATGCGCCGACGAGGGCAAACGTCCCCACCGCCGCGCTGAAAACAGCCCAAAGGGTTTCCACTGCGGTCGCCGCCGGATCGACACCGATGAGAAGAACGGGATTATCCAGAAAAAAGAAAGGCATAATAAAACCGATAAGCCCGAGACGCACCGCCATAAGTCCCGTCTTTGTCTGATCAGAACCGGCAATCCCAGACGCCACATAGGCTGACATGGCCACAGGCGGCGTGATATTGGAAAGGCAGGCATAAATCAGGCAGAACATGTGGGCGATAAGAGGCAGCACCCCCGCCTTGATCAGGACAGGAACAGCAACCGCCTGAACAATGACATACGCCGCAACGCCGGGAACGCCCATCCCCAGAATAGCGGACATGATCATGACAAGGAACCCGGCAAGGTACACATGATTATCCTGCAGAAGAGACAGAATGAGATAGCCCATGTTCAGTCCCATGGATGTCAGTGTGACCGTACCGATAATGACGCCGATGATGACGCAGCATACCCCTACGGAAACGGCGCTCCGCGCCCCCTCAATAACAGCGGCAATAATCTTATCTCCTGTCATTCTTGTTTCTTTGCGGAGCCAGCTTGCCGCCACAGTGATGAAAATAGAAATAACCGCTGCATAAAGCGGTGTGAATCCCGTAAACATCAGCCCGATAAGACTCACCAGGGGAAGGACAAGATGTCCCTGTTCTTTTATCACCGACAATGCATCGGGAATATTTTCCCTGGCGATTCCCGAAAGTCCGAGCCGCTTCGCTTCAAAATGAACCGCCAGAAGCAGGCCGATATAGTAGAGCAGCGCCGGTGTGACAGCTGCCAGTGCCACATAGGTGTAGGACAGGTTTAAAAACTCCGCCATGACAAAACCGACTGCCCCCATAATCGGCGGTGTGAACTGTCCGCCGGTGGAGGCCACCGCTTCTACGGCGCCTGCAAATTCGCTTTTATATCCGGTCCGTTTCATGAGCGGAATCGTAATCGTCCCCGTCGTCGCCACATTGGCAATGGCGGAACCGTTAATCATCCCCATAAGGCCCGACGCGATGACCGCCACCTTCGCGGGACCGCCGGAAGTCGTTCCTACAAGGGTCAGCGAAAAATCATTAATGAATTTGGAAAAGCCCGAATATTTCAGAAACGCGCCAAAAACAACAAAAAGAAATATATAAGTCGCCGAAACGCCGATGCCCGTGCCGAGAATGCCCTGCGTTCCCCAGAATTGGGTAATCAGCACGCGTTTTAAAGTGAAGCCGTTATGACCGAGATAGCCGGGCAGGTACGCACCGAACCAGTTATACGCAAGAAAAATTCCTGCAAGTACCGCCAGATTTCCTGATGCCCGACGGGCCGCTTCAAAAACGCAAACCACTGCAACTAAGGCAATGGCTGCCTCCATATCGGAAATACGACCTCCCGTCCGGGCAATACGGGTATAATTCAAAATGAGATAAAGGAGACTGCCTGCGGAACAAAGGATAAACGCCACGTCCCAAAGAGGCGGAAACTTTCTTTTCCGCGTTTCTTTTTTAAACGTCGGAAATAATAAAAATGTAAAAACAAGAAGAAAGATACAGTGGATCGCCCGCAGATTGACGGCACTGATTGCTCCGATGGTCGTGAAATACAGCTGGAATGCCGTCCACACGCACAGCAGTACGGCTACCGCCTTGCCTAACGGTCCCGTATATGTCCTCATACGGGAGTCCGCTTCCTTCTCCTCAAGTATTTTCTGCGCTTTTGCATCAAGTTCTTTTTTTGCTTCCAACGCTTCTTCCAGCTTTACGCCGGACTGATGTTCATCCATTCTGATTCCTCCTGCGCTGCTATCCTTCGTATAAAATTATCCTCATTAAGGCATATTAGTCATTCCATATAAAGCAATTGAGAACTTATTGCCCTCTATTTAGAACCTATTTCTTACCTTTCTGCTGCATCCCCAATCTACAGATACCGCTTGAATCAAAAACTAGTCATTCTTCGGAGAGAACACATATATTCCATCCTTTTTACCCAATGCAGCCGCTTTTCGATCTTTTTCTGCCCATTCCTTCTTTCCCAACTTATCGTAAAAACCTGCACGCATGAGAAGTGCTGATGCAATATTGGGATTAATTTTTAAAAATTCCGTAATATCTGCCACCGCCTTTTCGTATTCCCCCATTTCCGCATACACTTCTCCCCGAGAGCGATAACTTTCTCCATAACCGGGATCCATTTCTATAGCTTTATTCAGTATGCCCAACGCCTTTTGATAATTCCCTTTCAATTTATAAACATATCCCAAGTTATTGTACACATCTGCTTTTTTATGCCCCTTTGCAATTGCCGTTTCAAACGCAGTAATCGCTTCATCATACCGTTCTGTCTGGCTGTATACAAGCCCAAGCATCATGTAATAGTATCCTTTATCCGGCTCCAATGCTATCGCTTTTCTTATATCTTCCAATGCCCCGCCAAAATCATGCAACTTCATACTCGCATCACAACGCTTCGAATAGAAATACGCATTATTCGGATAAATGGAAATCAAATGCGTTAAATCATTTCTCGCATCGGTAAATCTTCTATGCTGCATATAATACATATTTCGTAATAAATAAGGAATCCCATCTGTTTCTCCAACCACGTGCCCCTTGTTAAAAGACGTCAATGCTTTTTCATCCTCATGCAAATCCAGAAGTACTTTGCCTCTTTTCATCCAAGCAAGAAGATTAGATGAGTCCGCTGCCACCGCCCTGTCAAGAAAAGGTAATGCTTTTTCCGGTGCATGGTAATGCAACCACTGCAGATCAGCAATCGATATAAGCGCTATTACATCCTTGGTGTTAATAGATAATGCCTTCTCAAAATCAACATAACTCTTATCCATCTCGCCAAGAAGCAGATACGCAAGTCCTCTTTTGCTATAGACCTTTCCCTTTTCTTCTCCTTTTAGATACTTCAACGCTTCATCAAAATCATTAAGACAAGATTCTGTCTCCCCGAGTTGCACATAAGCAACCCCTCGCCCCAATAAGATATGCCCCCTCATTTCCGGTTCAGGATTCTTTTTCAACGCTTTATTGTAATCCTGTTCTGCTGCATAAAAATCCTCTTCCAAACTATATGCGGTCGCCCTTGCATAATAAGCCAGTGCGGAATCAGGATTCAATTCTATAGCTTTAGTATAATCCTTAATTGCCTGCTTATATTTATGCTGATTTATTGCTACCAATCCCCGAAGCATATAAATTCCTTCATTCCCCGGACGCCTATACACTAATTCATCTGCCGCCCCTGTAGGAATAACATTTTTTTCTGATGCTGCCTCTGCATCTTTTCCTGCCCTATCTGAAAAATATTGCGTAAATTTTACAGGCAACTTTTCCTGTACAGAAAAAGTATCTCCCCCCGCAGGCATATCTTTACCCGCCGTCCCTATTGTTACATTTGAAAAAGCTATTCCCAACACCAACACCGCTATCAAAATCTTTTTCTTCATAAGCCACCTGCCTGACATATAACTCATAGTGCTTCCTCATTATAGCACTTCCGATAAGATATAACCGTCTTCTTCCATATATACGCATATGTTTCCATATTAAAAGATATGGAGATAAAAATGTTTTTTCATTTTGACCCTTGCAGTAAATGCTAAACTTTAATGCATTTATCTCCCCCCTATATCCATTATCAAATCATACAATGCCTTACAACCACATCTTCCACACATTTACATTTTCCATTGTAGATTAATAATTAACCATCATGTATAAGTATTTCCGATGATGTTCATTAAACCCTCACTTTTCAATGACATCCATTTTTTCATCACGACTCTATTATATTTTTTCCCACGAAAAAATCACCGCCCCTTTCGAGACGATGATTCCCTCTTTTCCTTACCTGCTTTCAAAGAATGCCTTGTACGCCAGGTACGTTTCGTAAGCGTCCGCCTTGGACAGCAGGTCGCAGGGAGCGTGCATGGACAGCATGGACGTGCCGCAGTCTACCACTTCCGCGCCCCAGTTCGCCATCATGAAAGCAATTGTTCCGCCGCCGCCCTGGTCGACCTTTCCCAGTTCGCCGATTTGCCAGCATACACCGGCATCATTAAAGATTTTTCTGACCTTCTGCAAAAATTCCGCATTGGCATCATTGCTGCCTGCCTTGCCGCGGGAACCGCCGTACTTGGTCAGGTTAACCCCGTATCCCAGGAAAGAAGCGTTGTCTTTTTCAGAAACTTCCGGGAACATAGGATCAAGACAGGAATTCACATCAGCAGAAAGCATCTCGCTGTTTTCCATGGTTTCATAGAAATCAAGAAGGCTTTCCTGTCCCTGCAGCGCAAGGAGTTTCATCACAAATTTCACGAAATAGGAAGATTCCATTCCCGTATTTCCATAAGATCCGATTTCTTCCTTATCCGTAAGAAGAGCGGCCTGGGTCTTCACACCGGGTTTCGCGTCCAGGATGGCTTCCAGATTCGCGTAAGAACATACGCGGTCGTCCTGTCCGTAAGAAGCAATGAGGGAACGGTCAAATCCGACGTCACGGCTCTTTGTGGCGGGAACAAGTTCCAATTCAGCGGCGGCGAAGTCTTCCTCTTCAATTCCGTATTCCTTTTTCAAAAGCGTCATGATGGCGTCTTTCGGTGTCTGCCCTTCTTCAGAATGAGTACCCGCGACAGCCTGGAGCTGTTCTCCGGTAATCCCTTCCGCCAGAGTCTTTTTCATCTGGTCCTGTGCCATATGGATAAGCAGGTCGGATACATAGAAAACGGGGTCGCTGTCTTTCAGTCCGATATTGATATCCACTTTTTTACCGTCTTTTGTGAATACCACGCCGATGAGCGCCAGCGGAATGCAGGTCCACTGGTATTTCTTAATCCCGCCGTAGTAGTGGGTACGGAAGTACACAATGCCGTCCTGTTCATGAACCGGATTGGCTTTCAAATCCAGACGGGGCGAATCAATATGGGATCCCACGATTTTGATGCCTTCATGGACGGGTTCTTTCCCAATCACCGCCAAAATAACGGATTTATCTTTCTGGTTCCAATATACCTTGTCTCCCGCTTTGAGCGACTTCATGGTATAGACAGGTTTAAATCCCTTTTCTTCCGCACGGCGGATAATTTCCGCTGTCGCCAGTCTTTCCGTGCGTGCCGTATCAAGGAACGCCTTGTATTTTTCACCGTATGCCATGGCGGCCTTGCGCTCACGGGCATTCATCCGCTGCCAGACGGATTTGCTTCTGCTGTATGTTTCTTTCATTTCTGCCTCCTAAAAGAGAATTATTTTCACATAGGTACAGTATAAAACTTTTTCTCCCTCCCCGCAAACCGCGGCCGGAAAGAAATCCCGCTTCTTCAGTCTCCGGGAAATACTCTTCGCAAAAGATAGGTCAGCCCCATAAAAACAGCCATCACCACGAAAAGCAGGGGATACGCAATGACCAGAAGATAAACGGAAGCGTCTAAACTTGACATGGTTCCTCCTTTATGACAAAACGGGAATAAGAGCAAGCACAAGGCCGCCGGCGACGACGGAAGCGACCTGTCCCGCCACATTGACGCCCATGGCGTGCTGGATGATGAAATTGGAAGAATCTTCTTTCAAAGCCATCTTGGCAACAACGCGCCCCGACATGGGGAACGCGGAAATGCCACAGGCTCCGATCATGGGATTCAGCTTTTGTTTCAGGAAGAGATTTGCCAACTTTGCAAAAAGCACGCCGCCCACCGTATCGAAAACGAACGCCGCCGCACCAAGGATAAGGATTTTCAGGACATCAAATGTCAGGATATTTTCCGCCGTCATCGTAGCGCCTACCGTAATACCGAGAAAGAGTGTCACCAGATTGGCGAGTTCATTCTGTGCCGTACTTGCCAGAGAATCCACAACGCCCGATACTTTCAGCATATTGCCGAACATGAGCGCGCCGATGAGCGGTACGGAAATAGGAGCCAGAATACCTGCAAAAAGCACCACCATAAAAGGGAAAAGGAAACGTGCTGTCCATGACACGGGTTTCTCTTCTTTATATGCCATGCGGATACGTCTTTCCTGCTTTGTCGTCAGCAGTCTGATAATAGGCGGCTGGATAATCGGGACAAGGGACATATAGCAGAATGCCGTCACCGTGAGGGGCGCCAGAAGTTCTGTAGCAAATTTCTGCGCCACAAAAATCGTCGTCGGACCGTCCGCCGCGCCGATGATGCCAATCGCCGCCGCCTGGTTGAAAGGAAATCCAAAAGCTGATGCCAGAAGCGCCGCTGCAAAAATACCTAAATGGGCCGCTGCCGCAAAAAGCATGACATAAGGCTGGCGGATAAGCGGCGTAAAATCACACATCGCGCCTACCGCCACAAAAATCAGGACAGGAAACAGCTCATTGGCAATTCCCGCTTCATAAAGAACCTGCAAAAAGCCCGGCTCCCCGCCTCCCACCGGGATAACGGCAAAATGCCCCGGTATATTTGCCAATATACAGCCCACTCCCATAGGAAAGAGAAGCACCGGCTCATAATCCTTTTTCACTCCGAGCCAGATCAGAATCCCGCCGATGGCGAACATAGTCCAGACAGCGGGATCCGACATCTCCATAACCCCTGCAAAAAGTTCCTTAAAAATTGTTTCCGTGCTTGTCATAAATCTCTCCCCGCAAATAAACAGCCTTACAAAAAACGGACCCGGAAAATACCAGGTCCGATACTATTTCCTGCCCCTGTGCCATACGCAGAAAACATATTTACTTAATAAGGAAAAACAAAGCTTACACATGATAGCCGAGTACCGGAAGAATCATAAAGATAAGCAGCGCCCACACAATACCCGCCCCGATGAAAATACCTGCCGTAATGGCAAAGCCCATCTTGGAACGGGGAACGCCGAGCAGGCTGAAATTTCCAAACCAGCCGCGGCGGACCATGAACCCGTTGTCACTGCGCTGTCTGAACCAGACCAGCTTTTTCTGAGGGTCGATATTGTACGCCACGAGAATGGCAATGACTGTCGCTACCAGCCAATAAATGAGGAAGCGAGCGGCATTGAAGTCCTTGACGCCGGACAAATCAATCATATGCATATTTTTACCCTGCCTTTTAAGTATAACTGCTTTATGATTTATATTTTATACCGCAAGGCACGGTTTAGTCAAAGATATTTCTTAAAATTACAAGACGCCGGACAAATAACCGTATCCCTCCTTTTCCATATCCGCTTCGGGAATGAACCGGATCGCCAAGCTGTTGATGCAGTACCGGAGGCCGCCCCTGTCCCGGGGGCCGTCATCAAACACATGCCCCAAATGGGATCCTCCCATACGGCTCCGCACTTCTGTACGCCGCATATTGTAACTCAGGTCTTCTTTATAGTTCACCACATCGGAAGAAATCGGCTTCGTGAAACTCGGCCAGCCGCAGCCCGACTCGAACTTGTCGCGTGAGGAAAAGAGCGGCTCCCCCGTCGCCACATCTACATAAATGCCGCGGTCAAATTTGTCGAAATATTCATTGGAAAAAGCTCTTTCCGTCATGCCTTCCTGCGTGACAGCATATTGATCTGCCGTTAAAAGGCTGCGGAGGGTTTCCTCGTCAGGCTTCGGATACAGGGAGCCGTCAATCACGGGATCCGCCGCCCTGCTTACATCGATATGGCAGTAACCGCCGGGGTTCTTCTTTAAATAATCCTGATGGTACTCTTCCGCCGGCACAAAATGACGGAGCGGTTCCACCTCGATAGCAATTTTACCGGAAAGGGTCTTCTGCTTTTCAGCAAGTACTTCCCGGGCTGCCGCCCCTTCTTCATCAGTGGTGTAATAAATACCCGTCCGATACTGGCGTCCGCGGTCATTTCCCTGACGGTTCACACTCGTAGGATCCACCACCCGAAGGTAGTAAAGCAGCAGATCCCTGTAGGAAACTTTGGAAGCATCATAAGAAATATGAACCGTTTCCGCGTGATCCGTCTGCCCTATATGTTCATAATCCGTCTTATCCGTTTTCCCGTTGGCATAACCGGAAACCACGTCCACTACGCCGTCCACACGGGAAAAATATTCCTCCAGTCCCCAGAAACAGCCTCCCGCCAGGTACATATCCCGTAAATTTTCCTTATTCACCGTTTCTACCGCCATTTCTTTCTTCATCCTTTCTTCAAGGCTTACCCCCACAGGCGCTTTTCTTCCGCTGCCCGAAGATGGAGCCATTGCCATCGAATACCAGCCGAAACAGGCTGCCGCAATGATTGCAAGACTTCCTAAAATCCCTGCCGTTCTCATCATAATCCCCCTTTATGAAATCCCCTTCATCTCCATGGCAAGCGATTCTTTGCTCATATGTCCCGGACGGAGCATCTTCACATTTCCTTCCGTATCGATCAGAGCCGCTGACGGATAGAAACGTATACCGTATTTCTTCGTCACCGCGCCGCCTTCGTCAAGAAGCACGGGGAGATTATTATAGCCAAGACCTTTATACCATTTTACGAAATCCTCTTTTTTCATTTCACCGCCAAATCCGGGCGCCACAACGGAAAGAACGACAAAATCCTTATCTTCACTTCCCGCCAGCATATCCGTATCAGCCAGCGTAGCCATACATACAGAACACCAGGAAGCCCAGAACTTGATATACACCTTTTTCCCCCTGTAATCGGAAAGTCTGTGTTCCTTTCCATTTACATCGGTCAGCATGAAATCCGCATCCTTTGCATCCATAAAATTCTGTGTGCGGCCGGCTGCCTTTTCCTGCTGCATCGCCGCGGGGCGGGCCATGTCATTTGCATCCGCATTCATACCGGATCCGCATCCCGCCAGAATCCCTGCCAAAACGGCTGTTGCCGCAAACGCTCCAAACTTTTTATAAGAAATTTTCATCATGATAAACCTCCTGTTTACAAATCTGTGAAATATTTCATGAAATAACTGCTGCCAGCATATCCAGCTTGCCAAGCATAAGCAGGATCCCCATAAGAATGATCAGCACGCCGCCAATCTTCTTCAGCAGGACCATATGGCGCTTCACGTGACTGCTGTACTTCAAAAGCCAGGAAGATGCCACTGCCAGAATCAGGAAAGGGACCGCCATCCCCGCAGCGTACACCGCCATCAAAAGACCGCCATACAGAGCGCTTCCATTTTCAGAAGCCACCACCGCAAGCACCGCCCCCAGCACAGGTCCCACACAGGGCGTCCAGCCAAAACTGAAAGTCAGCCCCAGCAGAAACGCGCCGAGAATACCGCCTTGACGCTTCCCGTCCAGCTCGATCTTCTTCTGCCGCTGGAGAAAATTAATATTAATCAGCTCCATCTGATGCAGCCCGAGAAGTATGACGATACCACCCATGACATACGGCGTATAGGGATGATAAAAAATATGGCTGAAAAAACCGGTCCCAAACCCGAGACTGAAAAATACCGTCGATAGTCCCGTAATAAAGAAAACAGTTTTTACCAGCGGAGATACATATACCTTCAGTCCGAAAAAAGAAAACGACCTCGTCCCGGGATCCTCCGCCAGCTTTCCCAAGTAAACCGGCAGAAGCGGAAATACACAGGGCGAAAAGAAGGACAGCACACCGGCCAGAAAAACAGCACCTGCAAATAAATTATTGATTCCTTCCTGCATAAAGCACATCCTTTCATTAATAGATAAAAATAAATATGAGAATCTATATCATATTCACTTTTATCTATATGATATTTTATCTTTCTTCAAATTGCAATATTTTATCTATACGCCTTCATGACACTTATATGATATTTTTATATGAATAAAAATCGATTTAATAATCAAAAACGGAATCCCCGGCAAAATATCGGTTAATCACCGCCCGCCTTGAATATCGTTCCCGACGGGTATACCGCTTAGTGTCATCAGGGCTATGCAGAGGACAGTATCTGTATTTATGCCCCTTTCCTTGCCTGTCATCCTTGCAAAATCAAAGCAGGAATAACTGTTCCGTATAGGCAGTCGATTTATCGAATTCAGATAGTCAATCGCTATTAGCAGCTAGCAGCTAGAAGCTAAGAGCGGCAGCGAAGGATCTGCTACCGTGGTGAGAAAAGCCGTAAGCTGTCACCAGCGTCATAGATTCTTCGCTCTGTGTCACTGTTCCGTTTCCCATCTTTCCCATACAGCATTCTTACCTCCGTTCTGAATGACGATTTTGGGAAAGCACGTCACTAACGATGGAGAACGGAAAACGTCATGATGACGGAGAGCGAAAGGCATCATCCAAAGAGAATGTAAAGGATCTGTTACCGTGGTGAGGAAAATTGGTAAGGCGTCATCCTGAACGAATGTGAAGGATCTATTACCCGTAATGAGGGAAGACGGTAAGACGTCATCGGTGTAATAGATTCTTCGCTCTGTGTCACTGTCCCGCTTCCCGTTCTTCTCACAAAGCATTCTTACCTCCACCCTAAATAACATTTTACGGAAAAGTGAATCTTTTCTGTTTTTTTTATTAGCTGATTTCCGGCTTCCGCCAATCATCCAAAGCGTCAGCAAAGGAGCTGTCACGCTAAAGCTTTGGGATAGGCGCCCCGTCACTCCAACCGTCCCGTTTCCCCAATTCCTTTTCCAAATTTACACAGCAAAAAACGCCCCCGTAAAGGAGCGCTTTCGTTTTGATTCAATCAGACGAATCAGTTATACTGATCAGCCTCCGAACTGTGCCAGCATGGTGCCTGCTGCTACGGCAGTGCCGATAACCCCTGCTACGTTCGGCCCCATCGCCTGCATCAGCAAGTAATTGGATGGGTTGTCTTTTAGACCGACTATCTGGGATACACGTGCTGCCATCGGTACGGCCGATACGCCTGCCGATCCGATGAGCGGGTTGATCTTGTTGCCGGAAGCAATTCTCATGATCTGTCCAAAGAGGACGCCGCCTGCCGTGCCTGCCGCAAAGGCAATCAGACCGAGCACGATGATTTCAATCGTTTCCAGACGGAGGAATTTGTCGCCGGACATTGTCAAGCCTGTGCCTGTCGCCAGGAAGATGGTGACGATATTGATCAGCGCATTCTGCGCGGTGTCGGACAATCTTGCCGTTACACCGGACACTTCGAAAAGATTACCGAGACACAGACATCCCATCAGCGCCGCTACCGGAGGCAGAAGCAGGGATACGACGATGGCTACGACGATCGGGAATACCACCTTTTCAAAGTGGCTTACCGGACGAAGGTTGACCATCTTGATCTTTCTCTGTTCCTTGGTCGTGCACATTTTCATGATTGGCGGCTGGATGAGCGGAACCAGGGACATGTAACTGTATGCCGCCACGGCAATAGCTCCTAAGAGATGCGGTGCCAGCTTGGATGTCAGGTAAATCGCGGTCGGGCCGTCAGCACCGCCGATGATGCCGATGGATGCCGCTTCCTGCACATTGAAACCGAGCATCATAGCGCCTGCCAGTGCAACGAATACGCCGATCTGGGCAGCTGCACCGAGAAGCATGGTCTTTGGGTTGGCAATAAGCGGTGCAAAATCCGTCATGGCGCCTACCCCCATGAAAATGAGAGGCGGAAAAATTTCATACTTGATCCCGAATCCGATGGCCATCATGACACCCATTTCATCTTCAAACCCGGTATTCGGGAAGTTGGCCATGATGCAGCCGAACGCGATCGGAAGCAGCAGCAAAGGTTCATATTCCTTCGCAATTGATAAATAAAGTAAAACAAGTC